>Ga0196972_1000487_pt1 | contig 20409 bp, 25 predicted proteins | sample S1v_2013CmetaG_FD_148618 | JGI IMG/M metagenome (GOLD analysis project Ga0196972, IMG submission 148618) | Soil microbial communities from Anza Borrego desert, Southern California, United States - S1+v_20-13C | ecosystem: Environmental > Terrestrial > Soil > Desert | place: USA: California...
CTGGGCCTGATTGCGGTAGTGCTGGCGCAGACTTTCAACGAGCAGCACATGCAGGCGCTGGATGCCACCGGAAAACCCGGCGGCGCATTTTTCGCGGCGCCCTCGCCTGTGGTCAGCAGCAGCGGCGATAATGCCGGCAATGCCGATATCACGAGCCAGATCGTAGACGCCAAGGCTTTGACCAGCAGCAATTACCGGCTGCAATACGACGGCAGCAACTACATCGTGACGCGTCTGACAGACGGCACGGCGCAGACCTTTTCCAGCCTGCCGCAAACCGTGGATGGCTTTAGTATCCAGATTGCATCGGGCGCAGCAGCGGCCGGTGACGATTTTCTGATACAGCCGTCCTTCAACGGCGCTTCCACTTTTTCCGTTAACGTTACCAACACCAGCAAGATTGCCGTAGGCGCCCCGACAGTTACCGGCGCAACCGTCACCGGCAATACCGGCAGCGGAGTGATCAGTTCCCCAACCGTTACAAGCACCTATGCCGCGGCGCCCTTGAGTTCGCCATTTACCCTCACCTATGCCAGCGGCACCAATACGTTTAGCGGTTTCCCTGCCGGCGCTCCGGTAACGGTTACCGTAGGTTCTACCAGCACCACCTATCCCGCCGGCACCCCGGTGCCTTATACCGCCGGTGCTACCATCGAGGTATCCGGCGTCAAGCTGCAGATCAGCGGCGCACCCAATAACGGCGACCAATTCACCGTAACGCCGACCGCCAGCAACGGCAGCGGCGACAACCGCAATGCGCTGCTGCTAGCAGCGCTGCAGACCAGCAAGCTCATGGGCAACGGCACCGCCAGCTATGAAGGCGCATTCAACCAGCTGGTATCGGTAGTGGGCAACAAGAGCCGCGAACTGCAGGTGACCAGCACCGCCCAGGACCAGATGCTGGAGCAGGCGATTGCTGCGCACCAGGCCGAATCGGGCGTCAACCTCGATGAGGAAGCGACCAATCTGCTGCGCTACCAGCAGGCTTATCAAGCTGCGGGCAAGATGATGCAGATCGCCAGCCAGATGTTCGAGGTGCTGCTGACTTTGGGCAGATACTAGAGAGGGACAACATGAGAATCAGCACCAATACTATGTACCAGGCCGGTATTTCCAAAATCGGCAGTCTGCAAAGCGAGCAATCCAAGCTGCAGCAGCAGATTTCGCTGAGCAAACGCATTCTCACGCCCTCCGATGACCCGGTTGCAGCAGCCCGCGCCCTGGGCATAGAGCAGGTACAGAACCTCAATAACCAGTATGCCCGCAACCGCGTTACGGCCAAAAACCAGTTGAGCACCGTGGAAACGACTCTTTCCAATATTTCGGAACTGTTGACAGCAGCCCAGTCCTCTCTCGTGAGTGCCGGTAACCCGACTTATGACAACAGCCAGCGCGGCTTTTTGGCCCAGGAACTGCGCGGCAGCCTGGACCAGTTGATCGGGCTCGCAAACACCAAGGACGGTGCCGGCAATTATTTGTTCTCGGGCTTCCAAACCAACACCGCGCCCTTTGTCAAAACCGCGACAGGCGCTAATTACCAAGGCGATGACGGTCAGCAGTTCTTGCAGGTCACTACCGGCAGGCAGCTGTCAGTCAGCGATACCGGGAGGAATATTTTCCAGACCGGTTCCGATGTGTTTGCATCGTTGACCAATCTCATCAACTTGCTGGAAACGCCTATTGCGACTGCGGCTGATGCCGCCGCCCTGACCGCCGGCCTCGCAACCAACGGGGCCGCTTTGGATAAAACGGTGGACAACGTATTGAATGCCCGTGCTTCCGTGGGCACCAAGCTCAAGGAACTGGATTCGCTGGATACCGCCGGCCAGGACCAGGATCTGCAACTGACCAAGGCCCTGTCCGAACTGCAGGACCTAGATTATGCCAAGGCAATCTCGCAGCTTAGCCAGCAGCAGATGATCCTGAGCGCAGCCCAGCAATCGTTCGTGAAAACGGTCGGATTGTCGTTATTCAATTTGATCTAGCTTGACCGAAGTCCAGTCAATATAGCGCTGCCTTGTTCTAGCGCTGCTTTAATTCAAGCTTAAGTTAGCCAGCCCACGCCACAAGCGCGGTTACCAGTGAAAAAATATCCTGACTGAATTTTTCACCGTCAGGAAAATATCATGCAAACTGAGCTATTCAAAGTCACTGGAATGACTTGCGGTGCCTGTGTTATCAATGTGGAGAGCGCTCTGAAGGCAACCAACGGCGTCAACGACGCCGAAGTTTCCCTAGAGACCGGTGAAGCCCGGGTACAGTATGACGAAACCCAGACCTCGGCAGATCAGCTGAAATCCGCTGTGCGACATGCCGGCTTCGGCGTTAGTCCGAACTAATGCCCGGACTAACGCCCGCGGCTAAAGATCAAAAACAACTGAAGACTTCTTTTTCGGCGGCCAGCCAGTGATCTAGCGCTGAGCCCGTGAAACCACATTTTTCTGCATGTAAATACGCTTCAATCTCAGTCAGTCTATGCAGCTCAAGCTCATAAGCCAAGGGATATGGAGTATGGCTGGGGCTAGCGGGAACTGTTGCTTTAACCCTCATCGGAGAACGGTCTGCCTGACCAACCGTAGCGGCCGATTGAACGTGTTGCATTTGTCGCTCCTTAGATGATGCTTTTGTTCTTGTGCTGCTAAAAATCCTCCCGATTCATTTCGATTTGAACCTGAACTTCGCCTGCTCAGTTGGCTACGTAGCGCGGTTGCTACATAGCGCGTTCTGCAGCTGAGAATGTGCGGCTGCGCAGCGCACTCATCAATTCCTGGTTGAAGGCCGGAAGATCGGCGGGCTTGCGGGATGAAATCAGGTTACCGTCATGTACGACCTCCTGATCGACCCAGTTGCTGCCGGCATTGATGAAATCATCCTGCATGCTGGGCCAGCTCGTAACAGTATGACCTTGCGCCAGACCGGCAGAAATCAAAAGCCAGCCGCCATGGCAAATAGCGGCGATGGGCTTGCCTTCGTCATCAGCCTCCTGCACAAAATCCCGCGCTGCAGGCACCATGCGCAGTGCATCGCCATTGACCACGCCGCCGGGTAATACTACAGCCGCGTAATCTTCCTGCCTGGCTTCGGAAAAAGTCTTGTCGACTTTTACAGCTTGGCCTTTATCGGTGTGATTGAAGCCCTGCACCACGCCGGACTTATCGGAAATGACGTCGACGCCAATACCCTGCGCCTCAAGCGCTGTCTTGGGCTCGAGCAGCTCCGCTTGTTCGAATCCGTCAGTAACCAGAATGGCAACCTTGATATTGTTCAGTTGGTTTTCCATGTGGCAATCCTCTATTCGTTCGTTACCAAAATGGGAAACCCCCAGAACATTCTTCCGAATATTACTGGGGGTCTCAGCGACCCTCTTCTGCAAACACTTGATCGAATCGCAGCTGGATGCTGGGACTGATCATTGTTCTTAGCTTTGGATCACGGTTCCTACGATACCGCTATGCCATGCTTAATATTGTGCGTTATCGCACGTAATTTAAATAATTTTGACGAGTATTTGACACCTGAGATGCTACAAATTGGACTCTAATCATCGTCGAAAAATTGACATTGTCGTAAGAAATTAGACTTCGATTATTGGCCTTCTGTTCAAACAGATCAACAACCATCTACATAAGCTCATGATTTTGTTACTTGTCCCGATATCTCTCTGCCGTGGACTGCATTTTGCATATTCAGTATTAACAATAAAACACTTCAGCTTACAAAGGCAAAGGGGATGGGGAGCCCCTCATTCTCAACCATGGACCCAATGAGGCGGAGTTTCCTTATGTACGATGCAGGCAACCCCCAATCGGATGGACTTAGATTTAGGTTTTTAAAATTTATGAAATCAATTATTACCTCAGGTAAAGAATTTAAAAGTTTCGTATCAGACATGGAAGCGACCTATCGCTCAGTAGTGATTGAAAGCTTTAACAATTCGCTGCTGGTCGACGGCGAACCGCTGATGGAAATTGAAGGATGCGTCGCTATCGAGTCATACAGCATCAAGAAAATTGAAGATGCGAGCACGGTCAAGGTCGGCGGCTTTATCATCTTGGGCCAGGAAAAACAGCCATTTATACTGCAGAATGCGTTTCACCGTTGGCAGAAAGGCGTTATCCACCCCCGAGCCAGACAGGCGGAGGAATTGAGCACAACCGAAGGCTAATGCACGGGTTATGCCTGGGGGTGATATTTTGAAGGAACGTTGCCACGCCCCCATTTGAGGGTCCGGCTCATCCATATCAGCTCATCGAGAAAACCGGTCACGCGCTTCTCGTAAGCGGTATCCAGCAGATTGCCCTGCTGGTCGAATTTATCCTGCACCTGCGGAAAATTAAGGTCGGTGAAGGTCACGGCCAAACCCAGCTCGCGCACCATGGGCACCATCGCCTCGATCACGCGCGTGCCGCCCCAGGGACCGGCTGAAATGCTGACAAAGGCCACGCTTTTGTGGATGTATTCCTCCAGCAGCAGATCGAGCACGCTTTTCAATATACCCGGATATCCATGGTTATACTCGGGCGTGACGATCACCAGGCCGTCCGCCTGTATGACAGCATCTTTCCACTCAGTAAACCGGTCCTTGATTCCTGTCCCGTAATCGTCATGCGGCAGCGAAAAAGAGCGTACGTCGAACAGCCGTGTCTCAATCTCGGCTCTTTTTTCCATGACGCCCAGAAGCCAGTTGGCCGCAAGGACGCTTTTCCGGTCATGGCGATTGGTGCCCAGCAGTATCGGCAAGGAAAGTTTATCCATGCTTGATTTTTCCTAGCTGGTGCAATAACTCCTCAGCCGCCGGCCCGGAAGACGCCGGGTTCTGCCCTGTAATGAGTAGGCCATCGGTCACTATATACGGATGCCAATCGGCAGCTTTGCTGTACCTGCCGCCATGCTCGACCAGCACATTCTCTACCAGGAACGGCACAACTTCGGTCAGGCCTACAGCTGCCTCCTCGCTATTGGTAAAGCCGGTGACGGCCTTACCGCGAACCAAGGGCAAACCATCTGCGGCTTTGGTATCGCGCAGCGCTCCCGGCGCATGGCACACGGCGGCTATCGGCTTGCCCGCAGCGTACATGGATTCGATCAGGCGGATGGAATGCTGGTCTTCCGCCAAATCCCACAGCGGGCCATGCCCGCCCGGATAAAACACTGTATCGTAATCCTGCGCCGACACCTCGGACAGCTTCAGCGTATGGGCAAGCATGCTCTGCGCCTCGGCATCGGCCTTGAAACGCCGTGTGGCATCCGTCTGGTAGTCAGGCTCATCGCTCTTGGGATCGAGCGGCGGTTGCCCGCCTTGAGGTGAAGCCAGCGTAATTTCGGCACCGGCCTCCTTAAAAACATAGTAAGGCGCGGCAAACTCCTCGAGCCAGAAGCCGGTTTTTTTGCCGGTATTGCCCAATTGGTCGTGAGAAGTCAGGACCATTAGTATTTTCATGTTGCCTCCCTCAGCTTCGGTTTCTCATGCTGTCTGGCAAAGCAGCAGGCTTCGCACCGGCATTGTTGAGATTCGAGATTAAGCAAGGATGAAATATTTGTACGTTGGATGACGCACTGAGTCAGCCGTAGACATATTGGTTTTATTGGAATTCTTGTTACGAAAATTGGCTCCGATCTTATTTATAGACTAATGAATGACCCAGCACTCCTCCAACAGCTGACTGCTATCGTTCGTGGTGGACACGTCCCGGCTGGAGTTGACACCCCCATCCGCTGGCCTCTATGCCTGAATACAATAAAAAAAGCCATTCCAAGGAATGGCTTTCCCAACTTAAGGGGGCATCAGGTCAACGCATCGACATCACGGCCGCGCGGCTGGCTTACATCGGTCTTGACCGTCTCGCTAGCTTGGCTGTGGTTAACCGCGTCTTCGGCGTTCCTGATCACCTCGTCTACTTTTTTCTTGCTTTTCTTTTCCTCTAACTCACGGAAATACCGTTTATCCCATTCAAAACACATGGCGCATTACCTCCTATCAACTTAATTATGGATAACTCCCTACTACATCAAGTTGTTATTGGTATGGCTGATTGGTAATACATTCCGATCAAGAAAAATTCAACACTTATCAAGATGTCCGGAATATTTGAAAATTTTCTGCCAACATATTCTTGGCGTCAAGCACTGCGGCGTCAAAGATTGAATTCTTCCACCCAGGACAATGCGGCGAGATGGCATTTATTGACCTGTGCCGGGTTGATATGCAGGTTTTCGGCTAGTGCCAGGATGCGCATGTCATCGGCGTTCTCACATGCCTCGGTCAGGGCTAGAAACGGCCCGTAAATCCCCTGACGCGTCATCAAGGCTTCATGGATCGCGGCAGGCAGGTCGACCTTGTCCAGGACTTCCTGCATTGGCTGCTCCAGTATAGTGTCGAGCAGCGAGAATATACCGATGATGAACAAATCATCCTGGCCGGCCTTGTCGAAATAGTGCTCGCCCAGCAGCTCGGTCAAACGGCCGCGCGTAATCGAGGTTTTCATTAATGCCGACGACGACGAGTTATGCCCCGCCGTCACCATCAGCAGCGTAAGCCAGCGGTAAAGCTGCCGGGTACCGATCACGGTCAGGGCATGGCGTACGGAGTGTATCTCGCACGAGAGGCCGAAGCCGACCGAATTGATATAGCGCAGCAGCTTGAAGGCCAGCGCCGGGTCGCGCTTGAAGCCGGCATCGATTTCTATCATGTCGGCATCGCGGCTGACCAGGTTGAGCAGCTCAAGCACGCTGACGAAGGACGGATTGATGACCTTGGCGGTAAAAGTCTCGGGACGCGCAAAATAAAAACCCTGGATCAGGTGGAAACCGATCTTCTTGCAGGCGAGAAACTGATCCCTGTTCTCCACTTTTTCCGCGATGATCTTGAGCGGCAGCTGGCGGTAGAGGCTGAAGCGTTTCTCGGCCTCGGCAATGCCGAGCTTGAGGATGTTGATCTTGATGTAATTGGCATTGAACTGCGAGTTAAGGCTACCAGTGCCAGGGTCGCGCAGAGCTAATTGGTAGCCTCGCTTTTGCAATTCCTTGCAACGCGCGGCATTGGCCTCGCTGAGCTCCACGCTGTCCAGCAGTTCGAGCACTGTTTTCGCCGGCGGCAGCAACTCGACCAACTCGTTGTGCAGCAGCTCCGCATCGACCAGGATAAATGCCTGCTTATCGTTGAGCAGGTTTTCCGCGCCAATCTCGGACAAGGTGTTGACCAGGACTTGGGCCGAAGCCTGCAAGTTATCTTTCACATTGGCCCTATCCGCTTCCGCGCTATCGCGGAAAAACAGTTCATACGCCACGATTTCCTGCTGCAGATTCACAATCGGCTGTCGTCCGATAAAAGCTAGTTCCGGTTTCATTTCATAGTTCTTTCAGACGTTATATTGCACATCTATTACGGCTGTTGTTGCGGAGACTTGAGGGTAATCGCCTGGGCGAAGGAAAAACTTTCGTTCATGAGCTGCTGCATGGGCCGCAGCATGCTCGGCAACGCCAGCGCGATGATGAGGAACCCCATGCCTATGGTGATGGGGAAGCCGATGCCAAACAGGTTGAGCTGCGGCGCAGTGCGCGTCAGGATGCCGAGCGCCATATTGGTAATGAGCAGTGCCGCGACCACCGGCAACGACAACAGCAGCCCGGCGCTGAAGACTTTTTCGCCCCACTTGGCAATGGCATAGGCGTCGATATGCAAGCCGGGCTCGGCGGAAATCGGCAAGGTAAAAAAACTTTCCGCCACGGCCGATACCAGCAGCAGATGGCCGTCCATGCTCAGGAACACGAGCATGGCGAGCAGCACCAGGAACTGGCTGACCGAGGTGGACTGCCCCTGCGACTGCGGATCGTAAAAAATGGCGAAGCCCAGGCCCATGGTCATGCCGCTGATCTGGCCGGCCATTTCCACGGCTGCGAACACGATGCGGATGCTGAAGCCGATGGCGAGACCGATGATGAGTTGCTGCGTCAGGATCATGAGGCCCTGCATGGAAAAAATATCGAGCTTGGGCACGAGCGGGATGGCCGGCGCAATGATCAGGGTCAGCCCCAGCCCCAAGCCCAGCTTGACCGGATTAGGCATGGCACGATGGCTCAAAATAGGCGCAGCAGCGATCATGCCCAGAATGCGCGTCAGCGGCAGCAGCAGGCCGCTGACCCAGGCCATGAGCATATCGCTGCTGATCGAGATCATTACTACCCCGCCATGGCCGGCACGCTGGTAAAGATGATGCGCATGTAGTCGACCATGACCGTCAGCATCCATGGGCCGGCCAGTACCAGCGCGGCAAACACGCCGACCAGCTTGGGGATGAAGGACAAGGTGGTTTCATTGATCTGGGTTGCCGCCTGGAAAATACTGATGACGAGGCCGATGATCAGCACCACCAGCAGAATGGGGGCGGATACCAGCAGCATCACTTCCATTGCATGGCGCCCCATGTTCATCACGCTTTCAGGGGTCATATTTCGGGTACCCTTTTAATAAAAACTTTGCACAAGCGAGCCCAGCAGCAGGCCCCAGCCGTCAACGAGTACGAACAACATGAGCTTGAACGGCAGCGACACAATGGCCGGTGACACCATCATCATGCCCATGGACATGAGCACGCTGGCGACCACCATATCGATGATGAGGAACGGGATGAAGATGGCAAAGCCGATCTGGAACGCGGTCTTGAGTTCGCTCGTCATGAAAGCCGGCACCAATACACGTAGCGGCACGTCGTCAGGTGTTTGCAGCTGGTTCGTACCGGACATTTTGACGAACAGCGCGAGATCGGTTTCGCGCGTCTGCTTGAGCATGAAGGTCTTGAGCGGCGCCGTGCCCTTTTCCATGGCTTCCTGCATGCTGATCTTGTTTTCCGAGAACGGTAGGTAAGCGTCGCTATAAATCTTGTCGATGACCGGGCTCATGACGAAAAACGTCAGGAACATGGCGAGGCCGACCAAAACCTGGTTCGGCGGCGACGAAGGTGTGCCGATGGCCTGGCGCAACAAAGACAGCACGATAATGATGCGCGTAAAACCCGTCATCATGAGCAGGACCGCCGGCAGGAAGGTCAGCGAAGTAAGCAGGATCAGCGTCTGCAGGCTCAACGTGTAGTTCTGGCCGCCGCCCGGTGTCGGGGTAGCGTTCAGCACGGCGATGCCGGCATCGGCGGACAGCGCCGGTGCAGCAATTATCGTCAGCAGCACGAATATTGCAGCTTTGAGGAAACGCATCATTTGCCGCCCGTGCCTTTATCCTGGCTCTTTTCCAGCGATTTTTTTAGCCAGCCGGCAAAAGCCTGGCCTTTAGCCGCCAGGGCTTGCGAGCCGGGGATAGGGTTGGTTGGTTCGGATATTGGTAAACCGCCATCGACGATGTCGAGATTGGCGATAGCATTGACCTGACCCGGCGCTACGCCGACCACCAGCCAGCGGTCGGCCACTTCGATGACAACCACGCGTTCGCGCGAACCGACGCTGACGCCGCCGACGATACGCGCCACCGATTGCATGCTGCCCTTGCCCGGCGTCACGCGCTTGACGGCCCAGGCAATGGCGGCCATGACGGCCAGCACGACCATAAGGCCGAAAATGGTTTTGATCAGGCTGGCTGTCGGGCTGGCGACTGCGGTTTCAGCCGCCATTGCGTACTGACTGCCAATCACGAGTGAAAAGCCCAGATAAAGGCCTGATTTCTGCAACATGGCTTTTCTCATCACTGTGCCGTTACTTGTTCAGTTTGCGGATACGTTCGGCCGGCGTAATGATGTCAGTCAGGCGGATGCCGAATTTATCGTTCACCACCACCACTTCACCCTGGGCGATCAAGCAGCCGTTGACCAGCACATCCATGGGCTCGCCGGCCATGCCATCGAGTTCCACAACCGAGCCCTGCGCCAGCTGCAGCAGGTTCTTGATGGCAATCTTGGTGCGACCCAGCTCAACCGTGAGCTGCACCGGGATATCGAGGATGAAATCGATATCGTTCTGGGTTTCGCCGAGCTTGCTCTTGCCGGAAAACTCCGTGAAAACGGCAGCCTGTTCGTTTTGGGGCTGCAGCGTAGCGGACTCGGCATTCTTCTGTTCCGCCATGGCGGCGCCCCAGTCGTCTTCGGCTATGGTCTCTACGTCATTAGTCGCCATCAGGATCTCCTTTGATATATTCATTCGAATTGGCCCTGAGCAGCTTTTCCACCCTCAAGGCATACTGGCCGTGAAATACGCCGTAGCGACACTGCATGACAGGCACACCATCGACCGTGGCTTCGACTTCTTCTGAAATCGAGAGCGGGATCACATCGCCGACCTTCATATTGAGGATGTCACCCAGATGCAGCCGGTTCTTGCCGAGCTCGGCCACCAGCTCCACCTCGGCACTCTGGATCTGCTGTGTCATGAGCCTGACCCAGCGTTTATCTACGCCCAGCGTTTCGCCCTGCAGCGGCGATGTCATGATGTCGCGGATGGGCTCGATCATCGAATACGGCATGCAGAAATGGATTTCGCCGCTGGCGGCGCCCAGCTCCACAATGAACGTAGTCGCCACCACTACTTCGTTCGGTGTGGCGATATTGGCGAACTGGGTATTCATTTCCGAGCGGATATACTCGAATTCCACGGGATACACCGGTTCCCAGGATTTGGCATAAGTTTCGAACACGATTTCGAGCATGCGCTGAATGATGCGCTGCTCGGTCTGCGTGAAGTCGCGGCCTTCGACGCGCGTGTGAAAGCGGCCGTCGCCGCCGAACAGGTTATCGACGATCAGGAACACCAGGGTCGGGTCAAACACCATCAATGCGGTACCGCGCAGCGGCTTCATCTGCACCAGGTTGAGGTTGGTCGGCACCACGAGGTTGCGGATAAAGTCGCTGTATTTGGAAATGCGCACTGGTCCTACGGAAATCTCGGCTGTGCGCCGCAGAAAATTGAAGAGCCCGATCCGGAACAGGCGCGCGAAGCGCTCGTTGATGATTTCGAGCGTGGGCATACGCCCGCGCACAATGCGCTCTTGTGTCGCCAGGTTGTAGGTGCGTACACCGGCGGGGTCTACATCGGGCTTGACCTCATCCTGCTCATTGGTCACGCCCTTCAGTAAGGCATCGACTTCTTCCTGCGATAGAAAATTGTCGACCATGAGCGTTTACTGGATGACGAAAGAAGTGAAGAAAACGCCGGCGACTTTTTGCAGCTTGCTGCCGGCAACAAAAGCTTCTTTGAGCTGCGCGGAAATCTCTACGCTGAGCTTTTTCTTGCCTTCCACGCTGGAGATTTCGGAGCTCTTCTTGCTGGTCAGCAGCATCAGCAGGCGGTTGCGCACTTCCGGCATATGCTGCTTGATGAGCTCGGCTTCGGCTTCATCGGCCAACTGCAGGGTTAAATCCACCTGCAGAAACTGCTCGGCAGGATCCGGCTGCAGGTTGACGGTAAATGTCTCCAGGCTCACGAATACGGGCGGCTTGGGCGGTTCTTCCTTGGCTTTCTTTTGTGCTAGGGCGGGCTGGTTCTGGTAGTACCAGGCACCGGCGCCACCGGCTGCCCCCAGAATCACGAGCGCCGCTAGGGCAACCACCAGCTTTTTACGCGATTTTTTCTGAGGAGCTGCCTCTTTTTCCTTGTCTTGCGCCATCTTGTTCCCTCAGCAACCTCTTTGTTGTGTATGACTGCATTATCAAAAACATTCGGCAGTGCGGAAGCAGAGAAAAGAGAGGGGAAAACAGGCCTAATTTCGGTTTGATGTATTGACGGGCGAGTATGAAGCCCGGCACAAGACCGGGGCGATTATCGATGTCGGGGGATATTTCGATCAGGCGAAGGTATCGACTAGTCCTGCGCGAGAATAGCTGCGTACCGCAGGGGCAATCACGGCTTCTTCACGCGCCTGGGCATTAGCGGTTCTGCTGCCTGCAGCGCTGCGTTCCTTCTCTGCCTGCTGAAAACCCTGCTGCGATTGGCTGTTGGCGCTGATATTAGCATCGCCGAGCTGAATGCCGGAGTCGCTCATCATGCTGCGCAAAGTCGAAATGCTGTTTTCCAGGGCCTGCCGCACTTCCGGATTTTGCGAAATGAAAGTGGCATCGGCCTGGTCGTTATGCACGTGGATCACCACCTGCAAAGGCCCCAGATCCGGCGGATTCAGCGTCAGCGTAGCCGACTGCTCCTTGGCGCCAACCATCCAGACGACTTTCTGGCTTACCGCTTGGTCCCAGCCCTTGGTGCCCAGAGGCTGCTCCACACTGGTCATGTTAGCTGCGGCTATTTGCCCCGCAGTGAGCGGAAGCATGGTTTGGATTTGGGTTTGCGTCTGGTAGGCAGCTACCATAGGCTGCGATTCACGTGCCGCCAGCAACTTGGCAAAATCAGGGCTGGCTGCGTCCTCTTCCTTGGCTGCAATTAGTTGAGAATTGTTCGCGGCGGCACTGGCAGTCGCGGCAGCCGGTTCATCAGCCTGCTGCTGCGCAGATTTGGCATCAGCATGCGGCAGTGCAGTCGGCGCTTGGTTCTGCATTATTGGCTGGCCCTGCACTATTGGCTGGCCGGACACTGGCTGCCCAGAGGGTTTAGCGGCGGCGATAGGTGCCGCCACTGTACCAATAGCCGCCGCGCCTTCCGCAGCAGCATGGCTCTGCTCAGTAGAAACCGCCTCAGTTTTGGTCAAGCTTGCCAGCCCTGGCAAGGCCAGCGACTGCTGGACAACCTGGTCCGGCAGCAGCGCAACCGGGAGCACATCTTCACCCTTAATAGTTGCATCTTCCTGCTCATCCGCTGCGGACGAGGGTTCGGCTTCGGCTTTCGCCGTACCGGCGGCGGCCTTGAGCATGGCGTCGGCAAGTTCAGCCGCCTGCTCCGCCGTCACTTCCGGCTGTCCGGCAGCGGCAGTCGGGGATTTAGCCGCCTGCGCCTCTTCCGCCCGGGTGGGCTTAGCCTTGCCTTTCGCCTGAGCCGCAGGCGCAGCCTCGGCCGCATCCTTGTTGATTTGGCTGTTCAGCACTTGCTGGAAGCTGCTGGGCTCCTGGCTGTTGTCGGCCTGGACAGGCTCGGTTTTGTTGGCGGCAGTCACCGGAGCCACGATTGCAGATTGAGGAGGCAATGAAGAAACAGTCATATATGCGTCTCGTTATTCAAAAGTAGGTTTTATCTTCACGACTGGCGTTATTGGCCAGCTCTCCTGGTACGCATGGCGTGTTCGTCCATAAGCTTCTGGTCGCGCTTGAGCTCTTGCTGCTGCGCCCTTTTTTCGGAACGTTCGCCCAGCACTTCATAGGAGAGTTTCTTGCGCTGGCTTGCCTGCCACTGCTCGCGGCATTGTTGAACTTGCAAACGCGCCGACTGGACAGCGTCTTCCTGACCGACGATGGCCTGGTCCAGCATGCGCATGAAGCGCTGGAAGTTCTGGTGCGCCTGCGCATCTAGGCCAGCGCTGAGCTGGCGCGACAGCTTTTCCAGGTAGTCGTTGCGGTAGCCTCGCAGCATCTCGAGTTTGCCAAGCTCTTCTTCCAGCTGCTTGTTGATGCCGCCAAGCTTTTCGGCAGCCTGGTCGACTTCCTTGCCGGCTAATTCTTGCAAGGTGTTAATTACGGCGGGTGCTGACATGGTAATCACCTCTTGGTTTGTGAACTATTACTGCAAAACGCTTTGCATCTGGTACAGGCTTTCCTCGACCCCGGCCCGCTCGTTGATGTCCTGCTGCAGGAAACCGACCATGCCTGGATAGCGCGTAATGGCTTCATCGAGGATAGGATCGCTGCCCGCCTGATAGGCGCCGACATTGATGAGGTCGAGACTGCGGCTGTAGCGCGAGTTGAGCTGCTTGAGCCGGCGCGCGAGCTTCTGGTGCTCGGGCGTCGTAATGTTGTGCATGGCGCGGCTGATCGACTGCTCGATGTCAATGGCCGGGTAATGGCCGCTCTCGGCCAGCGTACGGTTCAGCACGATGTGGCCATCGAGGATGGCGCGCGCCGAATCGGCAATCGGGTCCTGCTGGTCGTCGCCTTCGGTCAGTACGGTATAGAAAGCCGTGATCGAGCCTTCGCCCGGCTTGCCGTTGCCGGCGCGTTCAACCAATGCCGGCAGCTTGGCGAATACCGAAGGCGGATAACCCTTGGTCGCCGGCGGCTCGCCGATGGCCAGCGCAATCTCGCGCTGGGCCATGGCATAACGCGTCAGTGAATCCATGATCAACAGCACGTTGTGGCCCTGGTCGCGGAAATATTCGGCAATGGTGGTGGCGTAGTTGGCGCCCTGCAATCTCATGAGCGCGGGCGCATCGGCTGGCGCGGCGATAACGACGGAGCGTGCCATACCTTCCGGCCCCAGAATCTGCTCGATGAATTCCTTCACTTCGCGGCCGCGTTCGCCGATGAGGCCGACGACGATGACATCGGCCGTGGTGTAGCGCGCCATCATGCCCAGCAGCACGCTTTTGCCGACGCCGGAGCCCGCGAACAGTCCCATACGCTGGCCGCGGCCCACGGTCAGCATGCTATTGATGGCACGGACGCCGACATCGAGAATTTCACTGATTGGGGCGCGGGCCAAGGGGTTGAGCGGCCGCACGGTCAGCGGCGCCGTGTAGTCGGACTGAATCGGGCCGAGGCTATCGAGCGGACGGCCGGCGCCATCGAGCACGCGGCCCAGCAGTGCCTCGCCTACCGGCAAATGGCGCGAATGGTCGGAAGCACGGCGCTTGGGATGGCTGGCCTGCCCCGGACGGGCCACGGCATTATTGTTATCCAGGGCAAAGACCTTGGCGCCCGGCACTATGCCGTCGACGCTGCTTTGCGGCATAAGCAGCAGGCGGTCGCCGTCGAAACCGACGACTTCGGCTTCTACCTTGCGGCCGCCGCCCAGCGGCACGGTGCAGGCGCTGCCGACCGGCAGCTGGATACCGACCGCTTCCATGACCAGGCCCGTGAGCTTGGTGATGCGCCCAGAAATTTCAAACGGCTCGACATGGCTTAGCGCTGCGCCGTACTGCTGCATGTATTGCTGCCAAGGTTGCTGCATGACGGGATCAGCCATGCCGCATCCCAAGCAAGGGTTCTTCCTGCCAATGATCGTTTTGACCAAGGGCTTCGGCGATGCGCTTCCAGCGCGTGGCATTGGTGGCATCGATCTGGTTGGCGCCCGTTTCGAGCAGGCAGCCGCCGCGTTCCATGGCGTGATCTTCCACGATGTGCCACTGCGCGTTGAGCTCTTCCGCCATATAGGTTCTGACGGCCGCGGCATCCTGCGGGTGCAGCATGATCTTGGCCGGTTTCTGCACGTACGGCAGCGACTGGATCGCTTCACGCACGATGGGCAGTATGGCGTCCTGGTCGACGGCAATTTGGGTCTTGAGCATGGCCTTGGCCAAGTCCATGGCGAGAACGAGCAGATGCTTCGCGATATCTTCTTCGGATTTCTGCAGGCTCTGGTTGAAAGCATCGGTCAGGGAAAAAAGGGCTGCCTTGTCGGCTTCGCTGAGCTCCAGCGCCTGCTGCAAACCGGCTTCGTAGCCTTCCTTCAGGCCCTGGGTAAAACCTTCCTTGCGTGCGTTTTCGGTAATCTGGGCCAGCTTCTCGGCCACTTCCGGCGTAGGTTGCTCGCGCTTGGGTGCTGTATGCACATGGCCTTCCGGCGAGAATGAGGACATTTCCCAGCGCTCATAGGCGGTTTGCTGCTCTTTCGGGATCAGCACGCTAGACATAGGCATCCTCGCTCTTCGAACCTAAAACGATCTGGCCTTCTTCTGCTAGCCTGCGTACGGTCTGCAGGATAATTTTCTGCTGCGCCTCGACTTCGGAAAGACGAACTGGGCCCTTGGTTTCGAGGTCATCGCGCAGCATTTCGGCGGCGCGCGTGGACATATTGTTGAAAATCTTCTCGCGCAGCTCGGCCGACGTGCCCTTGAGCGCGATGATGAGGGTTTCCGACTGCACTTCCTTGAGAATGACCTGGATGCCCTTGTCGTCGATGTCGAGGATATTGTCGAACACGAACATCTCATCCATGATCTTCTGCGCCATCTCGTTATCGTAATTCTTGAGGCCTTCGATCAGGTTGGCTTCGTTCTCGCCGCTCATGAAGTTCATGATTTCAGCCGCTGACTTGATGCCGCCTATGGATTTCTTCTTGAGGTTTTCGTTACCGGAAAGCAGCTTGGTCAGCACGTCGTTGAGTTCGCGCAGAGCAGCTGGCTTGACGCCATCGAGTGTGGCGATGCGCAGCATGACATCCTGGCGCAGACGCTCGGTGAAATAGTTGAGCACCTCGGCGGACTGGTCGGCTTCAAGGTGCACCAGAATGGTGGCGATGATCTGCGGATGCTCGTTCTTGATGAAATCGGCGACGGTCTGCGCATCCATCCACTTCAGACTTTCGATGCCGCTGGCATCGCGTGCCTGCAGGATGCGGTTGAGCAGGCCAGAAGCCTTGTCGTCGCCCAGCGCCTTGGTCAGCACAGAGCGGATGTATTCGTCGGAATCGAGGCCGAAAGTAGTGTTCTCGTCCGCGGCCGAAATGAAGTTGGCGAGCACGGATTCCACATCCTCATGGCCGACCGACTTAAGCGAAGCCATAGCCGAACCCAGTTTCTGCACCTCGCGCGGGCCCAGGTATTTCATGACCTCGGCCGCCTCATCCTCGCCCAGCGCCAGCATGAGGATGGCACCTCTCATAATGCCGTTTTCAATCATTGCTGCTCACCCAATTGGATACGACGCTCGCCACCATGCGCGGATTTTCCTTGGCCAGCACCTTCGCGGTTACAAGATTCTGCTCGTAGCCGCGCAGCTGCAGGGGCTGCTTGGCCGCTGCATCAGAGCTGTCACCGAGGTTGACGATGGCGTCCTGTTCGGCGGCCTCGGTCAGCAGCTGCGGTTCCCTCTGCGGCTGCACCAGCTTGCGCGTCATGGGTTGAAGCAGGCGCTTGTAGAGGATGAACAACACCAGCAGGGCCAACCCGATCTTGAGAAACTCCTTGGCCATGTCGATGGTTTCTGGCTGTTTCCAGAACGGGATTTCGGGCAGCTTTTCATGCTCGGCGCCGACGAAGGCGCTGTTGACCACGCTCAAGCTGTCGCCGCGGTCTTCCTTGAAGCCCATGGCCTGCTTGGCCAGATCGCTGATCTGCGCTTTCTCGGCATCGCTGAGCGGACGGCTGACGATCTTGCCGCTCTTGTCGCGCTCCTGCTTGTAATTGACGATCACCGCTACCGTCAGGCGTTTGATGCCGCCCATGGGTTGTTGCGTGTAGCGCACGGTCTTGTCGACTTCGTAGTTGGTCGTGACATTTTTTTGCGTGTTGGTCGGCATAGCCGGCTGGGCAGCAGGTGCCGGCGGTGCATTGGCCACGATAGGCGCCGTGGCATTGGCCGGCGGCTGCGGCTGGCCCTGCGGTTGATTGGAGGCAGCGCCGGGCACGCCGGTGGCGGTAACAGGCGAAGCGCTCTGGGACTCGTTGCTTTGCATGCTCCTGACTACGGTAGCGTCAGGCGTCTGGTTAGGCTTGTAGATTTCGGCCGCCTGTTCCTGGATCGAGAAATCGACATCGGCGCTGGCTTCGGCGTGTACGTTCTGGGCGCCGACCATGGGCGCGATAATGGATTCGACGCGTTTGATGATGTTCTGCTGCAGCTCTTCTACATACTTGAGCTGGCTCGGGTCGAGGTTGTTGGCGCCGGCCTTCTTGCTGTTATCGGTCAGCAGGTTGCCATTCTGGTCAACCACGGTAACGTTGGCCGTAGGCATCTCGGGAATGCTGCTGGCTACCAGGTGCACGATAGCGCTGACCTGCTGTGGCTCCAGGGTACGGCCGGGATGCAGATTGAGCAGGACCGAAGCTGAGGGCTTCTGCTGGTCGCGCACGAATACAGAGGGTTTGGGAATGGCTAGGTGGATACGCGCTACCTGCACTGCCGAGATTGCCTGTATGCTGCGCTCAAGCTCGCCCTCTAATCCGCGCTGGAAATTGACCTGCTCGACAAATTGCGAAACGCCGAATTTCTGGTTTTCCAGCAGTTCGAAGCCAATATTGCCGCCCTTGGGCAAACCTTGGGAAGCCAGCTTCAAGCGCACTTCATGCACTTGCGCAGCCGGCACCAGGATGGCGCTGCCGCCGTCGGAAAATTTATAGGGAACGTTCATCTGTTCCAGGGTAGCCACGATGGCACCGCCGTCTTTATCCGAATAGTTGGAAAACAGTACGCGGTAATCCGGCTGCTGGCTCCAAAGCCAGACCACGGTCATGACGGCAATAACGGCGGCGATACCAGCTACCAGCAGCAGCTTGCCGCCCAGCTGTGACTTGAGTCCGTTGAATCCGCTATTTAAGGCCGCACCAGAATCTGCTGCCATTGTTATTCTCCATGTTGATTGCGCTCCAAATGCAAACGCAGCTGTGTTGCTTGAATGACATTATGGAAGCGGTGCCAATTTTCAAATGCGCGAATAGAGCGGATTTCATCGTTTTATTTAGCGCCTAGGCTGCAATCCGTGGTGCTAACTTAGCAGGGTGTAAATCCGGCTTGAAGTCGGCGGAGATAACGATGAAAGTAGGCGCAATCGATTCGAGCAGGATCGAAGCCATGATGGCCCAGCTCAAGGCCGCGGCGCAGAAGCCGCAGGCTGATGCGATCGTCGGCATGGGCTCGAGCCTGAGTCTTAACAAGACGCAGCCCGGCAACAAACTGGATTTTGCCGAAGCGCTCAAGGCCTCACTGAACCAGGTCAACAATTCGCAGGTGGAAGCGGAAACCCTGGGCAAGAATTTCGCCATGGGCGACGACAAGGTCAGCCTCTCAGATGTCATGATCTCAATGCAGAAAGCCAATATTTCCTTCCAGGCTACGGTTCAGGTGCGCAATAAACTGGTGTCTGCCTATCACGACATCATGAACATGCAGGTATAGCCTGCTCACTCCCCAATATCCACGTCCCTGCCCTTGAACACGGGCGGCCGGTTATCCGCCGCTTGCTGCTCCAATCGATAAAGCCAGGCCATGATCTCAGCGATGGCCTGGTATAGCGCCGGCGGAATATGGCCGTCGAGATCCACCTGCATGAGCAAGGCCACCAGGTCTTTCGATTCATGCACGAATACATTGTGCTCGCGCGCCTTGGCAATGATGTGCTGGGCAATAATGCCGCGGCCTTTGGCCACCACGCGCGGCGCCAGGTCCCCACTTTCATAAGCCAGCGCGATGGCCTGCTGCTTCGAAGGCGGCGCGTTATTCATGCGGCTCGTCCTGCATGACGGCAAAGCCGTCCAGCGCTGCCACATGGTGATGCAGCGCCTCCAAAAGCGGCACGGTGTGCTGGCGCAGGCTGGCTACGGTGGCGGATTCTTCGGCCAGCAAGGCGACGCGCAGCTTGCCGTCCGCCAGCTGCAGCCGGGCCGTAATCTTGCCCAGGTGCGGCAGCTGCAGTGTCATGCTGCTGGAAATCGATTGGGCGGGGGCTTCATGGTCCGCGCGCTGCCCTTGAGAATGGCCCTGCTGCTGGGCCTGGATGCGCCACTCGGCCATTTGGCCGGGCCAGATTTCACCATGCCACAGCATGCGCTGGTTTTCGAGCACGCCGAGCTGCTGCGCCAGCAAATGTGCCGGGTATGGGCCGCCCTGGTTCTGCGGCTCGCGCATGAGCGCCCCCAGTGGTCTTGCACCTTCGACAAACTCGGCCAAGTGTGACTCGTAAAACAGGCCGCTTGTAGCTACCGCGTCTTTGAGGTCGGCCGCGAAGCGCTGCGGGTTGGCGGGGCTGGCGGTAATAGGCAGCGCGGCCTCGTAGACGGCGGCGCCCTGATGCTGGGCTGCCTGCAATTTCTGATTGATAAGCTGCGCGGTGGGGCTCAGGGTGGCGGTGCTTGAAGCCTCGTCCGCAGGCGGTGGCACCAGTATGAAAGTGGGCGCCGGCGTATCGCTGATGTATTTGAGCAGCAAGGACTGTCCGGCTTTGATGTCGGGCCCGAGTGCTATGGCCACATGATGGCCTTCGATAGCGACACGGAAGGTTTTGCCGTCCAGCTGAGAAATAACCTGGGCCTGATAACTCTGGCCTTTGACCAGCTGGTCAATCAAAAACTGTCCGCCCCTGAAATCGAACTCCTGCCCGGCCGCGCCGACTGCCGCAACCGGCTTGATGTCGCTGACGCTGACTAGCGGGCTGGCTACAAGTCCGGCGCCGGCAGTTAGGCTGGGTTTGATCAAGGTGTCAGTCGCTCATAACGGCGGAGACTTATAGAACGAAGGTAACTCGGACGTGCGGCCTTCCATTATGGAGCTAAGCCTGGCCATCCACGGCTGGGTCAGGTCACGAATCTGCCGGTCGTCAGCGAGGATTTGCTTGATCGTGGCGATTTTTCTTTCCAGCGCGCTGCCGGTAAGGGCTTCGCGCGGCGTCTGCTGCGTGATTTTTTGCGCGTAATAGGCACAAGCGCCTTCCAGCTCGGCCAGATTT
>Ga0196972_1000488_pt1 | contig 20356 bp, 19 predicted proteins | sample S1v_2013CmetaG_FD_148618 | JGI IMG/M metagenome (GOLD analysis project Ga0196972, IMG submission 148618) | Soil microbial communities from Anza Borrego desert, Southern California, United States - S1+v_20-13C | ecosystem: Environmental > Terrestrial > Soil > Desert | place: USA: California...
TACGCCAGGAAGAAGTGCGCCTGGTGCAGCGCCGTTATGACTTGGGTGATATCAGCGAGCTGGACGTGGCCCAGGCGAAGGCCGAGCTTGCCATCGTGCAGGCGGAAGCGGAAGGCATAACGCGTATCCGCTCGCAGCAGGATCATGCTTTGGCAGTACTGCTTGGCCGCGCGCCCGCCCAGTTCTCACTGGCAGCAGCGCCGTTGCGACAGGCGCCAGTCATTGTCCCTGCCGGGCTGCCCTCGGACCTGCTGGAACGGCGCCCTGATATCGCCCAGGCGCAGCGTGAATTGGCAGCTGCCAGTGCTCGCATTGGTGTCGCCAAGGCAGCCTTCTTCCCGCGGCTGACCTTGACCGGCTCTGCAGGTTACGCTTCGAGCGATTTGGGAGACCTGTTCAAGTGGTCAAGCCGCAGCTGGCTGCTAGGCCCGCTGATCGGCACTGCGCTAAGCTTGCCTATCCTTGATGGGGGCCGTAATCAGGCGAACCTTTCCCGGACAAATGCCGAATACGAGGGTCAGGTTGCGAATTACCGGCAGAGGGTGCTGGTGGGGTTCCAGGAGGTTGAGGACAACTTGAGTGCCTTGAGCACACTGGATCGTCAGCTGGGCTTCCAGGATGAGGCGATTGCTGCCGCAAGAACAGCCGCCCGCCTGGCGGACGTGCGGTACCGCAACGGCTCGGCCAGCTATTTCGAAGTTATCGACGCTCAGCGCACACTATTACTGGCAGAACGCGCAAAGAGCCAAAGTCTGGGGCAACGGTCTATTGCTTCTGTGGGGTTGATTCGTGCCTTGGGCGGTGGTTGGGGATCTTCGCAAGTGATCGCCTCCAAATGAAGCTTGATCAGACTTGGGCGGGAATAGGTATCACAAGATAAAGCCCGCGGTCATGATGACAAAGCTAAAGCGGTATAAATCTTTCATACCGTGAGATGTCAGAAGTCCGGGTTGAGCATGGCAATCGAGACTATCACGTCTCAATCCGCGTGTAGATGAAAGACCTTATTCATGATCTTCCACTGCCCATCTACCTTAAGGAGATTGAAAAAGTCAGTGAAGCGATAGCCAGTCCAGTCGTCAGACTCCACCCGGACACTGGCGATCGAGCCTACAACATCCAACGCGACGATTCGCGCCTTGAGGTTTGTGGCCGGATCGTTACTGTCGTTCCAGTCGTACAGGTTCTGGATCGGGCCTGAGAATAAACCTTCACCCACGTAGCCGTAGATGGTTGCTTCCTCGTGAAATGCGGGCTTCATCAGCTCGCTTTTGCCCGCGACTGCACCATCGATGTAATGCTGAATGGTGGCGACGATGTTTTCGTATTCAGCCATATCGGTTGCGGCATTCATGATGTCTTTCCTTAAGAGGTAGTGAGATCATCTTCCTCTTTTTCTTATTCGGGATAAATAAGCAGAAAGGAACATCACTTATCGCTACAAAGGGATAAGGGCTGCGCTACTTGGATAAGCCTTTTATGAGCATCCAAAAGAAGTAAAAAGGCCTCGCGGCTCATTACCTTTGATGGGGCACTGGCGATGAGGGCGGTGATTACCACGCCATCGACTAAAGTCTTCTACATGGAGGGGTAGACCGGGCCGCTACCGCCCTGCGGTGGTACCCAAACGATATTCTGCCTCGGATCCTTGATATCGCACGTCTTGCAGTGGATACAATTCTGCGCATTGATTTGCAAACGAGTCATCTCACCGCTGCCAACGATCTCATACACACCAGCCGGGCAATAGCGCTGTTCTGGCGCATCGAAGCGTGGCAAGTTGAAGGCAACCGGAACGGTGGGGTCGGTCAGCGTCAAGTGGCATGGCTGATCGGCATCGTGCGCGATGTTGCTGAGCGCAATGGAGCTCAACCGGTCGAAAGTGAGCACGCCGTCCGGCTTAGGGTAAACGATTTTTTCGGCCTTATCGGCAGGCTGCAGAGACTCATGATCCCCCTTTGCATGTTGCAAGGTCCAGGGCATGCGCAGACCAAATGCCGCAAGCCACATTTCAGCACCACCCAGCAACGTACCGCCCCATGTGCCGAGACGTGACAGCCAGGGTTTGACGTTGCGTACTGCGTCCAGGTCGCGCCACACCCAGGAGTCGCGTAGCTTACGCGGATAGTCTGCTAGCAGGCCACCACGCTCAGGGCGGGATGCGTCCTGCATAGCAGTAAAGGCTGCCTCGGCCGCGAGCATGCCCGACTTCATCGCATTGTGCGAACCCTTGATGCGCGGCACATTGACCATGCCCGCACTGCAGCCAATCAGCGCTCCCCCTGGGAAAACCATTTCTGGCCACGACTGCAACCCGCCTTCGCTGATCGCGCGTGCGCCGTAACTCAAGCGTTGAGCCCCTTCCAGTAATTCGCGGACATGCGGATGGGTTTTGAAGCGCTGAAACTCGTCAAATGGCGACAGGTGCGGGTTGGCATAATCGAGATGAACCACGAAGCCAACCGCCACGAGCCGCTCGCCGTAGTGGTAAATGAACGAACCACCACCGGTTTCCGCAGTCAGCGGCCAGCCGAGGCTGTGCTCGACCAGGCCCGGCTGGTGCTTGTCTGCGTTAACACGCCAGACCTCCTTGAAACCCAGGCCGTACTTTTGCGGCGACGCGTTGCGGCGCAGGTTGAATTTGCTTTCGAGCTGACGCGTGAGCGAACCGCGTGTGCCTTCAGCGATCAAGGTGTAGCGTGCGTGAATTTCGATACCGGGTGTGAATTGCGCAGTTTCTTCGCCTTGTGCGTTGCGCCCCATATCGCCTGTGATAACGCCGATCACCTGCCCTTGCTCGTCATACAGCATCTCCTGCGCGGAAAAGCCGGCGTAGATTTCCACCCCCAGCGCCTCTGCTTGTTGGCCCAACCAACGGCAGACATCTCCTAAACTGGCAATATAGGCACGCTTGTTGCGCATCAAAGGCGGCAGAGCCCAATGCGGGATCGCGAATTTCGCTTGCTTGCCGAGGATCAGAAAACGGTCTTCTTGCACTGGGGTCAGCAGTGGCGCACCCTGCGCCTGCCAATCCGGTATCAGCTCATCAAGCGCAATCGGATCGATAACCGCGCCGGAAAGGATATGGGCGCCGACTTCTGCGCCCTTCTCCAGGACACATACAGATATGTCGTGATTGTGCTCGCTTGCCAGTTGCTTGAGGCGAATGGCGGCGGCAAGACCAGCTGGCCCTGCGCCGACGATCAAAATGTCGTAAGTCATGACGTCGCGTTGCATAAGGTTCTCCATTACGCGATGTGGGGAATATCGATTTCGTCACTGCGGCTTACGCCAGCAGTCATGTCACGGCACATGGCGAGAAATTCGCGCATGCCTGCCGTCTGGTACTTCTGCTTGTGACGCAGGAAGTAAAAGTAGCGCCGCAAATCTAGTGTAGGCGTATCCAGCGGAACCAAGCTGCCGCGGCGGAAGGCATCCTTGAGTGCAAGCCGCGAGATGCAGCCGATACCGAGGCCAGACTCCACTGCCCGTTTGATGGCTTCGGTGTGTTCCAGTTCGAGGCGAATATCGAGGCCTGCTCGGTGGTTATGGAAGGCACGGTCGAAGGTTTCGCGCGTGCCGGAACCGACCTCACGCAGAATCCACGATTCTTTCAGCAATTGTTCGAGGCCTACCGCGCGCTGCCCAGCTAGTCTATGATCAGGCGCGCAGAACACAACCAGTTCATCGGCAATCCACGGCTCCACGTCGAGGTCAGGATGGTGGCAATCACCCTCGATCAAGCCGAGGTCGAACTCGTAGTGGGCTACCTGTTGTACGATAGTGGATGTGTTGTGCACCTGAAGCCGCACGCGGCTTTGCGGGTGCTTTTGTAGGAACTTCGCTACGATGAGGGTAGTCAAGTAATTGCCGATTGTCAGTGTCGCCCCAATATTAAGTGGGCCGTAGCCTGCGCGGCCTTCGAGCAGGTCTCCGATCTCGCTGGCACGGTCGATCAGGTCAACGGCATGCGGCAGCAATAATTGCCCCATCTCATTCAACCGCAGCGACTTTCCTACCCGATCGAAGAGCTGCAAACCGAACTGCCGTTCGAATTCGATCAGGGCAGTGCTGGTGGCAGATTGCGAGAGGGGCAATTCCTCGGCGGCGCGCGAAACGTTTCCTAACCGAGCGATGGCCACGAAGACTTCGAGTTGGCGTAGCGTGAACTTCATTATCTATTTAATAGATATGTATTATAAAAATAACCCATTTAACAAATATTGTACTAATGAATACAATAGCGGGCAATGAAAGGTATTAGGATAAAAAGATGAAAGCACTGGTTGCGATCAAACGCGTCGTGGACTACAACGTCCAGGTCCGCATCAAGCCCGACGGCTCTGATGTAGACATTGCCAACGTCAAGATGGGCGTTAATCCATTTGATGAAAACGCGGTCGAGGAAGCCCTGCGACTCAAAGAGCGCGGCCTCGTCACTGAAATCGTCGCCGTTTCTCTAGGCACCGCCGCGAACCAGGATGTGCTGCGTCATGCCTTGGCAATGGGAGTAGACAGAGCGCTGTTGGTGGAAACCGACAACGCTGCATTGCAACCTCTGGGCGTCGCCAAGCTACTCAAGGCGGTGATTCAGCGCGAGCAGCCCAACTTCGTACTGCTCGGTAAGCAGGCGATTGACGGCGATAACGGCCAAAGCGGCCAGATGCTTGCCGCGCTTCTGGGTTGGGGACAAGGGACCTTTATCTCCTCTCTCAATATCGAAAACAACGAAGCGATTGTTACGCGCGAAATCGACGGCGGGACCGAGCAGATTGCCGTGCAACTGCCAGCTGTCCTCACTGCCGATTTGCGCCTCAATGACCCACGCTTCGTCAAGCTCCCTAATCTGATGATGGCGAAAAAGAAACCCATAGAGACGTTGCCGGCCGCCGAGCTCGGCGTGGACACAGCGCCGCGCTTACGCCAAATAAAGGTTGAAGATCCGCCGGTGCGCAAGCCTGGCATCAAGGTCGGCAGTGTCGAGGAGCTGCTGGAGAAACTGCGTAATGAACAGGGGTTGCCGCTATGAGCGTACTGCTATTAGCCGAACATCACGGCCAGAAGCTCGCCCCGAGCGTTTATCGCGCCGTTACCGCGGCCGCCTCTTGGCAGATGCCCATCCATATCGTCGTGATCGGAAACGATACTGCCGCTGTAGCAGCCGAGGCTGCGCAGATTAACGGCGTGGATCGCGTGGTGCGTGTCGACGCCGGGCATCTCGAACACCCGCTGGCGGAAGATGCGGCGCAAATCCTCGTTGAACTTGCTCCAGCCTATCGCGTCATTCTAGGCGCACACTCTACCTTCACCCGCAACATCCTGCCGCGCGTGGCTGCACTGCTCGATGTAGCGATGGTTTCCGACGTGCTTGCGATTCAGCCAGACAATACATATGTGCGTGCAATCTATGCCGGTAGCGTGCTCAGCGTCGTGCAAAGTAGCGACGCCCTGCAAGTGTTAACCATTCATGGCAACCGCTTCAAACCGGCGACGAATGGCGCCGCCGCTGAAATCATTACTTCAGCGGCACCGGCCCCCTTCGGCAAGACGCGTTGGATCGGGGAAAATCGTGCATCTTCCGATCGGCCATCTTTGAATTCGGCCAAAATTGTCGTGTCCGGCGGCCGCTCGCTGGGCAGTGCCGAGAAATTCCAGGCAGTACTCGAACCGCTGGCTGAAAAACTGGGCGCCGCTCTTGGCGCAACGCGCGCAGCAGTTGATGCCGGCTATGCACCTAACGACATCCAGGTGGGTCAGACCGGTACCATGGTCGCGCCCGAACTCTACATTGCGGTCGGCGTTTCCGGCGCGGTGCAGCATACGGCGGGCATGAAGGACAGCCGCATTATCGTCGCCATCAATCATGATCCTGACGCCCCTATCTTCAAGGTCGCGGATTACGGTCTGGTAGCGGATCTCTTTGAAACCGTGCCCAAACTGGCCGCTTCAATCACTAAACAATAACGCATAGAAATAAACGGAAAATCACATGAGTGCACTTGCAACCGAACGCGTCCTCGACGTACATCATTGGAACGACACCCTATTCAGCTTTCGCACCACGCGTGATGCGGGCCTGCGCTTCGAGAACGGGCAATTCGTCATGATCGGCCTGATGGTCGAAAACAAACCCCTGATCCGGGCCTACAGCATCGCCAGCCCTAACTATGAAGAACACATGGAGTTTTTCAGCATCAAGGTGCCGAACGGCCCGCTGACGTCGCGTTTGCAGCATCTCAAACCTGGCGATGAACTACTGGTGAGCCGCAAACCCACCGGGACTCTGGTGCTAGACGACCTGCTGCCCGGCAAACATCTCTATCTGCTTTCCACCGGCACAGGTTTGGCACCTTTCATGAGCCTGATTCAGGACCCGGAGGCCTACGAGCGTTACGAAAAGATCGTCCTTATCCACGGCGTCCGTCATGTGAGCGAGCTGGCCTACGAAAAATTCATTACGGAGACGCTGCCGAATAACGAATTCTTTGGTGAAGAGGTGCGCAACAAGCTGATCTACTATCCGACCGTGACACGCGAGCCTTTCCGCAACCAAGGCCGCCTGACCGACTTGATCGAATCGGGCAAGCTATTCACGGATATTGGCTTGCCACCACTCGACCCAGCAGTTGACCGCGCGATGATTTGCGGCAGCCCAAGTATGCTCAAGGACACGAGCGATATTCTGGACCGCCGGGGTTTCAAGGTTTCCCCGAGTATCGGCGAGCCAGGCGACTACGTCATCGAGCGGGCATTCGTCGAGAAATAAATAAGGTAAGAAGCAACAGCTGGCTAACGAATTACCACTGCCCTTGCACAACAAAAAGCCCGCAATCGCGGGCTTTTTGTTGGTTTGAACTATACAGTTCAATCGATTCACTGTAATTCAGCGATAAACCACTACTTGCCGGCATTAAGACTGTTGTATGCCGTGATGAGATTGCGGTAGTCAGGGATATGGTTGGAGCACAGCGCAGCCAGACCTTCGATATCACGCCGCCAATCGCGCTGCAGTTCGCAGGCGACACTGAACCAGGTCATCATTTGCGCACCCGCTGCAGACATACGATCCCATGCAGCATCTCGCGTCATCTCGTTAAACGTGCCTGATGCATCGGCCACCACGAACACCTCGAAACCTTCTTCAATAGCGGCTAAGGCTACGAAGGCAACGCAGACTTCTGTCACGACCCCGGCAATGATGAGCTGCTTCTTGCCGGTCGCCTTGACCGCCTTAACGAAATCTTCGTTATCCCAGGCGTTGATCTGGCCGGGGCGCGCAATATAAGGCGCGTCAAGGAACAATTCTTTCAGCTCAGGCATTAGCGGACCATTGGGACCATTTTCAAAGCTGGTCGTCAGGATGGTTGGCAGGTTGAAGAACTTGGCGGCATCGGCCAGGGCCAGGACATTGTTCTTGAAACGGTCCGGATCGATGTCCCGCACCAGGGACAGTAATCCTGCCTGATGATCCACCAGCAACACAGCTGCGTTATCGAGATCGAGACGTTTGTAGGGCTTGTTCATGTTTTTCCTTTTCTTCTAAATGACTGCATAAATATCTATTTGGTTTATGCCGCTACAAAACGGCCTTGGTTGTAGTCATCAATCGCCTGATGGATTTCTTCCACGCTATTCATGACAAAGGGGCCGTGACCAACTACTGGCTCATTCAACGGTTCACCGTTCAACAGCAACAGCACGCTGTCTTGCTGTGCTTCTAACACCAGTTCGGTTCCGCTGCGCTGCATTACGGCCAGTTCGGCTGGGCGGATGATATGCACCTCTCCCGTCCTGACCGCACCATGCAGTACGAAAATGGCGGTTGTGTGTCCTTCCGCCAAGGTAAATGTTGCTGTACTGCCGGCATTGAGCCGCACATCCCAGACATTCATCGGGCTAAAAGTGTGCGCAGGACCCTTTTGTCCCGCATATTCACCTGCAATCACGCGCACCTTGCCTGCGTTATCCGCAAGCTGAACTTCAGGAATCGAATCTTTGGTGAGGCTCTGATAGCCGGGTTTGGCCATCTTGTCCTTGGCACGCAGGTTGACCCATAGCTGAATCACCTCGAACGTGCCGCCTGAACGGGCAAAGTCCTCACCGTGATATTCCTCGTGAATAATGCCGGAGCCGGCCGTCATCCACTGAACATCGCCGGGACCAATGGTGCCGCCGGCGCCAGTAGAGTCGTGATGCGAAACCTGGCCGTCGTATACGATGGTGACCGTCTCAAAACCACGGTGCGGGTGCTGGCCTACGCCACGGCGCTGTTCGGTCGGATCGAAGCGTGCAGGGCCGGCGTAGTCCATCAGCAGGAACGGCGACATTTCTTCATGAATGTCACGGTAGGAAAAAATGTTCTGAACAGGAAAACCATCACCTACCCAGTGATTACCATTGCTGCGCTTAATGAATGCCAGTTTTTTCATGTTGTGCTCCTTTATCGATTCAATGTGTTGCGATGGTTCCCACTATAGAGATTGAAGAATTAGGACACTAGATGGTTAAATGTGAAATAACTTTTCATCTAATGGAACAGTCATGGATTTCAACGAAGCGGCGGTTTTCGTCAAGGTCGTGCAGGCGGGGGGCTTTAGTGCCGCTGCAAGACAATTAGGATTACCAACTTCGACTGTCAGTACACGTGTTTCGCGTCTGGAGCGGCGGTTGGGAATTACCCTATTGCAGCGCACTACACGTCGGCTTCATCTCACTGCAGAAGGCACTGCCTACTATCATCACGCCTCACTGGGCTTGAGTCATTTATTGGAGGCCGAAGCCGCGGTGGATGAGGCGCGTCAGCAACCGCAAGGCAAACTCAAAGTAACTGCTCCTGCCGATTTGGGCGACGGACTACTCGCAAACCTGGTTCAACGCACCCAACAGGACTATCCGGCGCTGGAAGTGGAATTGCTATTGACCGACCGCTACGTCGATCTCGTGGCAGATGGCGTCGATGTCGCCATCCGTACCGGGGACTTGCGTGATTCAAGCTTGATAGCGAAGCCGCTGGGCACTATTTGCTGGGGCCTCTTCGCAAGCCGCGATTACCTCGCACATGCTGCTCCCCTGGAAGAGCCGCAGCATTTGCACGCACACCGTTGCCTGCAATTCACTCCCATGGGGCGCGACGCCTGGGAGTTAAGCAATGATCGCCACAGCATCACCATTCCACTGACGGGGCTCGTCATGGCGAATAGCATAGGCGTCGTACGATCCATGGTGGCGAATGGGCTGGGCGTGGCGCTGCTACCCACCTTCACCTGTAAGCACGAGCTGGCTGCGGGTGACCTGGTACGCGTGCTGCCAGGTTGGCAAGGGAAGGCAGATCCTGTGCACCTGGTCTATCCACGGCAGCGCTTCATGCCGCCCAAGCTCCGCGCTTTTGTCGATCTTGCACAGGCAGAACTACGAGAGCGGTTTAGCGATGGGCCTTCTCTTTGATGGCGCCTAGATAAGTTCTCAAAATCTTGCCGGGGGGCAGCCCTTCCACACAAACAAAAAGCCCGAAACGGGCTTTTTGTTTAGAACCTGCTGCCGCACTTAGTGCTTAACGGTCTGTTGAATACCCGCTAGCATCCAACCCGACTTTTCGTTGCGGTTATCGCGCTGTACATTCCAGATTTCATCGAAGAGCTCAGGCGTGCTCCCGTTTTCTGCAATCTCTCCGGTAAAGCGCACGCTGACTATCGTCAGTTCACCTTCCGTCGCGACTTCCAATACTTGGGCATCCAATTTGAGAACGTCCGTTTTTTGAACCGCATCGCCGCGCTCCTGCAACTGCAGCGCGATTTCAGCAAAGACCTCCGGCGTGGTGTATTCGCGAATATCGTCGAGATCCTTGCGGTCATTCGCCGCTTGCAGCCGGAGGAATGTTGCCTTGGCGCCGCGCACGAAACTTTCAACAGGAAAATCTGCTGGTATGGATGCAACAGAATATTCACTTATTGGGTGGCTGCTACCGCCAATGGGTGGAATGTCAAAAGTCGGCTTCTTAATGGATGCTCCTTCAAATGCGGCCGGCCCTTGCACAGTCTGAAACTGCCTCTGTGGCTGTTTAGGTTGCATGAAGCGCCGGATCAGGAATACCCCCACCAGGGCCGCCAGAATGGCAAGCAGGATAGCACCGCCAGTACCGCCCAGGAAGTTGGAGAACAGTGCACCTAAGCCGGCGCCAATAGCCAAACCAGCCAATGGGCCGAGCCAACGGTTGCCCTGCTGTTGCTGGGGCGGCGTTTGTGCAGGCTGATTGCCCTGACGCGGCGCGGCATCTGGCGCACGTTGCGGCTGAGTGGGAACCGCGCGCTGCTTGCCGAAGCTACCGCCACCGCCCATGCGGCGAGCCTCTGCAGTTGTGGAAAACAAGGTCAGGCACGTGAAGAATATGGTCAAAAGGGTGGCAAATCTTTTCATAAACACCTCTGGAAAAAGGATCTGAATACTACCACCCATCAAGCAAGCCATGGATTACAGCTTGCTTAAATCGGCGGCAAATCACTGTGACTTGTGGGACCAAAGTTGGTTCAGGGGTATGTTGGCAGTGGCTGAAGTTTTAGCTCCCGCTACGTTCTGCCATCAATACTGCTTTGAGATCCTGCCTGCCTTGTTCCGAAATATTGAGTACCGCCTGCCTGTCGTCCCGCACCTTGAGGATGGCATCCAGCTGTTCAAGATCGTGCTGCTCGAAATGCGCGATAATCTTGGCCGCGGCGGCAGAGGTTTCACCCAGCGCCAATAAGGATTGTTTAGCCGCTTCTAGTGAGGAATAGAACATTTCACGAATCGGCTGCAAGCCCAGCTCACGGAACTCGAATGCGTCCGTCCGGCTTCTCGCACGAACGACTACTTCCACTTGCGGCCAACGGCTTTGTACGAGTTTTGCCATGGCTAAAGCAGCGGTGGGGTCGTTGATCGCGATCACCAGCAATCGCGCCTTGGCAATGCCAGCCTCTTCCAGCAGATCGAGTCGTGAGGCATCACCGTAATAGCATTTCCAGCCGAATTGTCGTGTGAGCTCGACCTGGTCAGGATCATTGTCGATCAAGGTGGCAGCGATGCCATGCGCAGACAGGACACGGCCGACAATCTGCCCGAAGCGGCCGAATCCGGCAATGATGACGGCATTGGATTCCTCGATGCTGTCGCGCGGGCGCTCGCCGCAATCCACCCGGACAAAACGGCTGTACAGGACGAGCAACAGCGGCGTCACCAGCATGGAGATTGCGACAATGGCGTTGAGCAGATCATAGGTGGCGCGCGGCAAAAGGTTCTGCCCCAGGGCCACACCGAAAATCACGAATGCGAATTCGCCGACCTGCGACAGCGCTGTCGCCATCAGTAGGGCATCGCGACGCGCCAGATTGAATAGCCGCCCCAGCCCGTACAGGATGCCCATTTTAACCAGCACAACCAGCAACGCCAGGCTGACAATGATTTCCGGCTGCCTGACCAATAGCGATAAATCGACCGACATGCCCACTGCGATGAAGAAAAGCCCCAGCAACAGCCCCTTGACCGGCTCCAAATCCAGCCTGAGCTCGTAGCGGTATTCGGAATTAGCCAGCAGCACGCCGGCCAGAAAGGTCCCCAGGGCCATCGACAAGCCGACTGCCTGTACTGCCATCGCCACACTGATCACCAGCAGTAGTGAGAAGGCGAAGAATATTTCGCGCATGCCGGTTTGCGCGACGATGCGCATCACGGGTCGTAACAGCGTACGGCTGATGAGGATAATGACGGCGATGACGGCCAAGGCTTTCGGGATCGCCCACGCATCGGTGCCGTTATCGGCAATTGCAGGCGCAATAAACGCCAGCAGGATAAACAAGGGGATCACGGACAAATCCTGGAACAGCAGCACGGCAAATGAAGCCTGACCGCCCGGCGTGTCGAGTTGCTTTCTTTCTGTCAGCGATGCCAGACCGATCGCAGTGGAGGACATGGCAATCCCGGCGCCTGCGGCAACTGCGATCTGCCATGACATGCCCATCCAGTAAGCTACTCCTGCCGCAAGCGCCATAGTCAAGGCCACTTGCAGGCCGCCCAGGCCAAATAGCTTTTTACGCAGCTCCCAGATCCTGCCGGGCTCCAGCTCCAGCCCGATAAGGAACAGCAGCAGCACGACGCCGAACTCGGCGAAATGCAGCACGTGTTCGGGATCGGAAATAAGTTGCAATGCATACGGGCCGATGAGAATGCCCGCAATCAAGTAGCCCAGCACTGAGCCCAGCCCCAGGCGCTTGAAGATGGGTACAGCCAGCACCGCGGCAGTCAGATAAATAAAGGCTTGCGATAGAAAATCCGGTGCACCCATGGGAGGTTTCCGTTGAAATGGATTTGCGCGAGTTTACTACGGAGTTATCAGCATTGGCGCGTATGAGCTACTGGTTACATGGCTCAGATGTACCATACAGTTTTGCGGCGATGAATTCTTTTATCCGTATGTAGTCCATAGGCAGTGATTACAACTAAGACAAATCCTGAATGAAGCAATCGCATGCGTGAACGTCATCATCCTTCTCTTGATGCGCTTTTATCCGAAGTACGTGCATGCCGTGCATGTGAAGCGCATCTGCCGTTCGGCCCTCGCCCTATCGTGCGTGCTGGCATAGCATCCCGCATCCTCATCATGGGCCAGGCACCTTCGGCCAGCGTGCATACATCAGGGATCCCATGGGATGATGCCAGCGGTGAACGTTTGCGCGCATGGCTTGGAATAGACATCGCAACATTCCACGATGAATCACTGATCTCGATTATTCCGATGGGGTTCTGCTATCCGGGACGAGGTGCGGGAGGAGACAATCCACCGCGGCGCGAGTGTGCGCCAAAATGGCAAGGCAGTCTGCTTGAGCAGCTACCGAATATCCAGCTGACGTTATTGATAGGCCAATACGCACAGCGCCACTATTTGGCTGACCGCAGTAAGCCATCCCTTACTGAAACAGTAAAAGCATGGCGAGAATATGCACCCCATGTCATTCCGTTGCCCCATCCTTCGCCACGCAACCAAGCGTGGTTCAAACGGCATCCATGGTTTGAAAACGAGGTTATCCCTCAGTTGAGTGAGCGCGTTGCTTCACTCGTGGCCCTTGCTTCATAGCATGGGCCGATGACAAAACACCATCAAGGCATCTTGAGTACGACGCGGAAGCGGGCCTTGCCGCTCATCATGCGGTCGTAAGCGGCTTGCGCTTCTTCCAGCGGGAACACCTCGTTTTGGGAATGAACATCGTGCAGCTTGCTGAATTCCAGGGTGTCCTCCGAGTCTTTGGCGATACCTGAATACCAGCCTTTCACCGCAGCACGGTTGGAAAGCAGATACAAGGTATCTACTTCGAATGCACCCACAGCGCCGATGACCATCATGGTGCCGTTGGGGCCCAGCCCTTTGACAATGGCTTTCATGGCATCAGCGTTGGTGACCGTGGCAATGATGGCTTTAGCTCCGCCCAAGGCCTGCAGTGCTTCCGCGACATCGCCCGCGTCACTATCAATATATTCATCGGCGCCCAATGAACGTGCGAGCTGCTCTTTATCGCGGCCGCGATTGACCGCAACAGTTCTGAATCCAAGCCGATGGGAAAACTGAATGCCGAGGTGGCCCAGGCCGCCCACACCATGAATGGCGACCAGGTCACCGGGACCCGCGCCGCAATTACGCAAAGCATTGAAGGTCGTGATACCGGCACATAGCAGCGGTGCGGCTTCCACTTCGTCCAAGTCGTCAGGCACATGCGCCGCGGCGGAGGCAATGGCCACCATGTGAGTCGCATAACCGCCATCGCGTGTGCCGCCAGTCACCCCGGAACCGTTGAGGCAGGCAAACTCCTGATGGCGACGGCAGTTAGCACAGTGGCCGCATGAGCCGCCGAACCAACCTACACCAGCACGATCGCCCACTTTCCACCCGCCCACATCAGGCCCAACGGACTCTACAGTACCGATGACTTCATGACCGGGAATCCTCGGATATTGCAATCCGGGCCAATGACCTTCAACGATGAGCGCATCGCTATGGCAAACGCCGCAAGCATGTACCCGGATTAATATTTCTCCCTTGCCAGGAGTAGGGATATCCCGCTCCATGCGTTCAAATTTGCCCCCGGCCTGGGGAACGGCCATTGCGATCATTTTCATGGAATGCTCCTTGGGTTGTCGGTCGGTCAAGCCTGGGATGATGGCATTTAAGAGGTGAGAATACTGGGCGCTACTTAACGTTCGCTGTCTTTGGCGCCGTCTCCAAATTTTTTGCCGCCATTGGGCAGCGGAATTTCAACTGGCGCGACTTCTACCTTCGTCACACCTTCTTCTAACGTCAGGCCAATCTCTTCCGCCTTGCCAGGCGGCAAGTCAATGATGCGGCCCTTCACAAAAGGGCCACGGTCTTGAATGGTGACTTGGGTGCTTTGGCCGGTTTCCAGATTGGTTACCTTGGCCTTGGTGCCGAGCGGCAGTGTTTTGTGGGCGGCATTGTCATCGTTGGGGTCCATCTTGTTGCCGTCTGCCATTTTCTTGTTGGCGAACTTGTCGGCGTAGATTGAAGCTTTGCCCACTTGTTTCTTGCCAGAACGGTCGAGCTTTGATTTTACTGGTTTAGCGGGCTGTGAAGCTGCTGGCTCCTGGGACGTAGCATCCTCGGCAGCATAAACCGGCAACGGCAGCAATAGGCCAGCCGCCAGAATAGCTAAGACTATAGCGGCATGACGTCGCAAGCGTTTAAACAGGGCGTTCATATCCATTAAGAACGAAAACAAGGTAATAAGTTGCCATTAAAGCTCAGCTGCAATTTTCACCTGATGCGTATTTGTTTTCTCCATCGATGCCACCGTGATGCATATTCACAACAATATTCATTCCACCAGCCTGTGTTATCTAACAGGTTCCAAAGAGATCCAACAAGTACTAATCTGGTTTCCTGGCAATGTCGCGGTATGTGTGCTTGTTTCGGCAGGGCCTAGAGCCAACTCGGTTAACGGAATCCTATGTTTAAGCGAATGCCTCAGATGATTAAAAAGATAAATAAAAACGCCTCCCGCCTGTTGGCCAGCATCTTTATTTCTTTCACTTTCTTTCCCGTTTTCGCTCAAACGACACCCCCAGCTCCTTCATTTGCGGACTTGTCCCTGGAGGAACTCATCAACATAGAAATTACCTCGGTTTCCAAAAAACCGCAAACGCTGTCGGATGTCGCAGCTTCGGTATTCATCATCAACAATGATGATATTCGCCGCTCTGGTGCCTCAACCCTGCCGGAAGCCTTGCGCCTGGCGCCTAACTTGCAGGTCGCCCAGACCAGTGCCAGCGGTTATGCCATTACTGCACGCGGGCTGAATGGCGGTGCCAGCAGTGCCCCCAACAAGTTGCTGGTGCTCATCGATGGCCGCTCCGTGTATTCGCCGCTTTTTTCGGGCGTTTTTTGGGATGCGCAGGATGTCATGCTCGAAAATGTCGAGCGCATCGAGGTGATCAGTGGGCCGGGCGGTACGGTGTGGGGCATTAACGCAGTTAACGGCGTTATCAATGTCATCACCAGGTCGGCAAAAGAGACTCAGGGGCCTTTGGCCTCCGTGCAGGCAGGAACGACCGGCAACAATACTGCAGCCCGTTACGGCGGAGCGCTGGGTGAGCATGGGCATTACCGCGTGTATGGTAAATCATCTAACCGCGAAGACACCAATACGGAAAACGGTATCGACATCTCGGACGGATGGCATCGCAATCAGGTAGGCTTCCGCGCGGACTGGGATTATTCAACTGACCAGATCAGCCTGATCGGCAATGCCTATAAAGGCGAGATCGGGCAGCCGGAGCCCGGCACCGTTGCTATCCCAGGTTTTCCCTTGCAGCTCGACACCATCTCCATTTCAGGCGTCAACCTGACTGCACACTGGGAACATCTGCTCGAGAGCGGATCAAGAATACGTTTGCAAGCTTATTATGACCGTGCCCTGCGGACTGTGCCGCCGACTTTCAGCGATGCAATGAATATCTTCGATGTACAGTTCCAGCACACGCTCAGGCCCATGGGCAGACATCAATTCCTATGGGGTGGTAATTATCGCTACAGCAAGGATGAATTCAGCAACGACAGTCCAATTTTCGGCATATTGCCCGACGACGAAAACCAAAGTTGGCTCAGCGTGTTCGGTCAGGACGAAATTGCCCTAACAAGGGACCTCGCTCTCACATTGGGCGCCCGCGTGGAGCGTAACCCTTACACAGGACATGAATTTCTGCCCGATTCCAGGTTGGCCTGGAAGCTTACCCCGCGACACCTGCTTTGGGCGGGAGCATCGCGTGCTGTACGCGCCCCGTCCCGGTTGGATGCCGATGCTTTCATTCCACGCGAGCCGCCATTTCTGCTGCGTGGTGGGCCCGATGTCCGGTCTGAAATAGCTAACGTCTATCAGCTTGGCTACCGCGGCCAGATCAGTTCGAAATTCAATTTCGAAATCACTGCCTTCCATAACGACTACGACCACTTGAGAAGCGTAGAGACTGATTCAAGCGGACCCTTTATCGTTTTTGCCAATGAAATGGAAGGCTCTGCAAGCGGATTTGAAATGTGGGGTACGTATCAAGTGTTGCCGCAGTGGCGTATTAGCGCAGGGTTGACCACCCTCAACCAGGACTTTGATCTCAAATCCGGAGGTAATGACTCGCCCACCCTGTCTACGGCTGGGATCGATCCCTCGCACACTTGGCAGATCCGCTCTTCATTCAACATCTCCCATAACAAGGAATTCAATATTTTTATCCGCCACGCTGGCGAATTAACCTACCCCGATCAGGTGGATGAATATACGGCGGTTGACGCACGCTTGGGCTGGCAGGTACGCAAGGATATTGAAGTATCACTCATCGGCCAGAACCTCCTGGGCACTGAGCATGCAGAGTATGGGTCACGCTTGTACCGCAGCGAACTACCGCGTGCGGTATTCCTCAAGCTGGTCTGGCATCCCTGATCTGCCAGACCAGAAGACGAGCTATGATGATGCGCTCAACCTCTCTATGCCAACTATCATTCCCCTTCTAAAGCGCACTCCTGCTCAGGACAAATTAATTCTTCTGTCTTTCCCGGCTGAGCTTAAAAATATGATGATGAAATGTCCCAAGCAGTTTTACTGACCATCATTCATCAGCAAAAAAAGGAAGAACATGAACATGCTAATCAGCAAACTCGCCGTATTTGTAGCTTCGACTATGTTATTCAATACTACGGCATCTTGGGCGGCGGACGAGACAGGTAATACGCAACCAGCGCTGCCGCTACTGGCAGCGCTGGATTAACCACGATTCATAAAATTACCGCATGAGCGCAACCTTGCCCGCCTTAATCTATATTCACGGCTTCCGATCCAGTCCTTTGTCGGAGAAAAGCCGAGCCTTCAAAAAGCTGTTCCCTGACATCATCTTGGCCATGTATGACACACTGCATCCAGATGTGGGGTACCAGCAGCTGGATGAAATTGTGCGGGATGTCATGCCTCAAAAACCGATTCTCATCGGTTCATCGCTTGGCGGCTTTTGGGCATATCAGCTTGCGAAAAAGTATTCACTGAAATGCGTGCTGCTGAATCCTTGCATGGCTCCGGAAGTCACGCTCCAGCCCGACATTGGTTTAGTGACCAATATGTATACCGGTGAGCAGGGCACGATGCATGTAAGCGATCTGCTGAAATATGACCAATATCGCTTAGGCGGCGTACCGCTGGAGTGCGTAGTACTACACGAAAAAGGCGATGAGTTAATCCCGTATCAGGAAAGCGTCGCCCATTTTGAAGGCAAGGCCAAGCTGGTGCTGATTGAAGGCGGGAGCCACAGCTTTGAACATCTCGAAACGGCAGTGCAAGAGATCAGACTACTCCTGCAAAGCAGCACATAGACCTTCAACTGGTGCCTTTACCCAGCACCGCACTGCCGCTTTTAGGTAACATCGCAGTTTATAAATGCCTGGTCTGGACAATGGAACAATTCCTTTCTCTGTTGCAACAGTTCGGTCTGCTAATCGTCTTTCTGAATGTCTTGTTAGAGCAGGGCGGGTTGCCTATTCCGGCATACCCTTTGCTCATGGTCACCGGCGCACTTCTACATCAAAGTACATTTACTTCAGGCGGCCTGCTCGCTGCTGCTGTATCCGCTGCTTTGATCGCTGACATTTGCTGGTATTACGCCGGGCGTTTCTACGGACGTCGTGTTTTAGGCAAGCTGTGTCGTATTTCCTTGTCCCCGGACTCTTGTGTGCGGCAGACCGAATCTCTCTACTTGCGTATCGGTCCTCCAGCTCTCCTATTCTGTAAATTCATTCCAGGGTTTGCATCCATCTCAAGCGCATTAGCCGGATCAACAGGAACCCGTCTAATTCAGTTCATCATCTATGATGGATTAGGAGCAGCGCTGTGGGCTGGATCCGCGATTGGGTTAGGCATGCTGTTCAGTGACACCATTGACGAGCTGCTAGTGACGCTTGCCGAAATGGGCCGATGGGGCGGTTTATTTATTGGTGCAGCCCTGATTCTTTTCGTTGGTCGCAAATGGTGGGAACGCCAGCGCTTCTTGCAGGAATTCAGGATGGCACGCATCAGTGTGAACGAATTGAATGAGCTCCTTGAAAGCGGTCAATCCCCCGTCATTATTGATACCCGGCCTGCCAACCTCATTGGAGATGGCTGGATACCTGGTGCTCGCTTTATTTCATTGGACAAGGTGGATGAGCTGAAAGATCAGAATATAAATGAGCCAGTCATCCTTTACTGCGCATGCCCAAATGAGATTACGGCGGCGCAAGTAGCCAAGGCATTAATGCAATACGGTTACACTAACGTCAAACCTTTACAAGGCGGCATCGATGCCTGGATCGAAGCAGGTTTCCCCCTGGAAAGATCTAAATAACAAGCTCTTTAGCGAGAAGTAGCTCTCCTTCAATGCTTCAGTTGGTTTAATGTGGTCGAACCAACCAACGTTTTCCAAGAGATCGCCATAATGGAGCTACTCAACCTGTGAGGAGCTCATCATGAATAAACTTTTAATGCGTTATTGCGGGGCCCTTCTAGCCCTTTGCGCACCGTTGGCATTCGCTGGTGATAGCGTCAATGCTGAGAAGGGTGTAGGCGTAACCTTGAACGATGCGGAAATCGTCCAGGTGCTTCACGTGGCTAACACGGCCGAGATCAAGGCCGCACAGAACGCCAAAACCAAAGCGCAAAAGACCGAGGTGAAACAATTCGCTGAAAACATGATCAAGGATCACACGGCGATGGACAGCAAGGTCAGAGCTCTGGAGCAAAAGCTCAACCTCAAGCCGCAGGACAGCGTGCTAAGCCGCACGCTGCAAACCAAGGCTAACGCCGCCATTGCTACCCTTAAACCCTTGAGTGGCGCCGCCTTTGATAAAGCCTATATCATGAGCCAGGTCAGCATGCATGGCGATGTCATTGAAGCTGCCCGTGATTCCTTGCTGCCTAGCGTCCAAAATGCAGAACTCAAGGCCTTGCTGCAGGAAGCAGGTCCAAAAATCGAGATGCATTTACAGCATGCACAGCAGCTGCAGGAGAAAAATTAACAGTGAAGCAAAGGGCCAAAGGCCCTTTGCTGTCGATCGCTTGGTTCCTACTCTTGTGTCGGAATAATTAGATGCAGAAACACTTCGTTATCGATACTTTCAGCTGGTATGGCAAGAGATTTAACTTATTTCTCGCCATGAGCCTATGATGAAAGCCGCAAAAGGGAGGCTATGCCCTTAACATTGATATGTTCTTTCGTGCATCGTGCGAAAGACGAGGAGAATTACCATGGCTAAAGGTCAGCTACGCGGAAATAAGGAAGCCAAAAAACCCAAGAAGAAAGAGGAACCCGCACCGATAAAGGCTTCTGTCATACCGAAGAGCACAGCGCCTTCGAAAAAATAGTTTTTAAGCTAACTCTTCATCAAATGGAGAGTTGGGGCTAGCTAATATAAAGAGTATTCGCGCTAGCCTGGACAGAAGAGTTTCCGTTTACGACTACTGATAGTCGTTTCCTGTTGCCTAGCGAACGGACTAGCGCCCTGCAAAATCCATACTGAGCCTTATAAAACCAATCGGGAGATTGACGATGAAGGCGCTATCCGTAGCCGTATGTTTCATTGCCTCAGCCTTTCTGGGTGTTGCACACGCTGAGAATGTGTACAACATGAAATATGAGGGATACCTGATTAAGTCGGAAACCGACCCAGGGTCGCCCGCCATTTTTGATCCCATACCGATTTCTCAAATATCAAACGATCATCTAGCCTTCAGCGGGAATGCCGGTCTTAATTGGGACGATGCTTTTACCTTCGATCAATCCACTTGTTGCAGCGTACACTTCGGTAATC
>Ga0196972_1000489_pt1 | contig 20329 bp, 19 predicted proteins | sample S1v_2013CmetaG_FD_148618 | JGI IMG/M metagenome (GOLD analysis project Ga0196972, IMG submission 148618) | Soil microbial communities from Anza Borrego desert, Southern California, United States - S1+v_20-13C | ecosystem: Environmental > Terrestrial > Soil > Desert | place: USA: California...
ACATGGAAAAGAGCCGGCCGGTGGTAATGGGGTTATGACCCGCCGTGTCAAGTGAATAAAACAACACTTCCCAATCAATGGGTTGAAAGTATTTGTAAAAGCTAAAAACTGAAGGCTTTCGTTTTGGTACTTTTTTGCCAAATTGGTTTGTATACCCGGCGGCACCTGAATATTGTAACCGGATATGGATATCGGCGCTGTTAGTATTGAGCCTGACGGCCATCAATGAATCAGGAAATGAACCCGATTTTTTGGAAAGCCATTTCAGCCCCTTTGAAGAAAGGATGGTCCATTTGCCCATGGGACCGAGAATCTGGAAGCGAAGCGTGTCAGTTTTCTCAACCGGATTAGTAAGCCAGATCAATGGATACCGAAAATCATAGGGACCCCATTCCGTAATCATGATTTTATCCCTCCCGGAGAGTTTTCCGCTTCCCCTGAACGGGTCCATGGGATTTTGTACCTGGAAGGCATTGGGATCCCTATCATCACGAAGCAGTTCAAACAACTCATACTGTACAGCAGTATCCAGGTAGGTTACGCTGGTATCAAGCCTGAATATTTCGCTCACCCCACTTGAATATGTGTTATTGAAAATGAATAGAGAATCCGTTCTTGATAAATTAAAAACAAGAGGATTATTATTGAAGCTATTTCCCGTGATCTTATACAATACACTCCTGGTATCTCTTTTTTCAGCATACTTCCAGTCGGCCGGTTGCTCTTTGCGGCTCCACAATCGAATAGCTTCTTTGTCCTCAACAAATAAATTATTCCTGATCTCATTATTCTGCCCATGCTCAATTGCGATGGCAATCCGGTTTCTGCGAAATTGGTTTCCTGATATCTTTGTTTCATAACTATATCCACCCCAAATGCCGTGGTCACAGCCAAATATCCGGTTGCCGGTAATTTCATTGCTGCTAAAGGTGACCTCTATTCCATTTGTAGGCGCATAGGAGAAATCATTACCGGTGATGACATTGCCATTGCAGCCTCCCTCGCCTGTGTTCATGGTATGCTGTCCGGCCCAGAGAAAAAATCCATCTCCTCCATGCGTCACATTATTTCCTTTAAACAGGTTGTTATGGCTTTGCTCATATACTAATATCCCGGCGCTATCCTGTCCCCTGTTGTACACGCCATGGCTGTAACCCCTCACATTAAAGATTAGCCTGTTATGCAAAATGGAATTGCCGCTGCTCCGGTACATTCCAATTCCTATTCCTGAATTAAAAGAAAAATCATTGTTATAAATGTAACCCTTGTTGCAATTTGTCATCATCAATCCATTCTGCCCACCAGTCACCTTGCATTCGCTGATAAAAAAATTATTACAATCCTTTAGATAGATCGCTGATCCAAACCGTAGCCATTCATCATTTTCGTTGTTATGGTAACTCATCCAATCAGAGAGATCTTCCTTTTCCTGCGTGCTGTTTAACCTTGGGCGGTAGTTGTAGCTCAGATCGCAATTTTCCAAATGAAGAGAGTCAACATTGATGGCCTTGATAGCTACCTTGTATCCATGCGCGTTTAAATTTTTGATAGTTACGTTCTTACTATTTTGCACCAGCACTCCAATGCCGGCAAACTGGTCAGGAAGATCAGCTTCTTTATTTCCTCGTAGTATGGCATGGTTAAAATCAATTACCACGTTATCTCCTTCAACCATGATGACGGGTAATGCTCCTGCAGCTGCCTTGAGTTTATACTCCATTTTCTTTACTCTGGCTGACCTGGTCAGTTTCATTCCTTTCTTCAGCACAACATCCTGGGCCATGAGAAAACCAGGTAAGGCAAAAACTACAAGAGCATTCAGAATTCTTTTTATCATCAATTTCTATTTACTTGCAACAATTTACTGCAATAAATGGAAGAACAACCCGGGGCCGGACGCCAGCTGCCCAAATGGCTAAAACTATTTTTAAAGATAGCTATCAGCTTGCTTTGCCTGTGGTATGTTTCAAAAAAGACAGACTTGCAACAAGCTGCGTCTGTTATAAAGACCGTTGATTGGTTTTTTCTATTGCCTGCCATTCTTTTCTTTATTATTTCCAAATTATTCTCGGCCTTGCGCCTGAATATTTATTTCAAAAACATAAATATTCATTTACCAACCTGGCAAAATATCAGGTTGTATTGGCTGGGAATGTTCTATAATCTTTTTTTGCCTGGCTCTATAAGTGGTGATGCTTACAAGGTGATTTTATTGACGAAGAAATACCAGGTTCCTTATAAAAAAACCACTTCGGCTGTATTGCTTGATCGCGTCAGCGGATTAACCGGGCTGGGTTTACTACTGGCCGTGTTCAGTGTATTTGTATTGAATGAGAATATCCTGGTGCTTCTGGTAGTAGCGGCTTCCATACTTGGTGTGATATTATTGTTTGTTATAAACAGGTATTGGCTTAAGGATTTCCTTCCATCATTCACTATCACACTGGTGTGGGGGTTACTCGTACAATTGATGCAGGTATTTTGTGTGTATATGATCCTTGAAGCATTGAATATTCGGCAAAACCATTCCCATTACATCTTCCTGTTCCTAGTTTCTTCAATTGTATCAGTGTTGCCATTAACGATCGGTGGGTTGGGTATCAGGGAAATTGTGTTCCTGGAAGGTTCCGCCTATTTGGACCTTCGGAATGAACAGGCAGTAGTGATCAGCCTGCTTTTTTATCTTATTACACTCGCCACTTCCCTGTATGGGCTAACATACGTTTTCCATGCTCCAATGGGAGAAAAACAAAATAGGTAGAGCGAATTAAATTGAAAAAAGGCCCAGGAATGAGCCCTTAACCTTAGACATTGTGTTTTTCATAAAATGGTCGAAAGACCTACAAAGCAGATTTTAAAAACGGAGAGTTCCGGGCTGTAATAGCAAGAAAGATGCCATACTTCTTTGATTAGGATTAAGCAACAAATATGCTTTTATTATTATACAATCCCTGTAAAGAAAATATAAAACATTTAAAATCAATGAAATAAATAAGGAACCAGCCGGTCTGACTGGTTCCTTTAAAATATTTGCCTGATTATTAAGCACTCACCTTACCCTTCACCTTGGCAATCACCTCTTCGGCGATGTTAGTTGGGGCGGGAGCATAATGCGAGAACTCCATGGTAGATGATGCACGACCGGAACTCAATGAGCGAAGCTGGGTTACGTAACCAAACATTTCACTTAAGGGTACCTTGGCCTTGATCACCTGAGCGCCGGCACGCGTGTCCATTCCTTCCATCATACCGCGGCGCCGGTTAAGGTCACCCGTCACATCACCCATGTATTGATCAGGAGTGATCACTTCTACCTTCATGATGGGCTCGAGTAATACGGGTTTTGCTTTTCTTGCCGCTTCGCGGAATCCCTGCTTGGCACAAAGTTCAAATGACATTGAATCAGAGTCAACGGCGTGGAAACTTCCGTCAAACACCCGGATCTTCATATTGTCAACCGGATAGTTTGCAAGCACACCGGTAGTCATTGCCTGCTCAAATCCTTTTTGGATGGCTGGCACAAACTCACGGGGAATGGAACCACCGAAGAGGTCATTCACAAACTGGTATTGCTTATCAGGGTTTTCCTTTCTCCATTCAGCATCTACGGGACCAAGATTGAACACGATGTCTGCGAACTTACCGCGACCACCGGTTTGTTTCTTGAGCGTTTCACGATGTTCAACAGTTGAAGTGAATGCTTCCTTATAAGCAACCTGGGGAGCCCCCTGGTTTACTTCCACTTTAAATTCACGACGCATACGGTCAATGATGATCTCGAGGTGCAACTCACCCATTCCACGAAGGATGGTCTGGCCTGTATCTTCATCCGTATTCACACGAAGTGTTGGATCTTCTTCAACGAGTTTGGCGATGGCCATACCCATCTTGTCAACGTCAGCCTGCGTTTTAGGCTCAACGGCGATGGCGATAACCGGTTCGGGAATGAACATGTTCTCCAGCGTAATGGGATGGTTTTCGTCGCAGAGCGTATCACCCGTCTTGATTTCTTTGAAACCTACTGCTGCGCCAATGTCACCCGCTTCGATGAAGTCGATGGGGTTTTGTTTGTTGGCGAACATCTTCATGATGCGGCTGATACGTTCTTTCTTTCCACTCCTTACGTTCAAAACGTAGGAACCGGCATCGAGTTTACCTGAATACACGCGGAAGAAGGCGAGCCTTCCCACGAAGGGATCGGTCATGATTTTGAAAGCAAGCGCAGCGAAAGGTTCCTTTGCATCAGGCTTACGGATCTCTTCTTCACCACTATCGGGGTTCACACCTTTCACGGCTTCGATATCCATTGGGCTGGGAAGGTAACGGCAAACGGCATCGAGGGCCGTCTGCACGCCTTTATTTTTAAATGAGCTTCCGCACATCATGGGTACAATACTGAGGTCGATAGTTGCTTTGCGGATGGCTTCGTGTATTTCATCTTCGCTGATTGAATCAGGATTGTCGAAGAATTTTTCCATCAGTTTATCATCGTATTCGGCAACTGCTTCCACCAGGTTAGCTCTCCACTCATTGGCTTCTTCCACCATGTCAGCGGGCACATCAATCTCATCAAAGGTCATCCCTTCTGTTTCCATGTGCCAGATGATGCCTTTCATCTTGATAAGGTCAACTACGCCCCTGAAGTTATCTTCGGCGCCAATAGGCAATTGAAGAGGAACGGCTTTTGAACCGAGCATTTCCTTAACCTGTTTGACCACGTTGAGAAAGTCAGCACCCGCGCGGTCCATCTTGTTCACGAAACCGATACGGGGAACACCATAGCGATTGGCCTGGCGCCATACGGTTTCAGATTGCGGCTCCACACCATCCACCGCGGAGAACAGGGCGATCAAGCCATCCAATACGCGCATGGAACGCTCTACCTCCACGGTAAAGTCAACGTGACCCGGAGTATCGATGATGTTGAAATAATATTTTTTGGTATTGGCGTCAGCTTTTCCTTTGATTGTAGGAAAATTCCACTGGCAGCTTACTGCAGCGGAAGTGATGGTAATACCCCTCTCCTTTTCCTGCTCCATCCAGTCAGTGGTAGCCGCACCTTCGTGCACTTCGCCAATCTTGTGGATCATGCCGGTGTAGCGCAGGATGCGCTCAGTGGTTGTGGTCTTGCCGGCGTCAATGTGAGCGGCGATACCGAAATTCCGTTGAAACTTTAAGTCTGCCATGAGTATTTAATGTTGAATATTTTCGAGTTTTAAAGGTCTGTACCGGTTAATTTTTGGCCCATTTGAGTATGCTCTTTCAAACATAAGGCCGCAAATTTTCAGGGCGCAAAGGTAAGGGAAAAACAAAGACGATTTATCGCCTTTTTCCGTTTAACCTCAAATGGCGGGGAGTTCGTTTAACCACCCGGATGAGCCTGCTAATCTGAGGAAATTTTGGATTCGAGGGTTTGATGGAGTGCATACTGGTATACAGGGAGTCGTTACCCATTTTCAAATTTTCAAATTATCTAATTTTCAAATTGATTTTATTGTAATTTCAAACACACAAAACCTCTACCAAATAATTATTAACTCCAAAATCTCCATGTATGCCTTCAAAAAAGAAAGCCAGACCAACTTCTCGTAAGAAAGCGGCCAAAAAATCAGTGAAGAAAAAAGCGGCTGCCAGGAAGAACAGGCGTCCGGCTCCCAGGAAAAAAGCGGCTAAAAAAACGGCAAGAAAGGCTGTGAAGAAAAAAGCTGCTTCCAGGAAAAAGGCTGCACCTAAGAAAAAAGCCGCATCCCGGAAAAAAGCTGCACCTAAGAAAAAGGCTGCAAAAAAGAAATCGGCGCCGAAGAAAAAGGCAGCAAAAAAATCAGCTCCAAAGAAAAAAGCCGCTCCAAAAAAAGCAGCTCCCAAAAAGAAAGCTCCCCAGATACCCTCTCCGAGCCGCGCGATTCCTCCAAAGAAAGGTCCCGCACCCAGCACGCCGGAGATCAGAAACGAAGACGTTGAAGTTCCCGTAGAAGAACCCGTAAACCAGGAACCATTGATCACGGATGCTGATGATATTGAAGGAGGGGAACCGGAGTCGAAGGGATTTTAGATTTGATTTAGAAATTTGGAATTGGGAATTAGGAATTTGTCAGTAGCTTAAGAGTTTGAATAACCAATATTTATTTTAGAGTTAGCTTGCCTGAAAGTTTTAGCTACCGACTAATTCCAAATTCCTAATTCCAAATTCCCGCCGCTCCCTCCACCGTCCCCAACAACAAAAAACCACCCCATGCACTGCACACGGGATGGTTCTGAGGAACTGTGCTCTTGTATTCTTTACACCCTGAAGTGCGCAAAAGCCTTATTAGCTTCGGCCATGCGGTGTGTATCTTCTTTTTTCTTGAATGCTGCGCCTTCACCTTTACTGGCTGCAATGATCTCGCCGGCGAGCTTGTCAGACATGCTACGACCATTGCGATCGCGGCTATAGCGGATCAGCCATTTGATGCTGAGAGATATCTTCCTGTCAGGACGAACCTCAGCAGGTATCTGGAATGTAGCACCACCAATACGACGGCTGCGAACCTCTACGGCCGGCGTCACATTTGCAAGCGCTCTCTTCCAGATTTCGTATCCATCTTCATTGGTTTGTTTAGCAACTTTATCCAACGCATCATAAAAAATGTTGAATGCTCCACTCTTCTTTCCTTCCCACATCAGGTTGTTTACAAAACGCGTCACCAGTTTATCATTAAACCTGGGATCAGGTGCCAGAGGGAGTTTTTTTGCTTGTGCTTTACGCATGTATTACGATATTATTCAGTTATTTTTTTGCTTTTTCTTTCTTCGTACCGTATTTGGAGCGGCTTTGCTTACGATCTTTCACACCGGCAGTATCCAATGAACCGCGAACGATGTGATAACGTACACCTGGCAAATCCTTTACACGACCTCCGCGAATCAATACGATAGAGTGTTCCTGAAGGTTGTGACCTTCACCCGGAATATAGGCAATAACCTCAATCTTATTGGTTAAACGAACCTTGGCTACTTTACGAAGCGCTGAATTCGGCTTCTTGGGAGTAGTAGTATACACACGCGTGCACACGCCACGACGCTGGGGGCAACTATCAAGCGCCCTCGATTTACTCTTGGCCCTGATTATTTCTCTTCCTTTACGAACTAATTGTTGAATAGTAGGCATTATTGACCTTTATTTTTGGGACGGCAAAGGTACGGTTACATATCTTAAATTCAAAAAGATATTTTTTAGGTTTTCCCTTTTCCGTTCACAGTTTTCCGTTGGGAACCTGGTGATTAAAGTTACCCCTGCCCGGCAACACGGGAAGTAAGCTTAAAAAGTCAGAACCCTGGCGGAAAACGGAAAACAGAAAACGTTATACAGGCACCATCCACCCATACTTATCCTCCCTCCGTCCTTCCCTGATGTCAGTCAGCCAGCTTTTTAGAGTGGGGCCTGCTTTCCATGTGTCAACATTAAATTCCATTACAAAATCCTTATATCTCAATTCTTTGATCAGGGAAATGGTAGCGGCCGTACCCGTTCCAAATACTTCTTTCAGCTCCCCTGCTTTGTATGCTTCTATCAGGAAGTCAATGTTAATCCTGCCTTCCTCAATAGTATAGCCCATTTCTTTGAGTAGCGTGATGGCGCTTTGCCTCGTCACACCATCCAGTATCGTTCCCAGCTCAAGGCCCGGCGTCATTGCCTTGTTGCCAACAATGAAAAACACGTTCATGGTACCAATCTCCTGCACGTATTTGTGTTCAAATGCATCGGTCCATAATACCTGGTCATATCCCTTTTTCTTTGCTTCCGCGGTCGCGAGCATGGATGCGCCATAATTGCCGGCGGCTTTGGCATAACCTACCCCACCCGGCACGGCCCTTACATAATTCTCTTCCACGTAAATGCGCATTGGAGCAACATAGTACGGACCCGTAGGGCTAAGTATGATCATAAACTTATACGTATCAGAAGGGCGAACGCCAATTAATTCATCAGATGAGAACATAAATGGCCGTATGTACAGGGAATGATCCTCTCTTGAAGGAATCCAATTCCTGTCAAGACTGATTAGTTGCTTCATGCCCTCCATAAATAACTCCTCGGGAACGGCAGGCATCTGCATACGCTCAGCTGAAATATTAAATCGCCTGTAGTTGTCCTGGGGCCTGAATATAAACGGGTTGCCATTCCGGTCTTTATACGCCTTTATTCCTTCAAATATGGCCTGGCCGTAATGCAATGCCGCCAGGGAGGGATTCATTAATAAGGGCTGGTACGGTTTGATCTCTATATTTTTCCATTCACCGTTCTCATAATCCGCCTCAAGCATGTGGTCAGTAAAGTATTTCCCGAATGGAAGGTTATCCAGGTTAAGCTCCTGTAATTTGCTTCTTTCGGCTTTCCTTACTGAAATATCCATAGCTGCAATCATAAAAGTTTAAATTTGAGATTCAAAGAAACGAAAAAAAACTAACACTCATTTGTATAGAAGATTTTATGGATTTAAATCATGTCGATCTCACGCCAGCCCTCATTTCTGAATTATACGGCTCGGTATTAGTGGAAAGTAATGAACCGGGTAAAAAGGCTATCACGAATAATCCACCCCTGGAACAAAAAATGAACGAAGAAGTTCAACCTGCTTCCCCTTCTTTGATCATCCACCTGGGTGAAAACAAAAAGAAGATCCTCGTGGTGGTAAACTATCCTGACGTGGTTCACTTACCTGATGAAGAACTCTCTTTTCTTGTTGCAATGCTCACTGCCTGCAGGTTGACCATTGCAGATGTGGCAATATTTAATAGGAATAATCACAAAGAACTAGATCAAAAAGCATTGCTGAATCATTTTTCCAGCAGGGTAGTGTTTTTGTTTGGAATTGATCCTATCCGTTTTGGATTACCACTCAATTTTCCACAGTTCCAGGTCCAGGCGTTTTCAGGAGCCACTTATTTATATACGCCACCATTGATCGAATTCGGGAATAACGAGCCATTGAAACGGCAACTTTGGGAATGCCTGAAGCGATTATTCGTAATCTGATCAACTGTGTCATTCACGTAAACTTTCCTTTCTTTGTAGGATATGAAGTTGATCTTTGCCACCAATAACGAACATAAGGCTATGGAGATGCGAGCCGTGGTGAGTAACCAGGTGGAAATCCTCACCTTAAAGGAAGCGGGGATCGATATTGATATTCCCGAACCGCACGATACACTTGAGGATAACGCCAGTGAAAAATCGAGGACAATCTTTTCTCTCACCGGCACCAACTGCTTCAGTGAAGATACCGGCCTCGAAGTAGCCTCACTCAATGGCGAACCAGGCGTTCACAGCGCCAGGTATGCGGGGCCTGCGCGGTCATTCGATGATAATATTGGGAAACTGTTATTGGGATTGAGTGATAAACAGGATCGCTCCGCACGTTTCAGGACCGTCATTTCACTCATTATAGATGGCCGGGAAACCTGGTTTGAAGGGATATGCGAAGGCACTATTACGAATGAGCGCAGGGGAAGTCAGGGATTTGGTTACGACCCCGTGTTTGTTCCACTGGGAGCAGACAAGACGTTTGCTGAAATGGATCTTGCAGAAAAAGCCACCTATAGCCACCGAAGCAAGGCTACCCTAAAACTGGTAACATTTTTGAACAACTTAGCCACGAAAACTCAAAATTTTTGAACTCCGAACGCAACCAAAGTATTCCCGAAAGCGACTTAATTACAGGATGTATCGAAGGCGACCGGCGTATGCAGGAAGAACTTTATCGCCGTTTCTCTCCCCGTATGTATGCGGTTTGTCTCCGTTATGCCGGAAGTTCTGAAGAAGCCGAGGATATTTTGCAGGAAGGCTTTATCAAGATATTTAAGAAACTTACCAGTTTTCGAGGTGAAGGTTCATTTGAAGGTTGGATCAGAAGGATCTTTGTGAATACAGCCATTGAGCATTTCCGGCGCAAACGATACCTGCAACCCGTCACTGAAAAAGAAGAAAATACAATTGAAGGCAATTTTCTCTCCGTGTTGGATAATCTGGCAGAGAGAGACATCCTTGACCTGGTGAAACAGCTTTCACCCGGCTACAGAACGGTCTTTAACATGTATGTGGTGGAAGGATACACGCACAAGGAGATTGGTGACATGCTGGGTATCTCCGAAGGCACCAGTAAGTCGCAGCTTTCAAGAGCAAAAGTGATCCTGCAGGACATGGTGAGGACCATGATCGATCAACGAAATGACATTCGAACAAAGCCATGAGCAGTCTGAAAGATAAATTATACAATTACGAAACTCCTCCCCCGGCTGATGCCTGGGAAAAGATTTCGGCTGCCCTTGACGAATCACATCTTACTGACCAGTTTCCAAAAAAACTTTACGACGTGGAAATCCCACCTCCGGCTGGAGCGTGGAATGCCATTTCCGCCGCTATCCGGCAGGAGCCTGCTGCGGCTATTATTCCGATGCGTAGAAGAGCCCCTGGTTTCATTCGCTATGCTGCCGCCGCTATTCTTCTGATAGTCGCCGGCTATTTTATTTTTCAATGGTCAAATGACGATACAGATACCACAGGCAATGAAATGGCTATTACTACCGGGGATTCTACTTCTGATGTAAATGACCAGCCTGCGAAAATTGATAAACCTGTTTCAAACGAGGTTGCCAGCCAGCCTGCGGAAGAGGCCCGGCTTTCCACCCGGCCAGCCATAGCTGCAACCGGGAAAACAACAACAGCCCGTAAAGGCGTTACCGCCCGCAGCAATGCGGTTGAGGATGAAGAAAGAATGTTGGCCTATCAACCTGCTTCAGCCAATCTTGCAGAACGGTATGTAATGTTCATGACACCTACCGGCAACATCATTCGCATGTCAAAGAAATGGGGCGACATGGTTTGTTGCGTTACGGGAGAAGTACAGGATGAAGATTGCAAGGACCAGCTACAGAAATGGCAGGAAAAACTCGCTACAACTTCCACTACCACCACAGGAGGCTTTATGGATGTGCTTAGCCTGGTGAGTGCACTCGATAATGATCTTTAATTTGGATGGTCGGCCCGTCGTCAACCTTCCGGCTAAGGGCTACCTGCTTCATACTATCGGTTACCGGGTCAATGCCACCGGCTTTCGGCTTCGGGGCTATCCTTTCTTCCTAATTTTGTTCAAATTCTCAAAATGGCCCGCATCAGAATAGAACTTCCTGAAAAATTTTCGTTTGCTACTTCCTTCCAGGTAAGAATAACTGATATTAATTATGGGGGTCATGGGGGTAATGATTCCATTCTTGGAATGATACATGAAGCGAGGATGCAATTCCTGCGGCATTATGGTTATAGTGAAATGGAGTTTGAAGGCGTTGGCATGATCATGTCAGATGTGGGTATTGAGTTCAAACATGAATTATTCTATGGGGAAACGGTCCACATTTCCGTAGCCGCCGGCAATTTCACCCGCTTTGGCTTTGAATTGTATTATAAACTGGAAAAGAAACAACAGGATAATACCCTTGCGGTTGCTTTTGCCAAAACGGGCATGGTATGTTACGATTACAATGCAGCGAAAATCGTTTCCCTGCCGCAGGTGGCAAAGGACAAATTAATGGCCGATGTTCGATGATCGATGGCCGATGATTAATGATCGTTGTTCGTTGGCTGTTGAGTGTTGACCGTTGAGCGTATTTCATTGCAACGATCTAAATTTTTAAAGTCCCTTCGAACCATATATAGCCTCTCCGAACAAAAAGAGCCGAAATGATCAACGACCTTCGAACAACGACTAAGGGCGATTCCATATCTTCCAACTTTCCTCCGCCTGGATCTCCAGCATCTCGTAACCATTTTTGATTCTCGCTCCCTTTTCTTTTCCTTTAGCAAGAAACACTGACTCACCGGGGTTATAAACTACATCAAACAGATAATGTTGCTTTGTGATCAAATCATAAGGAATCAGGGGTGAATCATTCATTGCAGGATAAGTGCCCACAGGTGTGGTATTGATAATGATGGAATGTTGCGCCATCACATCCTCATTTAGATCACTGTACGCCAGTCTTCCTTCTCCGGCCGCTCTCGATATGATCCTGCAATCAATGCCCAATTTACCCAACACAAATTGAATGGCTCGTGATGCACCGCCTGAACCCAGTACGAGTGCTCTGCGGTCATGCGGTAGAATTAGAGATACGAAACTTCTTTCGAAACCCATCACATCAGTGTTAAACCCGATCAATTGTCCATTGACAATCTGAATGCAATTGCATGCATCCAGTCCTGCAGGAAGATTCTCAACAGAATCAAGGTAGGGCAGCACTTTTTGCTTATAGGGAATGGTTACGTTTAATCCCTGCAGGCCGGGAGATGATAACACCTCAGCTATCTCAATAATCGATGGAATAGAAAAAAGTTCATAACGGCAATCAGTTAATCCTTCTTCTTCAAATTTCCTGCTGAAGTAATTGCGGGAAAATGAATGTGTGAGAGGAAAGCCAATTAAACCGAAAAGCCGCATCAGGTTTCTTTTTTATCAAGGTATAGGGAAAATGTATCACCGCGGAGACCAATACGCATTGCTTCGAGTGGAATCACTTCGGTAGGAGCGATGTTTCCCAGGTTCACATTACACCCGAGCAATTCAATGAAATAAAGTTGCTGCGCTTTTTGCGGTGCTTCCCAGATCACTTTTTCTCCCGGGATCTGGGTCAATATTTCCTGCACAAGACCTTCTCTCACTTCACCCGAGCCACGGTAGATACCAACATTACCGGCTTCGCGGGCTTCTGCTATCACATAAGTAGAACCGGCACTTAGCTCAGCTTTCATTAACTCAATCCACTTATAAGGGGGAATGATATGCGCGGCGTCTTTACTACCCACTTCACTCAACACCACTCCATGCTTTGTCAATTTCTCTATGTATCCGCATTTTTCCGCGTGCGGAATGGTAATAGAGCCATCACTCACTTCCATATAGGAAATGCCAAATTCCTTGCAGGTGCTTACATAATCATCAAACTGGTTCCTTATAAGAAAGGCTTCAAATAAAGTTCCGCCGAAATAAATGGGAATATCATAGGAGCGATATACTTCGAGCTTTTCTTTGAGATTGGGAGTAACGAATGACGTTCCAAAACCCAGCTTGATGATATCCACATGGGGATGGGTGACACTGAGAAAATTCTTTGCCTCGCTCACGCTTAAGCCTTTATCCATAACCATTGTAATTCCTGAGGTACGAGGGCGCTGAAAACGATCTGGGATCTGGGAGAGTTTAAAATTCATTCTATGGAGTTTGTTTTTTCAAATAAATCATGCCGGGGGCGGGGAAAATTTGCGCAAAAATATGGAATTGGGAATTGGGAATTTGGGGGGTTGCTAAAAAATCCAAGACACCAACGCTCTGCGAAGAGGAGGAAACCAGGGTTATTTAGCAACCCCCGAATTCCTAAGCTCCAAATTCCTAATCCCATTCAAGGCATTAAATCGCTTTATTCCTCTTATACTTCGCCACTACGTCCACTACATATTGATTCTGCAAACTTGAGGGAGTTAGTTCTATGAATTTGCGAAGGAGCTTAGGGGCCAGGTTCATCGCTTTTTCCAGTTGCAGCACCGCTTCTTTGGTCTTTCCCGAAGCGAGGAGGACGGCCGCTTTGTAAAAGATAAATAATGGTTTATTTCCTGTTGCCTGCAACGCATTCTCTACCTGTTCAATAGCATCTTCAATAAATTCAGCCTTATACAGGCAGCGTATCAAAGCCTCCCAACCAGAGAGATTTTTCGGCCGCAAACGCACCACGGTTGAAAACTGTTGCACCGCATCTTTAAACTGCCCCAGCGCCAACTTGCATTCACCCATCAGCAGGCTGTACTCAGGATGCTGACGATCGATCTTCATCGCTGTTTCTAATTGCTTGATGCAATTTTGCCACAGTTGCTCATTGAAATAGGTGCAGGCGATCTTATAATGAAGTTTACTGTCTTCCTGGTTGAGATGTGAAGCCTTGCGATAATAAAACCTTGCCTGAGCATAGTTCTTCAGGCGATCATAGCAATGGCCGATTGCTTCAAATATTACATCTTCGGGTTTCGCCAGCTCTGTTACTTTTTCGAGAGCTTCGATAGCTTCTTTGTACTTACGTAGGCGAATGAATGCATCGCCCATGTTGCGATATGCGTAGTCAAACTTTTCTTCGATGGTAATTGCGTATTGGTAAGCATCGATTGCTTTTTCATACAATTTCAATCCCTGGTAACTCGCGGCAAGGTTAAACCATGCTAATTCATTATAAGGAAAATCATTGATGATCTGCTGGTGTAGCCGTATACCTTCTTCATTTCTCCCTGTAAAATCAGTCCAGAAACAGATTTTATACAGGGCCTCTTCGTTATTCGGATCCTGCTCAAGCACCATCTTGAGGCAATCAAACACTTTGTCGAATTCCTCATAGTCATCGTACACATCTGCAAGCTCAAACAATAATTCTATCTTTTCTTCCCCGGTAAATAAGGATAATGCCTGTTCCAATACCTGAACGGCCAACTCCTGCTGATCAAGTGCCAGGTATGCGTCTGTCTTAAGTATATACAAATTGATGTCACGACTATCAAACAGCTCAGCCTGGTCAAGAATTTCCAGGGCGCTCCTGTATTGTCTTCGCGCCAGTAATACATCGGCCTTCCTGATCATTAGCGAGGCACTGAACGGGTACCGCTCAATGGCCAGTTCTGAAGCTTCCAATGCTTTCACCAATTCCTCATTTTCCTCAAAATGAGAGATGATCTTTTCAAAAGCATCTTCTTCTATGAACGAATGGCTGCGGCCACGTTTGAGATTATCGTATTCTTTCAGGAGTTCCTTTATCTGGTTATCGTTTCTCGCTGGTTCTTCTTTCATTAACTGCTTGTTTTAAACGCAAGGTGTACAGGTTAGAAAGCTTATTCTCAAGGAAGTTATTATCAACAAGTTAATTATTTAATACTGGAAAAAAAGCTAGTATTTTCCCCATATGTGCAAAAATCAAAATCTTTTTTGAGGGAAAATGTAACAATTTCACGAATCGGTCGTTAAAGAAGTATTAATATTCTTGACGAACGGTTTGCTGATCTCCTTTTTTTATTGTTAAATTTGCTTACAATTGAAAACTAACTTTTCCATATTGAAAGCGCTGGGTAAAAAGCTTTTCGTGTTATTGCTTATGGGCAGTACCGCAATGGCTGCATTTGCCATTACCGGAGATGGAAAAGGAAAGAAAAGCACTTCGAAGAAATCACTCCTCACCAGTAAGGCAGCACTTGCTCCCGGTGAGTTTTCTTTACGTTCCCCTTATAAATTCCGTGGCAGCCAGGTATTTGGACCGGAAGAAAACCAGTACATAAACCTTAACACGGTTGTTACCTTTCAGAAAGGACATACTTCCTTTATCATGCCACTTAAGAAAAAGGTGATTTTGAATGACAAGATTGTATTCAATCCCAATGCTGCAACCCGCAATCGTTAATCATCTCCCGCACCGGCTCCCAGGCTTTCTTCATAGGTCATCACACGATAACCAGATTTTGGTACATCAAACTTTGCCGCAGGCACAAGATTAAAATTTATGCTGGAAACGGTATAGGTAACCTTTAGCTTACCAATCGTTGCCTCATATTGCATCGCCAGCCCGGGCAGGTTCTTATTCAAATATTGAAAATCCTTATTTACAGGCACCAGGTCACGGGTGAAGTAGACGGTAAACGTGCTTCCATCCGCCAATTTTCCTACCGCCTTTTGGCAATTGTAACCGGCAATCGTTTTGAAATCATTTTCATAAGTAAAAACGATTCCTTCATACTTCTTGTTTGAACTTTTCCAATTCTCCGGCGTCATGGTGATCATGTATTTCTGTTCACCATATTCTTTTAACACGGTTACTTTGCCTGACTTACCGTCGATTATGGTTGACTGCGTACCCAGTGAGCTGATCATTTCCGCCCGGCTTGAATTGCCTTTGAGGTAAATCACGCTCATGGCACCATCCAGCAGGTCGGTGGCTTTTGGCTCCGCATTGTCTGAGTTAATGACGATATCATAGGAAATGGTCGCCTCCGTGATCTTTTTCTGCGCCACCAGGGGCAGCGAAAACATCAAAACAGTGGCTATCAGGAATATGTGCTTCATTTTTTTCATTACTGAATTTACATATTTTAGAAGGTATTTGGGGGGAGAAAGTTGCGTGGAGAGGATATCTTAACTTTTTGAAGGAGCTGACGAGCTTTGAATTTGTTTGGAATTAGGAATAAGGACGTTGCTAAATAAAACTAAGACCCCACCTTTCTGCAAAGTGAAGGAAACCTGGCCCATAAAGTAAACCCCAAATTCTTAATTCCCAATTCCTAATACCATACACTTATTTCCTCCTCTGCTGCTGCTCCTTCATTCTCTTCTGTTGTTCCTGCATTTGCTCCATCCTCTCCTGCCATTTGCTCTTGGTCTTTGGTTTCTTTCTGTTTTCCTGGATCTTGGCGAGTATCTTATCATGATCAATGATATAGTTCTGGATGATGAACTGCAATATCAGCGTAATAATATTTGAAACGGTATAATACCAGGTCAGTGCCGAAGGGAGGCTATTGAAGATAAACAACAGGAAAATCGGGAATATGTACGGCATGTATTTCAATACCGGGTTGCTTTGATCAGGCGTCATGCTCATGCTGTAGATGGAAATGAGCAAACTGGTCAATACCGCTGTCAAAGTGAACATGCTCAGGTGACTTCCCAATAAAGGAATCTTGAAGCCAAATTTGATTACGGCATCATAGGCTGACAGGTCGTTAGCCCACAGGAAATCTGCTCCCCTAAGATCAACGCTGGCATTGAAGAAGCTATAAAGGGCAAAGAAGATGGGTATCTGCAACAAGGCGGGTATACATCCACCGAGGGGATTCACGCCTGCTTCCCTGAAGAGTTTCATTTGCTCCATGCTCATGGCCTGCTGGTCCTTGCCGTGTTTCTCTTTTAAAGCCGCGATCTCGGGACGCAAGGCTTTCATTTTTGCCCCGCTCAGGTAACTTTTATAAGTAAGTGGCGAAATAATAAGGCGGATAAAAAGTGTAAGGAATGCAATTACCCATCCATAGTTGGAAACAAATCCTTTGATGAAATCCCACACCGGGATCACTATGAATTTATTTAAAGGCCTTACGAATGCATACGGTCCCTGTCCCAGATTGATCAGCTTGTCGAGTTTCAAATCATATTGCTTCAGCGTTTTGTAATCAACCGGCCCGTAAAAGAGGCGAAATCCTGCTGATGATTGTGCTGCGGCGGGCATGGTAACGCGCATATTTGTTGTTGCCTGCACAATCCTTTCCTGTTCATCAGGGGGAATGGTCCATTCTATTTTTCCCGAAGTAAAAGTATTGTTTGAAATAAGGTAGCTATTGAAAAAACGCTGGCGAATGCCCACCCATTTTACAGGGTTGTCAAATGACACATCATCCCTTCTCCCGATAGTATGATAATCAAAATCCCCGTCTTCCACATATCCTACCTGCGTGTTCTGCTTTTCAAATGAAATGTCAGACTCCTGCTGTGCAGCAGTATATTGCCAGGAGAAATTCATGATGCCCTGCGTTAATAACTTATCTGCGCCTTCAAGTCTCACATTAAAGTCGATCATGTATTCATCAGGATGAATGGTATACTCATGCGTTATCACCCGTGGATCCAGGGAATCAGCTGAAGCAAGCCGAAAGCTGACCATTTGTGTTCCATCAGCATTGGAAGTGAGTACGCCAGGCTCGAAGAAAAGGTTTGCCGTCTCGTCAGTTTTATTATTGCCCGTATTAATGGTATAGCTGATCCTGTCAAAGTCAGAAGAGGCCAGTCTTACAAGGCCACTATCCTTATCCTTGAAGTTGTTGAGCTCCACATATTTGGGCTGACCTCCTTTATTAGTAAAAGCGATGGTTACCAATGGAGTCTTCACCTGCAGCAATTCTTCATTACCAAAGGCGGCCGACTGGAAATTACCCGCCTTATTGATGCGCTTTATGGTATCAGCAGTCGCAGAATCAACCTTTTGTACCTGGGGATCCAGCTTGGGTTGAGCGAGTGCGTCGATGGAATCCTGCCGCTGTTTTTCCTTGAGGAAAGCCTGTTGTTCTTTATTGGTATATACAAAATAGCCTACAAAAAGTGCAGCCAACACCACAAATCCAATGACTGTATTACGGTCAAACTTCATGAGCGATATAATTTTAAAGACGGCAAAGATAATGGGATAATTAGTCAATTAGACAATTAGATAATTAGTCCATTAGTCAATGAGTCAATGATGAAACCCTGAAGTTATGGTAACCCTCATTTACTAATGGACTAATTGTCTGTTTGACTAATTAATGAGTTCGCTTTGTAATAGTGGATTCTTCACATCAGCTTTTCGCTCGGCATATTCCTTTGCGGCCGTTATGAAATTAACGAAGATGGGTTGGGGATTTTCAACCGTGCTTTTCAGTTCAGGGTGGTATTGCACCCCGATAAAGAATGGATGAGAAGGTAATTCGATGATCTCCACCAGGCCGGTGCCCGGGTTTTTTCCACTCGCAACCATGCCGGCTGCTTCAAACCGGGAGAGGTAATTATTATTGAATTCCCAGCGATGGCGGTGACGTTCATTCACCGTATTGTTCTTGTAAATAGTGTGCGCCAGTGTAGAAGGCTTTATTTCGCATGCGTATGATCCGAGCCGCATGGTACCGCCTTTTGCGGTGATCTTTTTTTGTTCCTCCATCAGGTCTATCACAGGCTCCTTGCAATCAGGGTCCATTTCAGTGGAATGCGCTTCTTTTAATCCGAGTACGTTTCTTGCAAATTCTATCACAGCCATTTGCATACCAAGGCAGATTCCAAAAAACGGCAGCTTGTTCTCCCGGGCATACTTCACGGCAACGATCTTACCCTCTACTCCCCGATGTCCAAACCCGGGTGCTACAAGAAGTCCGTCAAGGCCGGATAACTTTTCAGCCACGTTTTCTGCCGTGATGAATTCACTGTGTACGTTCAATACCTGCACCTGGCATTCATTCATTGCGCCGGCATGTATGAATGATTCAAGGATTGATTTATATGCGTCCTGCAGCTCAAGATATTTGCCGATAAGACCAATGGTAACCTTGCTCTTTGGATATTTTAATTTGTCAAGAAATTCTTTCCAACGGCTGAGTTCGGGTTCATTAGCTGTGGTGATGCGAAGTTTTTTCATACAGATCACATCGAGCTTTTCGCGCATCATGGCGAGAGGAACCTGGTAGATGGTTGACTCATCGGCAGCTTCAATCACCGCTTCCGTTTTTACATTACAAAATAAGGCAATCTTCCTTCTAAGCTCGGGCATGAGTGGCCGTTCCGTTCTACATACGATGATATCAGGATGCACGCCCTCCTGGCTCAGCATTTTCACGCTATGTTGCGTTGGCTTTGTTTTTAATTCTTTTGCGGCTTTTAAATAAGGTATAAGGGTTAAATGAACCACTACTGAGTCTTCTTCCGGTAATTCCCATTGTAATTGTCTAACGGCTTCCACAAACGGAAGGCTTTCGATATCACCTACCGTGCCTCCTATTTCAGTGATCACAATGTCCCACTGGCCATTCTGACCCAATTGAAGCATCCTACGCTTGATCTCATCAGTGATATGCGGTACCACCTGTACGGTCTTACCGAGGTAGGCGCCTTCACGTTCTTTATTAATGACGGTCTGGTATATCCTGCCGGTGGTGACGTTGTTAGCCTGGGAGGTAAAGATGTTGAGGAAGCGTTCATAATGCCCCAGATCGAGGTCGGTTTCCGCTCCGTCTTCGGTCACATAGCATTCACCATGTTCATAAGGATTAAGCGTGCCAGGGTCAACGTTGATATAGGGGTCAAATTTTTGAATCGTTACCCGAAGGCCACGAGCCTGCAGTAATTTTGCCAGTGACGCGGCAATGATCCCTTTTCCTAATGATGATGTTACACCTCCTGTAACAAAGATATACTTGGACATATAGTCATTTTAATAAATGTCAAAAACCGGGAAAACACAATTCCCTGGAACAATTGCCTGGACAGTCGCAAAAAACTCAATAAACTAAAGGATTGTTGAACCCCACCCAATTTGACCAGCGGATACTTCGTCAAGTTCAAAGGAGAAATACCGGGAGGTCATGCAAAGATACTTCATTTTTATACTTGCATGAAAATAGATTCGAACGTGGGGATAAAATGTATAAACGTTTTCGGTTTTCGGTTTTCGGTTTGCCGTTGGGAACCTGAGTAACAAAGTATCCCCCCGTTCAAAAGGGTCGATTTCCCTATAACTTGAGGATACCCAACGGCAAACC
>Ga0196972_1000490_pt1 | contig 20312 bp, 18 predicted proteins | sample S1v_2013CmetaG_FD_148618 | JGI IMG/M metagenome (GOLD analysis project Ga0196972, IMG submission 148618) | Soil microbial communities from Anza Borrego desert, Southern California, United States - S1+v_20-13C | ecosystem: Environmental > Terrestrial > Soil > Desert | place: USA: California...
AACGAGAGCGCAGATAGAAAGTTTTGCTTGCTGAGTTCAGCAAATCAAATGTGACGGTAAAACAATTTTGCCAGGCGCATTGTATAAGTACCGTGACTTTTCATAAATGGCAGGCAAGGGATAAAATCAAGGTGTTGCCAAAGGCAGGCAATCCTGGTTTTGCATCCGTAGTGGTCGGCAGGAGGTATTCCGAAATTAACTGAGTTGCACAGAAAGGGAAGCTCTTTTTATTCGCTATATCTATTCAACTATTTTTCCAGGGCAATTGAAGGAAGTGCCCCCACTCTCAACAGTCTAGTATCTTGCGGGTGATTGCGATTCAAGTGGGCAGGTTCTTCCGCCTTCGACACCAGGCATTTTCGCGGTTGCCAGGCACCCCGTTCGCAAATTCTATCACCACACCAGGATTTTGATGGGGTTGTACGCATGTAACTCCCTTAAGTTTGAAAATGTAAGCAGACGACTACTAATTACGGGAAGTTCAGAAGTGGTACCATCAACGCCGGGACGCTTCCCGATTTTAAAAGAATTTCAAATACTAAAAGCTTTTCTTTTTTCACTATTCAAATTTCTACCTGGCATATTTCCTTTGCGGAAGTAATATGATCCGAAAGAATAAGCGCTTAATTGGGTCCAGTTTGCTGACTAAGTATTTATATCGGTTCCTCTGCCGACTTCAGCTTCACCCCCCTGCGGGGCCCTCCCTCCCCCGCCTTCCAACCTTCCGTTTTTACTGCCATGGCAATGACCATCCCTGACGCTAAAAGCATCATTTTTTTTCAGTCCATTACCTCCTCCCTTCCCGGCAACCGGTTGTTCAGCTATTTCTCTCTCTCAACATTTGAAGCTTCAGATGATCGATCAAAACACAAATCTCCATTACCCGCTATCCAAAACCATGAGAAAAAAACAATATTTACCGTTTTTTTCCTCGCCAAATTTCCAGAATACACAACTGGTACCTATACGGCAAATTGCTTCAGTAAAAGCCCTAATTGCTGCAACCCGTCCTTCCATCCTAATAAACAGAAAATCGTAAATACACAACCAGCCACTTCAGAACTACTTATGCGAATTAGGTAGCCTGACATACCAAAATTCCACACACAAACTACTCCACTTTCTTCGCCAACCAATCCTTCAACCAACTGATTTCCTTGGTCTGCGAATCGATAATATTTTCGCACAATCCTTTCAGGCTCGCATCCTGGCCAAATTCCAAATAAGCTTCAGCCATGTCAACAGCACTCTGGTGATGCGGTATCATCTGCGCAGCAAAATCCTTGTCAATGTCATGATAATTGACAATACTATCACTCATCATCGCCATCATTGAATAGTTCAACGCCTTTTGAAATTCTGTCGAATTCGAAGACCCTGTTTTTGACCCTTTTGAGACGAACTCCCGCATGAAATTTATCTCTTTATTCTGGTCTTCAATCACTTTTTGCGCAAATGCTTTTAGCTCCTGATCCACCCCTTTGCTAATTTCCACTTCTGACATTTCTACTGCACCCCGATGATGCTCAATCATCATTACTGCAAAATCAATATCATTATTTCCAGTAGGTTCTGCCTTGTGCATCGCCCGCATCATTGCATCCATGGTTTGATGTATCTCGTTCATATCGTTTCCCTTTTTATGGTTATCAATAGTTGATTGATTATCCCCATGATTTGTTGATGGGCCACCAGTTTTCGAATGATCATGGCAGGCAACCATGATTATGGTAAAACCTGCTAACATAAACGCCTTATACATTGTTACAGTTTTATTGATTAAATTATTACACCTGCAATTATCTGCAGCTGATTTTTCGCGCCAACCTGCTCACGCTAACTTCTCAGCTTTATATCCTGCCTCTTCAACCGCTTTGATTACTTCCGCCTCATTAAGACTTTCAGATTTTACAGTGAGGATTTTATCGGGATTTGAAGTATCTACTTTCCAATTATTCTCACCAATTTTCTCATTGAGAACAGGCGTTACCTTAATTATGCATGAGCTACACATGATGTTTGTTTTCACTTCTATTGTCTTCATATATTTTATTCATTTTATTCTATCAAAGTTCCCAATTCATCTCCGGCTTGCTGGTACACTTTCCCGGGAAAAACTTATACTTAATTGGTGTTTATAATTTCAACCACTTCAGTCTTAAACTATTGGCAACCACACTCACGCTACTTAATGCCATTACCGCCCCTGCGACCATAGGATTTAACAGAAATCCATTTACCGGATATAGTACTCCCGCAGCAACAGGTATTCCGATAAGGTTGTAAATAAACGCCCAGAAAAGATTCTGCTTGATTGTTCTCACCGTCTTCGCTGATAGCCTGATGGCTCCTGGTATTCTTGATAGGTCAGATGAAATAATTGTCATCTTTGCCACATCCATTGCAATATCACTGCCCTTTCCCATGGCTATGCTTACATCCGCCTGTGCCAGTGCATTGCTATCATTGATACCATCACCTACCATGGCAACAACCTTGCCCCGCTGTTGAAGTTCCTTAACAAATTCCGCCTTTTGCACAGGCAATATTTCCGCTTTGTAGTGTTGAATGCCCGCTTGCTGTGCTATTGCTTTTGCCGTGTACTGGTTATCACCCGTAAGCATGTATACTTCTATACCTGCTGCCTGTAATTGTTTTACCGCATCTATTGACGTTTGCTTAATCTTGTCTGCGATAGCTATAACCGCTAATGCAGTCCCCTCATCAGCCAGCCATATGACTGTGTTAGCCTTTGCCAGCCACTCATCAGCCACTTGTTGCAATTCCTTTCCTATTTCGATATTTTCGGATTGAAGTAAATCAAGGCTCCCCAGTAGATAAGTCTTCCCGGCATTCGTTGCCCTTATTCCCTTCCCGGTAATGCTTTGAAACTGTTCAATGGAAACGGATTGAACACCTCCCTTATTGAGATAGCGAACCACTGCTTCCGCTAATGGATGTTCCGAAAGCTGCTCAATACTAAACAACAAATTGGATAAATCTTCATGTGCAACACCAGCCTTCCATTGCAAAGCGATCACCTCCGGTCTACCTTCCGTAATAGTACCCGTTTTATCGAGCACAATGGCATTCACCTTCCTGGCAAGCTCAAGCCCTTCTGCGTCCTTGATAAGAATACCATTCTCAGCGCCCTTTTCTACCCCGGCCATAATTGCCGTGGGCGTTGCTAATCCCAATGCACAGGGACATGCAATAACCAATACCGTTACCAATGCTAATAATCCTTGTGTGATACCATTTTCACCACCGAGTACAAGCCATGCTATAAGACTTACGATGGCTACCAATATAACGATGGGTACAAAAATGCCCGCAATCTTGTCAACCAGCTTCTGCACGGGAGCCCTGCTTCCCTGGGCATCCTGCACCAGTTTAATGATCTGCGCAAGCATCGTTTCACCTCCCACCTTTTCTGCCCTGAACTGAAAGCTTCCTTTCTGATTAATAGTTCCGGCAAACACTTTTTCTCCTTTTTTCTTTACAACCGGTACTGGCTCACCACTCAACATACTTTCATCAACAATCGAAGTCCCGGAAATTACCGTGCCGTCCACAGCAATTTTTTCTCCTGGTTTCACTAATAATGTTTGTCCCACTTGAATGTCATTTATTGGCAGCTCCAGTTGCTGGCCTTCAGCTTGTACTACCGTTACCGTTTTCGGCTGAAGCCCCATGAGTTTTTTAATGGCTGACGAAGCATTCCCTTTAGCTTTTTCCTCCAGCATTTTACCTAGCAGAATAAACGCAATCACTACAGCTGCCATCTCAAAGTAAACATGCGCATGCAATCCCTGTGTATGCCAATACCCGGGGAAAAGCGTGTTGAAAACACTAAAGAAGTACGCCACCCCGGTACTTAAAGCAACAAGGGTATCCATGTTCGCAGATCGATGTTTTGCCTGTTTCCACGCTCCAATAAAAAACTGCTTACCAAATACAACTACGACTGGCGTTGACAGCACCCACATGATGTAGTTGGCATAGGGAATGTTCATAAATACCATTCCGATAGCCACCAACGGAATGGACAACAGAAGCGAACCAATCGTTCGCCGTTTCAATGCTTCAAACCTCTTTCTGTGTATTTCTTCCAGTGCATCCTTTGCCCGCTCCGTTTCATCAATCATCAGGTCATAACCTATACTTTGTAAAGCTGCTTTCAACTTCTGCGGATCTGTAATGGTGGGAACATATTCTACCAGTGCAGTGGCATTTGCATAATTGACAGAAACACTGATCACACCTGCTGTATTCTCCAAAACACTTTGCGAACTACTGGCGCAGGATGCACAGCTCATGTTAAGCACAGGAAATGTTTTTTTAACCGTATCCACCTCATACCCTGAATCCCTTACTGCTTTAACAGCGTTGGAAATAGTGTCAAAGTCGTCATCGATGGTAATAACTGCCCGACTATTATTCAGTTCCACCTTATGTGACCTTACTCCTTTCACTTTGTCTAACCCTTTGTCAATAAGCAGGGCACAGTGCTCACTTTCCATACCTGACAAAGGAAGGACAACGCTATTTATTTTATTGCTCATTTTTAGCCTGTATTAATTATGCAAAGCTTCATCATAAGCGCAGGCAAACTGTTACATCCTGTTGGAAAAGATGTATAGATAATTGTGCCAGTGAAAGAATATTAATCCTTTACCCCATCTATTGGCTTGCGATGCAAAGCGCCCATCCGCTTGAATTGCGAGGGCGTCATTCCCGTAAGTTTTTTGAATTGGTTCGAAAGATGCTGCGTACTGCTGTAACCCAGGTCTAATGCCATTTGACTCAATGACATCTCATTATAAACTAACCACTCCTTTATCTTTTCAATCTTTTGCAGGATGAAAAATTGTTCAACTGTAATACCTTCCACTTCCGGGAATAGTTTACTTATGGAAGAATAATCTTTATAAATGCGATCACTAAGATATTTACTAATGCTAAAATGCTCTTCCACATCGCCACTCTGCACCTTTTCAATTAACAGGTTTTTGACCTTTTCAATAAGCTGGGTTCGTTGGTTATCAAGCAACTCAAAACCCATTTGTCTTAAGCCGGAAGCCAGTTTCTCCAACTTTTCTTTACCCGGCGCATCAGTCAACTCCACTTCCCCAAGGCGCACATACTTTGTGTGCAATTCATGCTCTTTCAATATCTTCTCCACAGCTGAAATGCATCTCGGGCAAACCATGTTCTTTATTACCAGTCGCATATTGCAAAGGTATAACTTACAATTTGGCGCTTTATAACAGGTAGAAATTCTGGCCAGGCAAACCCCAATTCTTCCTGCTGCTATTCGCCGGCTATGGGAAGCAATTTATAATGAAGATGCCGGCTTACAATTTGGGGCAAACTTATTTTGCCGCCACGTAACCTTTATCGACTAAGACTATAGGTTGTCACAGCCAGCTAGTCACCTGTTTCATTCCTCACTAGCAATAACCTGTTCAAAAACACTTCCTTTCTCTGCTCCTTCCCCCTAAACCTGATGGTCACCGTCTTGTCAAATCTTGTGATGGTGACATTCGCGAAATGCGCTAGTTCTCTTCTTAACGTATCGCCTGAATATGAATCCACCCACCCGGTCAATGGTGTTTGTCGCTGCCAAAGTGAAAATGTCGCTCCTTGTGGTGTCATGGTATAATCAAGAAACAACTTATATTCTCCTTCACCAATCTCGCGCAAATCGATTCGCACTCCACTCTCACCTTCTGCAATAAAAACAATACTATGTCCGCCTGTGTTGTACATCCATTTTCTTCTCGTTGTAACATCATTGATAGTACTAAAGGTGAGTAATTGAGGATAAACAACCATGGTGTCAGGCAGGTTGACCGTTGTAGATGATAAGCCCGGCACTTCGCTTGCTTGTGGTGGCATATCGCTATAAAAAAAAGCAACTGAAGTATATTCTCCTCTCGCTTCGTTTCTTTCGGGGCCATGTTCAATGGAATGGTGGATACTTTTACCAAATGGTATTTTATCAGAAAGAAACAACCTGTATCCTCCCGTCCTGCTAAATGGCAGGGTATAATCAAGGGAACCTGATAATGGCAAACTATACGGCCCATCCCATCTGTCGATCATGGCATACCAACCCCCATTGAAATAATCTTCCGAACCTGTGCCATGTATTGTCATTTCTCCATCAACCACGGTGGAATCGTCACCTTCAAAAAATCCGGTCATTCCCGCATTCAGCCCTCTCGCCTGCATCACGGTTCCTACATAATGTCCACTTCCGTTATGCTCCAGGAATACATGTGGCTTATGCCGTTCCACTTCTTCATCATGGTTCCAGTTTGCATAGAATCTGCCCTCCATGTCTTTCCTTCTTGGCTCATCCGATAAGTATATCGTAGCAGATACCTCCAATGATGTTTCGCTACTTCCCGTTCTACGAAGCAGCTTGATACTGGCTGATTTATCGAATGGCATGGGAAAATAACAGTAATTCACCTGACCATCCGTTCCCACTAACAAACTTTGCATGGAACTTCGTCCAAAAGCATACCCGAAGAAATCCGCAACCGGTACATTTACAGCGGGCTTTGGTTCATCATCCCAAGTGATTAAAAGGTCTGCATCTTTATAATTGCCCTCAAAGGCACTTGCCGGGCTCAATTCAATTCCAACAATCCTTCCGCCCGAAGCAACATGCAATAGTGTTTCCGCATAACCTGGCCGCAAACGAACCTTCTTCGTAATCGCGCGGATCTTGCCCCCGTATTTCGCATTAATAAAATCACCAGTCGCCTTCCCGCGCTTGCTCCAACACATAGCCAAACTGTCAAGTGCCACCCTCTCTTTCTGATGAAAATTTAGGCTAAAAGATTTCACCTTTGACGCCTGTTCAAATTTCCTGTAACCAATTTGGTAAAATTGCGTATGCTTCGCTCTTAACCTGACTATACATCTCTTGCTAAAAGCGATGGGCAGGTAACAGTAATATCCCCCAAGTTGATTATTGCAAACAGGAAAGATGAATGGATACACTTTTCCTGAAAAAAGATCCGAATACATTATTGTGAAGGCGGCCCTGGTACTATCATCAATAAAGAAATCAAGGCTATCATCCGTTGGCGTTGGTGTCCATATCCGGTTAATGACTCCCGGACCCTCGGCGTCGAATAAAATCAGGCTGCTATCCGGCAATCGCCTCACGAAAGAATAGATACCGCTAAACCCATCATCATTCATGCCGGTACGATCATATGATGATACCTGCCTCATGCTCGTAGCCGGTCTATAGCGTGGAAGTTCCTTAATATCGTACATTGTCCTCAACTCGCTCGCTGTGGAGATCTCATTTTTCGCAAAACTTTCCTGGGCATGCACTTTCTGTTTGAAAACAAGCATGCCAATGACGGAAATTACAGTGCTGGCTAAATTTCTAAAATTCATATTTGATAATTATAAACATGCGACAATGATGAAATAGATAGATATCTATATGATACCCCGCCATGATATTTAGTTTTACCGGTGTAATTTTACGCTCAAAAAAACTCCACTTGGCCAAGCTATTCATCAAAAATATGGTATGTCAACGATGCATCATGACCGTTGAGAGCATACTAAAACAATTGAATATCCCCTGCTCAAAGGTATCACTCGGCGAGGTAGAGCTTGATAAGGTTCCTGAAGATCTTCCCTCTCTCGACAGGGAATTACGAAAATTGGGCTTTGAACTAATCGAATCAAGGGTCAAAAAAATCATCGAGACTATCAAGAAAAGCGTCGCAGATTATATTGCCCTTGGTATAGAAAGTCAAAACCTTAAGCTTTCATCATTCATCACTCGTGAATTACCTTATGATTATAGTTACCTTAGCGACCTCTTCTCTTCCGTTGAAGGAAAAACCATCGAACAATTCTTCATTCTTTTCCGCATTGAAAAGGTGAAAGAACTGTTGGTCTATGATCAACTCACCCTCACAGAAATATCCTATCAAACCGGTTTTAGCAGTGTTCACCATCTTTCCGCCCAGTTCAGGAAAGTGACCGGGCTTACGCCCACCCATTTTCGGAAGGTCGGCGCCCAAAAGCGGCAGGCTATTGATAAGCTGTAATTAAAATAGATTTAGTGGTTCAGACCCTGCCTTTTCCTGCTAATCCAAAAATTATATACATCTTTCCCTTCAAAGCATAAGACCGCGGCCAGCTGCTACTGGTAGTTTTGTGTTGTCAACAATTGATAACAATAAAAACTAAACATCATGAAAGCAACAATCAAAGTGGCCGATCACAATCCTTCCTGCAACTGTACAGTTTGTCTCTGCGGACCCAACTGTACCTGCGGAACTTCGGCTAAAAATTAAACCCGGGGGAGGTACCACCTCCCTCCTTTTTATCACTCCTAAAACCAAAACATAATGCAACACAACACAAGATATTTCGAGCTGACAGCCTCCACCTATAAATGGCATCTTTCAAAAGAAAAAACTATCACTGCCTGGGGCTTCAATAACACACTCCCCGGACCTGTATTAAGAGTAAAAAAAGGCGATACAGTGGTTGTAAAAGTGAAAAACAATCTTCCTGAACCCACCATGATCCACTGGCACGGGGTAAGGCTGCCATCGTCAATGGATGGAACGCATGATAGCCAGGCGCCTATTCAACCGGGTGAAGAATTCGAATATAGCTTTACTGTTCCCGATGCAGGAACCTTCTGGTATCACTCTCACTACAATGAAACTTTCCAGATGGAACGGGGAATGTATGGTGCGCTCATTGTAGAAGACGATGAGGATCCCATATTTGACAACGACCGCGTCTTCATGCTGGATGATATGAAACTTAATAAGAACAATGAATTTTCCCAGGGAAACCGCATTTCACGGTGGATGGAACGCCATGACGGACGCGAAGGCAGCACTATTTTAGTAAATGGGAAAGAAAACCCCCTGATTGAAATGAATGCCGGACAGACCGATAGGTGGAGATTCATCAATGCCTCAAGCGCCAGGTATGTGCGTCTCCATCTCCAGGGCAAACGATTCCGTATTATTGGCACTGACGGGGGGCTTATCGAGCGCCCTCTTGAAACCACGGAGGTAATGCTCACGTCCGGAGAGAGAGTAGATATCGCCATCGGGTCATTTAAGCCAGGCGAAGAATTCACTATTGAATCCCTTCCTTATAACAGGGTGACATTTGTAAAAAATAAACACACAGTTTTTGCCAACGTAAAAGTAGCCGCTCTAAAATCTACGAAAGCCGTTCTTCCAAACGAGTTAAGAAAAATAAAACAGCTGGCAAATCCAAATGCAATTGTAAACAGAAAGATCAGCATGTCAGTAGCACCCAGCCTCAAACGCGGTATCGATTTCCTGGTAAATAATCAGCTTCACCATCATGATCACCCGGTGCGGGTTGGGGAATTACAGGTATGGGAAGTCGTCAATAAAAGCCTGATGGACCATCCCTTTCATCTGCATGGCTTCTTCTTTCAGGTACTTACTATAAATGATAAACCTGTTGAAACTCTTGCATGGAAAGACACCGTAAATATTCCGCCCAGGACAAGAGTAAAAATTGCCTGGATGCCTGATAACCGGCCGGGAAAATGGATGTACCATTGCCACATTCTGGAACATCATGAAGCGGGAATGATGTCGCATTTTGCAGTAGCCTGATGTATGGTCGATGATCGATGGTCGATCATTGATCATCGAGGCGATAATCTGGCGGTCAAACTGGAATTGACCTCGATAATCCATAATTTTAATTGTGCCAATTAGAATCCTGTATTTTGTCCCTGCCCTGCTTATTCTCGCAGCATGCAAAGGAACTAACTCCGGTGAGTCAGAAATGTCAAAAGATTCAGCGATTTCATGCATGCAAATGCCAGCAAGGTTTAGCCAGGCCCGGGATACCGCTTTGGGTGTTCCGCAAGCCGGCGATACCTCAGGAATGGTATTGATTCCCGGGGGAACGTTCATCATGGGCGGAAATAATTCCCAGGCCGTTCCGGATGAGTTTCCCCGTCACAAGGTAACCTTAGCTCCTTTCTACCTCGATAAAACGGAAGTGACTAACGCGCAATTCAGCAAGTTCGTGGAAGCAACCGGTTACATCACACTTGCCGAAAAGAAACCCGATTGGGAAGAATTGAAGAAGTCTCTACCTCCCGGTACACCAAAACCGCACGACAGCCTTCTGATCCCGGCATCACTGGTTTTCAGAACAACCAATGGACCCGTGGACCTGCGCAACTTCAATGAATGGTGGACCTGGAAGTCAGGCGCAAATTGGCGACAACCCCGGGGACCGGGTAGTAACATCATCGGTCATGAAAACTATCCGGTGGTGCACATAAGCTGGTATGATGCCATGGCCTATTGCAAATGGGCAGGCACGCGATTGCCTACGGAAGCCGAATGGGAATGGGCCGCTCGCGGTGGACTGACGGATAACGTCTATCCCTGGGGAAACGAACATGTAAATGCCGGGCTCCCTAAAGCAAATAGCTGGGAAGGTACCTTTCCCTATCTCAACATCCAACTTGATGGCCACCTGCGTGCAGGACCAGTGAAAACTTATAGTCCCAATGGTTATGGTTTATACGATATGGCCGGAAATGTATGGGAATGGTGCAGCGACTGGTATGATGAAAAATATTACCTGTCCCTTAAAGACCAGCACTCCGTCAATCCGGCCGGACCTTCAAAAAGTTACGACCCGGAAGACCCCTACACTCCAAAGAAATCATTACGTGGCGGGAGCTTCCTTTGCAATGACAGTTATTGCAGCGGTTATCGTGTATCCCGCAGGATGAAAAGCAGCCCGGATACGGGACTTGAACATACAGGGTTTCGTTGTGCCCGGGATGTGAAATAACTTCCGTTTTCAATTTTACCTTTCCTGCGTGAAAGCCTCAATAGACCATGGATTGGAAGTTGATTTTGTAAAAAACTCTATGAGTACGCTATTAATGAATAAGTAACTTTAAATGGAATACGCCGCAGACAACAGGCAACTGAAAACGAAAAAACCCGACAACCTGCAACCATGAAAAAACTGTCTTTCCTCCTCCCCCTTTTCATTTTTATTTATTTCTCATCAAAAGCACAAACTGACTTAACGGCCATTCGTGGCATAATCCAGCAATTTAATGCTGACCGTGGCAGCCTCTCGCGGTTTTATGTGGTGCAAAATAGCCCGGAACGAAGGGAAAGGTTTAAGAAATTTTTTATCGATTATAAAAAGATACTAGGCGCTTTACCATTTGAGAAATTGAATACGAGCGACAAGGTTGATTTTATTCTTTTAAACAGAACTCTTGACGAACAATTAGCAAATATTGAGGAAGAAGAATCAGAGTTTAACCAGGTCAGCAAATTCGTTCCGTTTAGTAGTTATGTTTATGAATTAGAGAAACAACGGCGCAGGGGAAAATCGCAGGACGCACAGTTAGTAGCCACTGAATTGAATAAGATCTACGGGGAAGTTCAAGTACTCATTAATTCCATCAACGAAGGACCTTCATTAGAGAGCAAACTTTCCGAACAAGCCATTTCAACTATCAAAGGTTTACAATCTGCATTAAAATCGGTCAACGATTTCTACTCCGGGTATGATCCCCTGTTCACCTGGTGGGTTGCACGTCCATATAAGCAGGTTGACAGTGTGATGAATATTTATGCGATAGCGCTTCAAAAGAAAAGTAACCTGCATATTGCCCAAAAAGATGATGGAAGCGGGATCGTTGGCAAGCCCATTGGAAAAGATGAACTGACCCGGCAACTCAAATACGAAATGATCCCATACGGGCCGGATGAGTTGATCGCCATTGCCAATAAAGAATTCGCATGGTGCGACAGGGAAATGCTGAAAGCTTCGAGGGAAATGGGGTTTGGTGATGATTGGAAGAAGGCATTGGAGAAAGTAAAGACCACATTCGTACCTGCAGGAAGGCAACCTGAATTGATCATGAGGCTCTATGATGAATCAGTTGCATTTATTAAATCAAAAGACCTTATCACCATACCGCCACTGGCTGAAGAATCATGGCGCATGGTGATGATGAGTCCCGAAAGGCAACTCATTGCTCCTTTCTTTCTCGGCGGCGAAACGCTGCTTATAGCTTACCCTACCAATACCATGGATCATGACGCCAAAATGATGAGTCTTCGAGGCAATAATCCTCATTTCTCGAGAGCAGTTGTTCACCACGAACTTATTGCCGGCCATGGCTTGCAGGCATTTATGAATAACAGGCACAAGACCTATCGAAATTTCTGGACGCCTTTCTGGACGGAAGGATGGGCGCTCTACTGGGAAATGATACTATGGGATCTAAAATTCCCCACGACTCCCGAGGATAAAGTCGGAATGCTATTCTGGAGGATGCATCGTTGTGCAAGAATCATTTTTTCACTAAATTATCACCTGGGAAACTGGACGCCCCGGCAGTGTATCGATTTCCTGGTTGAAAGGGTCGGTCATGAACGCGCAAATGCCGAAGGAGAAGTAAGACGTTCGTTCACGGGCGGCTACGGCCCATTGTATCAACTGGCATACATGATCGGCGCCTTGCAGTTTTATGAATTGAAAAAAGAATTGGTTGACACAGGCAAACTAACTTTCAAACAATACCATGATGCGGTAATGAAGGAAAACAATATCCCAATTGAATTATTACGCGCCATCCTGACTGGCAACCCTCCTAAGAAGAACTTTACTACCACGTGGAAATTTTATAACAGGTAATTACTAAATCACCGGAATGAAATCCCGAGACCTTTTCCTTTTTTTCATTTTCTTTTTTGCGGCTACCCCTTTGTTCGCACAAACGCAAATGAAAGCAAAGTTGGATGAAAAATCCATTGTAAAAGACTCCACAGGCAGGATCTGGCCTTATGCCGAATGGGCAAAAGCATTTGATGCAGGGGAGTATGGATTGAAACCTGTTGATCCAAATGATGCCAATTCTGCATTCATCCTGGTAAAACTTTCTAACGAAGAACGGGAACTGGTTCTAAAACATAAATACAAACCAAAAGAAACACCATATTTCACTACCGGTGAATCCATTTCAGGATTCAGCACAAAGGACATAAACGGAAATAAGATCAAAATAAACGATCTAAAAGGGAAAGTGGTGGTGATGAACTTCTGGTTCATCAATTGCCCGCCCTGCAGGAAGGAAATACCTTTTTTAAACGAATTGGTAGAACAATACAAGGATAGCACGGGCGTAGTTTTTATTGGTATAGCACTCGATAGTAAATCAGAGCTCAGGGAATTCCTGAAAAAGGAGCCGTTTAATTACACCATTATTGATAATGGAAGATTCATTACGGGTAAATATGGCATCACCGCCTATCCAACACATTTAGTGCTTGACAAGGAAGGCAAGGTATACTTTCATACTTATGGCTTTGGAAACACTACCGTGGAATGGATACAACAATCAATTGCTGAACTAATGCAATGATCATAACTGCATTTCAGGGATATCACCTTCCACTACCAGCTTTCCGGCAGTCTTCGAGCGAATTTCATCCACGCTCACGCCGGGAGCACGTTCGAGAAGCTTGAATCCCTGGCCTGTAACATCGAGCACCGCTATTTCAGTTACTATTTTTTTTACACAACGCAGTCCGGTCAAAGGCAATTGGCACTGAGGCAACAGCTTGGATTCGCCTTTAGGATTTGTATGCATCATTGCCACGATGATGTTTCTCGCGCTTGCTACCAGGTCCATCGCCCCGCCCATTCCTTTCACCATCTTTCCCGGGATCTTCCAGTTGGCAATATCACCATTCTCACTCACCTCCATAGCGCCCAATACAGTGAGGTCAACTTTTCCAGCCCTGATCATTCCAAAGCTCATAGCTGAGTCAAAGAATGCAGAACCGGGTATGGTTGTAATGGTCTGCTTGCCCGCATTGATCAAGTCAGGATCTTCCTGCCCGGCAATTGGGAAGGGACCCATTCCCAGTAACCCATTTTCACTTTGAAGAACCACATTAATGCCTTCCGGAATGTAATTAGCGACCAACGTTGGTATGCCTATCCCGAGGTTTACATAGTAACCATCCTTTAATTCCTTCGCAATGCGCTTCGCTATTTGTTCTTTTGTGATTGCCATAACGTGTTAACCAGTTATCGGTAAAAAAATCAACCCTGCTTATCTGCCTATCCTTTCCTCACTGTCAACTGCTCAATCCGCTTCTCATAACTTTTTCCCTGAAAGATGCGGTGTACATAAATACCAGGAGTATGAATATAATTAGGGTCGAGTTCACCATTAGGTACCAGCTCTTCCACTTCCGCAATGGTAATCTTTCCCGCCATTGCCATCAACGGATTGAAGTTCCTGGCAGTTTCTTTATAAATGAGATTCCCATAGGCATCGCCTTTCCATGCCTTCACAATTGCAAAATCAGCATCAAAAGCATACTCCATGAGATAATCCTTGCCATTGAAGTTCCTCGTCTCTTTTCCCTCGGCTACTTCCGTTCCCACACCGGCGGGAGTGAAAATGGCAGGCATCCCATAACCAGCAGCCAGGCATCTGGTAGCGAGGGTTCCCTGTGGCATCAATTCCACTTCCAGTTCACCACTCAACAATTGCCTTTCAAATTCAGCATTCTCACCCACATAAGAAGCAACCATTTTCTTTACCTGCTTGGTTTGCAACAACAGCCCGATCCCAAAATCATCAACGCCTGCGTTATTTGAAATACAGGTAAGCTGTTTCACACCCTTCTTAACGAGTGCCGCGATGCAGTTTTCCGGTATTCCACAAAGCCCGAACCCCCCCAGCATGAGCACCGCCCCATCATTTATATCGCGAATTGCTTCATCAGCGTTTGCAACAATCTTATTCATATGTGAATTGTTGGAAATAAAATTGGAAGATAAGAAAACTTGCCCGTTTACTCGTTAGCCATTAGGTAGCGGATAGAGTTAGGGGTTAGGGGTTAGGGGTTTTGCAAGTGACAATCAATACAAGATTACGTTTGAATACACCGGAATAAGTTATCCTAATATTAAGTTACGTTACAGGGGATGCAACCAAAAATTCATGGAGCCAGTGTAAATTCACAAAAAAAAAGTACTTTCATAACCCCTAACCCGAACTTTATTTAATTTCAATTACTTCTTCCGGAATTGTTTGCCTTCTCTTCAATGAATCCTTCAACGGTATCTTCTCCCTTCTAATGAATTCAGGAGATGCGCGTTTGGAAAGCGAATCAAGAACCACTGACATAAAATCCGGATGAGCCTGGTACCAGGCATAACTTTTTTCAAAATCATCAAGTTTGATCTTATGGATATGAAATACCCGCGAGAAGGCATCAAGTTGGGCTGAATCTTTATTGAAGGTTGAATCTCTCCTCGCTATAAATGCATTGTGAAACTCCGCTGCTGAAACCACATCCCACAATACATTCTCCATCTTTTCCGGAGACAGAATGTCCTTGGGAATCTTCTCCTTCTTTGAACAGGCACAAAATACCAGGAGCAGGAGTAGGTATTTTCTCATTTCAATTCTTTATAGGCCTGGAGGTTAGTGAGGTCCAATTTGCTTAATAATTCTCTCGCCCTGTTTTTCGTATCCGTATTCGCTTTGCTAAACACCTTTATCAATTCCGAACTCTTACCCTGGAAGAAGAATTGCAATAACATTGAATTGGGATTCTCCGTGTTGAGCGTATTCAACAGGTTCAGGCAATTCATGATGCCCGCCCTTCCTTCTTCTTCGTTCTCATAAAACTTATCCATTCCATTCCGGTAATAAGAATAAATAGCCTCGTGCATCAATGCAAACCGGTTGTTATTTAAATTCTCTGCCAGCCAGTAACGATTGCGCAGGCTTTCAAAAGATCTCCATCCGCTTATATCACTTGCTTCAGGAGCGTTACTTACAATGTTCCATGCTTTTTGAAAGTAAGCATCCCCGCCCCTCAATGAAAATGAACCATAATCAAACCCGAGAATGATATTTACATAATAAGCAAGTATTGCCGGCAAATTTGCCGCCACCGGGTCATTACCCTGCACGCGGTTCTCATTGAATTCGATCGGTTGAAATTCCTGGTAGCGAAATACCACATCATCATCCATAAAGTTAATGATGGGTGAATCATAAGTTGAGTTATAAACGGGCCTCGCTGCCTGCACCGTAAGTTTTGCGCGATAGATATTGTTTCCCAGGTCCTGCTCAATATTCAATAAGAAATTACAAAGTATTTTCTCATTTGTTGAATACGCATCATTTGTCCACTTACGGTTATTCAGAAAATTCGTGAGTGTAGTCTGCAATGTCTGGAATACGTTCTTATTGACCGTTGTACTGATCTTACTATTCATCACCGTCAATCTCGCCTGCAATTCCTGCGCCTCAACCGTTGTTGTGAAGAGAAAGAAAAACGCAACTATGAATATCTTGTTAAGCATAGAATAATTTAGAAATTGTATCTGCAATATCTCCCGCTACCTGTTTTTTGCTTCGCAATCCAAACTCAATTGGCTCGCCTTTATTTGAATAGATGGTAATCTTGTTTGTATCATGCCCGAAACCTGCACCCGCATCATTCAACGAATTCATCACCATCAAGTCTGCATTCTTTGATATTAGTTTCTGCTTCGCCGAAGCCTCCTCGTTCATGGTTTCAAGAGCAAACCCTACCACTACCTGTCCATTCTTCTTTTTCTCCCCCAGGCTCTTGAGAATGTCAGGATTCTTCACCAGGTGCAGCTCCATTGTATCCTTCGTCTTCTTTATCTTCTGGCTGGCTACCTGTTCAGGCCGGTAGTCAGCCACCGCTGCCGCCATTATAGCAATGTCAATATTTTCAAACAATTCGTTGCACACGTGGTACATTTCTTTCGCAGATTGCACTCTTGTTACCTCGATCCCGTCCAGGTTTTCATCCACATTCGTTGGCCCAAGAATTAATTTTACCTTAGCTCCCCTGGCTTTCATTTCCCTCGCAATGGCAATTCCCATCTTTCCGGACGAATGGTTGCCGATAAAACGAACGGGATCAATCGCTTCGTATGTAGGCCCCGCAGTTACCAGCACATTTTTACCCCCGATTGGGCCGGTCAAAAAAAAACGCTCATGGAGAAACTTTGCAATTTCTTCCGGTTCCGCCATCCTTCCTTCGCCTGTAAGGCCGCTGGCCAATTCTCCATTTCCCACCGGCATCACCAGGTTGCCAAAGCTCTCAATCTTCTTTATATTTTCCCTGGTGGCCGGGTGCTTCCACATGTCTTCATCCATGGCGGGCGCCACCACCACCGGGCAGGTGGCTGACAGATAAACCGCAAGCAACAGGTTATCACAAGCCCCTCGTGCCATGCCCGAGAGCGTATGACAGCTTAATGGAGCAATGACCATAACATCAGCCCAACGGCCCAGCATCACGTGATTGGTCCATCCCTGTTCATCAAACATTTCGGAAAGAACGGGCTGTTTGCTCAAGGTGGAAAGTGTAAGAGGAGAAACAAAGTCCCTGGCTGATGGCGTCATGATCACCTTTACTTCTGCTCCTTCCTTTACGAGCAAGCGAACAAGCAACACAGCCTTATATGCCGCAATGCTCCCCGTAATGCCCAGTACTATTTTTTTTCCTTTAAACATCTTACCAAAAATACCATTTATGACCTAAAACAGAAATCCCGCAAAGGAAAGTTACAATCATTCTTGTCACTCCACCTTCACGGGATTGGCTACTGCCGGGGCAGCAATCAGTTAACTGAACAGTTCATCATCTCCTTTGCGGAAATAGATCTTCTCTTCCAGGAATTCCTGCGTAGCTAATAATGCCGGATTGGGCATGCGCTCATAGGCCCTGGAGATTTCAATCTGTTCTTTATTCTCATGAATCTCTTCGAGACTATCAGTATGGCTTGCAAACTCATCCAGCTTGTTATGCAACTCCTCCTTCAGGGAAATATTGATCTGGTTGGCCCTCTTTCCAATGATGGCAACTGATTCGTAGATATTGCCTGTCTTTTTCTTGATGTCATTCAGGCTTTTTGTTTCTACATTATTGGTAATGCCTGCACTAAGCTGGCGTCTTAACTTGCTCATCAGATATTTTTTTTATTTGTGACTGAGATAAATTCTGGTATGATTCAGCGTCTTTACGCAATTTACTTTCAGGAAACCGGTCAACAAAATCTTCCACTTCATCGATCACCTGTTCAAAACGCTCCACTTTGCGTTCATCAATACTCAACTCCGCAAAACGGTAATATGAACGGATGATCATCAATTTATATTCATCGGCCTTCAATGATTCCGGAAAATCATTCAATAAGGAAGTAAACGCAACGCCTGCCGCTCTGTATTGTCCCATATCATAATACAACTGTGCAGCCTTATAATCCTTCGTTTCCAATTTAGCCCTGCAAATATCAATGATCTCGCTGGCCTCCTTGTTTCGGGCAGAACCAGGATGGGTATTGATGAATGCCTGCATCATTCCCATGGCCTTCCTCGTATTTGTCTGGTCAAGCTCGGGTTTTGGCGATTGCCTGTAAAATGAATAAGCCCTCATATAATCCACTTCTTCTGACTTGGGACTATTGGGAAAAATCTCCAGGTAGCTCTTGAAGAGATTCTCCGCATTCATATAATCACCCAGGTAATAGGCGCAATAGGAATACTTGTAATAGATGTCTTCAAATTCTGATCTTGTCTTGAAATAAGGCATTACATCTTCATACACTATCTGAGCTTTCGCATACTTCTTCTTGACAAATAACTGCTCTGCCATGCGAAGCTTATACTCGGGGTCAGGATTCTTAAGAATCTTGGTAATTCCACGACTACAACCTGCCAGAACAATGAATATGAATAAATACGGTAAAAATCGCATAAGGGTGTGCAAAGTTAGTGTATACCGGCAAATGTTGAAGTAAAATCTGGTGTGGCAAAGGGTGGGAGGTTAAGGTTTTCCTAAAAGACTGAAAGTCAGGGATGTTGCTCGTGGCCCGATGGCCCCGTGATCGTAAGTACCGCCATCCTGAAGCGGCCAATGATATTGCTTGGAGATATAGGTCAGCTACGAACAAGGATCAACGAACAACGACTTAGCCATCCTGGCATTGAATTAAAAAAAATGACCCCCCTGGAAAACCAGGAGGGTCTAATCTATCAGCAAAAAGTAATCACCTGTTAATTCTTACGGAGGTTGGGGTGTGGAGGAGCAACTGTGTTTGGTCCTTCTTCGCCAGCAGAAGCTGCGCGGAGATCAACAGTGTTGCAATCGCCACCTTCCTGTCCGTAGTTGAAGATGAAGCGGTCAGCGCTCAAACCTTCATTCTCTACCATGTGCGTAATCACTTTGTTCACATGATCCCAGCTCAACTGCTGTTGCTTCTTGTCAGAAGAGCAGTAACCGATCACTACCACTTTACATTCAGGAGCGTTCTTCATCTTAGCTGCCACCGTAGCCAATACAGCCTTTGCATCATCAGTAAGCGCATTTGATCCGGCGCGGAATGAAATGCTGGGCAATTCACCGAGCTTAGCGGCACAAGCACCTTGCTGATCAAGGATCAAACCTTCATAGCATGACTTATCAGGACATGGGCAGGTACCAACTCCATCTGCATCAACCGGCTGGCAATATGTTGGAGTAATAAGTTGTTTATCCTTGCTGTCAGGTACACCGTCACCATCAGTATCAAGGCTCACACCATGTGTATCAACGGGCACACCGGCAGGAGTTTGTTCACGGTCAAACTGGTCAGTCACGCCATCGCCATCGCTATCAGGAAGCACTGGCTTTGGAATGTTCATTAACCTTGGATTGCGGATTTCGCTGTAAGCGTAATCGAGTGGGTTCATCCACCACAATGGCTCAACAGATTTTGCACCGAGGTTGATATTCAAACCGAGAGAAGTGAAATTGTAAGAATCATAATCGCTGGTAAGTACGGCATCACCCCATGCATGTTCCTGCCATTGGTAACCATCCAGGAGGTCATCCTTTACGATAGTGAAACGATGTTCCAACGCAAGATTCAGGCGGTTGCTGAGTTTAAAAGCAACACCTGCACCGAACGTTCCGGAGGGCTTAAAAGTGCTTCCGAATAATTTAGGACGGCGATCGCCGTGATTTTCTGCATCTGTTTCATATGAGTCATCCAGCAGGTCCTTGAGGTCATTCTTGGTGTCTTTGCGATCTTCATAAGTGCCCTGGGGAATGCTGTTGAAATCATAAGGGTTTCCATTGTCATCCAGCGCGTTGATCTTAGTGTCATAGATAGAACCACCAATACCACCGAATGCGTAGAAATTAAACCCGGTCTTTGAT
>Ga0196972_1000491_pt1 | contig 20312 bp, 18 predicted proteins | sample S1v_2013CmetaG_FD_148618 | JGI IMG/M metagenome (GOLD analysis project Ga0196972, IMG submission 148618) | Soil microbial communities from Anza Borrego desert, Southern California, United States - S1+v_20-13C | ecosystem: Environmental > Terrestrial > Soil > Desert | place: USA: California...
CTGTCATCAGCCATCTGCGCAGGATTGGCAAGTTGCCCGGCCGCGTGAAAAAGTACTTTCAACATCCGCTAGTGAAATACGCTGCATGACTGTTAGGGAGTTGAACAAACCTATGCCGGATCAATAATGGCTGCCACTGCGGGATGGGGTCAGGTGATTGCAAGACCTGGCCCCGTGGTTCGCAGTCTTTGACGGTCAATCCTTGGTAACTGACTTGTACCTATGCTTAGAAGCGGTGGCGAACACCGACATTGAACAACTTGCCGCTTCGTCCTGCGGCTGCGACGTTGTATGCGGCCGCCGCTTCATTGGACATATGAGCATACGAGGTATAAAGGGTGGTGCGCTTGGACAGCGGATGTACATACCCCACTGCGACCTGGTCCGCATCGGCATTCGCCCTGAATTTATCCGATTTGCGGATGTAGTCGGCGATAACCGTGCCGGAGGCGACAGGCACGGTGACGCCAATGAGCGCATCCCGCGTGTCCAGCGTGCCGGTGCCTTTGTTGACCCCGTACATGAGGTGGGCTTTGGCAAGGCCAGCATCATATGTGCCGGCCAGTAGAGTGGTTTTTGCATTATCCGTGCCGGTGGCGTTCGCCTGATTGTGGTAAGCAAGCGCGACTGCAAGCGGGCCGCCGCGGTAACCGGCGTTGAGTCCTGTTTGCCGCGCAGCCGACATATCGCCAGGCACTTCTCCAAAGGCATAGACAACTTCGCCGAAGACACCGTTCAGCTTCGGGAGGGCATAGCTGATCGCGTTGTCCATGCGCGTGCCGTAAGTATTGATCAGGCGTGACGCGTCACCTGCAAGGCCGGTCTCGAAAGGCTCGAATGCATCGATCACCTTGTACAAGGAATTGTATTGACGGCCGAGTTTGACTTCGCCAAACGATCCGGAAAGACCGACGTTCGCCTGGCGTCCGAAGAGCCGGCCACCATTTCCAAGCGTTCCTGCATCCACGCTGTAGCCGTTTTCGAGCACAAAGTTGGCCTTCAAACCGCCGCCCAGATCTTCGCTTCCTTTGAACCCGAGACGGCTGCCCGAGAGGATGCCGTTATCCATGCGCCAAACGCTGCCGGCGGCAGAGCCGTTGTCTTCACGTGAAATGCCGACGTCGAGCACGCCATAGATAGTCACGTTCGACTGTGCAGATACGCCGGTGGCAATTGCGCTCAGCAATGCCGCTGCAAGAATCTTTTTCTCCATTCATTCCTCCTGATTATTGGTAGTGATGAGTTGATGTCGCTGCAGCGACTGTCTCGCGTCTGGACCGCGGGTGCTCAAGAGCTCTTATTGAGCGTGGAGGAATATATGCGCAAAGATTCGACGGGACTAATCGTATTTCGTGATTCTCAAAATCAGCATTCGTTATGCCGGGCCGCTCGCAGGCCGTGCTTCCATGGCGCCCCGTTCCCGCGCTTATGGCGATCATCAGGATACGTGATTGGAAGCATGAAGCCGATGCTGTTAATTTTCGGCCACTGCAGGCGCATGCCTGACAGGACCGCTTCCCGTCAGCATGGTGGAACCGAAGATTTCGCCAATCGACAGGCGTCTTTATTGATCATGCGGGGGCGGACAGTCGAAAAGCCAGCGGTAGAACCGCGTAACACTTCAATGGAGACACGCAATGCACATTGTTCGCAAACTTCACTGGTTGCCTCTCATCCTTATCCTCACCGCGTGCGCGACGCAAAGCCCGGCACCAACCAGTAACCCGATCGTCAGCGATAATAAAAGCGAGGCGCCCAAAAAAGAGAAGAAGACCTATCTCGACCCAGCGCAGATAGATACCACGCGTTTCCTCCAGCCGCCGCCCGATGAAGCGACCTCCAAGCGCGAAATCGAGCACATGCTGACCCTGCAGCAGAATCGCACGCCGGAGCAGGCAAAGCGATCCGTCGAAGATCTGGAGCAAAGCATTTTCCGTTTCGCCGACGTCATGGGCGACAAGTTCAAGAAGGACAATCTGCCGAAAACCGCAAAGCTGTTCGAGACGCTGTACAACACTGAAAGCGCCCTGAACAAACAAGGAAAGGAGAAATGGAACCGCGTTCGCCCGCCGCTGGCCGATGCACGCATCAAGCCTGTCGCCAAATATTCTTCCAGCGGCTCTTACCCGAGCGGCCATGCGACGTTTGCCTATCTCTCCGCCATCGTGCTGGCCGAGATCGTTCCGGAAAAACGTGAACAGATATTTCAGCGTGCCATCGAGTTCGGCAATAACCGTGTCATCGGCGGCGTCCACTATCCAAGCGACATCGACGCCGGCCGACACCTTGCCACCATGATTGCCGCTTTGATTCAGCAGAATCCTGCTTACCAGTCCGACTACGCCGAGGCGCGGAGCGAGCTGCGCGCGGTGCTCGGGTTGAAGTGAATGCGGCATACCGCCCTGGCCCTAGGCGACTAAGCAGGTCCGCAAAAGTCTTTTGACAAAATTGCGAGCCCGCTCTCGGTCGAATGCGGGCTTATGGTCTGAATCGCTCACCTATCTTTTCCCCGTCATTCCCGCGAAGGCGGGAATCCATAGTGACTCCCATATGCCACCGCATGTGCTCTTATGGACTCAGCATGGATTCCCGCCTTCGCGGGAATGACGAAATTTTTGAGCGATGAGGACTCAATCCTGACAAAAGACTTTTGCGTATCTGCTTAGAGGGTGTTATGAACTAGGGAAGGGGGCGCGTTCGGTCGAGAAGGGATGCAGTGCGGGGGGGCGCCGAGTCCGCGCCGCGCCGCTCAGACTGGGCGTCTGCGCAAGCGTCGCAACACCGCAATGCGTCCCTTCTCGACCGAACCCTCCGGGCAGCCCCGATAACCGGCCGCCTGCCGTGTTGCAGCTCCTTGCCGTGGAACCACCACGTCGCGTCGCTGCGCCTTGCATTCGGCCGGTTCTCGGGGCTGCGCGCCCCCTTCCCTAGTTCATAACACCCTCTAGGAGGTCAGGGGGGCATTGTGCTTCGCACCATAAGGGATTCGATACAGCGGCATCAAGATTTGTGATTGGAGATTAATTTTCCACGCCGCTATATTGCGATCACGGACATTCCGAAAAACAGAGAAAGAGGAGATCAAATGAAGTTCCGTTTTGCGCCAACGCTTGTCGCGCTCGCCTTATCATCCGCCTTTGCCTGCGCCCACGCGGCTCCCATCACGGTGATTACCTCCTTCCCGAAGGAGATCACCGACGCATACAAGAAAGCCTTTGAAAAAAAGTACCCGGACGTCAAAGTCGAGGTCCTGAACAAGAACACGACCGCGTCCCTGGCGTTCATCAAGGAAAACTCCCCGGGGCAGCGGCCGGACGTCTTCTGGGCTTCTGCTCCGGATGCGTTTGAAGTGCTCTCCCGCGAGAAGCTGCTGGAAAAAGCGGCCGATGTCCTGAACCCTGCGGCACCAGACAAGATCGGGAACTATCCGATGAACGATCCCGACGGGTTGTACTACGGACAGGCGCTGTCAGGTTACGGCATCATGTGGAATACCCGTTATCTCAAGGCGAACAAGCTCGCTGTTCCCAAGGAGTGGAGCGAACTGACGAAGAGCGAATACTTTGGTCACATTGCGGTGAGCGCACCTTCGCGTTCCGGCACAACCCATTTGACGATCGAGACGATTCTGCAAGGCGAGGGATGGGACAAGGGGTGGGCGCAACTCATCGAAATCGCGGGCAATTGCGCGCAGATTACCGACCGTTCCTTTGGCGTACCGGACGGTGTCAATAGCGGCCAGTACGGCATTGGTCTGGTCATCGATTTCTTCGGTCTGGCCGGTAAGTACAGCGGCTTCCCGGTGGACTTTACCTATCCGACGCTGACCTCCGTGGTCCCGGCCAGCATTGGCCTGGTATCAGGTGCCAGGAATTCGTCCGACGCCAGGAAGTTCATCGCCTTCGCACTCTCCAATGAAGGGCAGGAATTGCTGCTTGATCCGAAGATTTCCAGGATGCCGATTGTCTCCTACGAAAAATTGCAGGGCAAGGTGCCGGCCGGTTATCCCAACATCTTCGAGGTGGCAAAAAAATCGAAAGTCCAGTTCGATTCGCACCTCGCGCAAGCTCGATATCACGTCGTGACATCCATGTTCGACCAAACCGTCACGTTCCGCCACAAAGAACTTCAAGCCGCGACCAAAGCCATTCACGAAGCCGAGAAAAAACTGGCAGCCAAATCGTCTCCTGAAGCTGCCGCGCTGATCAAGCAGGCACGCGATCTGGCGTATACGCCGGTGGTTGACGGCGCAATGCTCAAGAAGCCGGCCTTCCTCGATCTGTTCGCCAAGTCGGTCTCGAAAAAGGGAGCGGGTGAATTTGTCGACAAGCAGCTCAACGCCCTGGAAGAGCAATGGAATTCGAAGGCAAAGGCAAATTACGCAAAGGCGCTTGAGCTGGCGCAGCAAGCATCGGCGGCCATCAAGTAGATAACGTGCCGGCTCTCCGGGCGGGTTGGCCTCCGCCCTTCATCCAACCGAATTTGTTCGCAATGACATTCTCGCCGCCGAAGCGGCGAGAAGGATTTAATATGAAACCAAGACTTCCTCTTGTGCCTGCACTGATCGCGCTTGGCATCGCCGCCTTGCTGCTCGTGTTCCTGATCTTGCCGGTGGGGACGGTGATCCTGTCGGCGTTCGGCACCGACGGGCACTTTACACTGCATCACTTCGTGTCGTTTTTCGAGCAGTCGCTCTTGCGCGAATCATTCTGGAACAGCCTTGCAGTCTCGCTGCTGTCGGTCCTGTTTGCGTCGCTGATTGCGGTTCCGCTCGCCTATTTCACGGTTCGATTCGACTTCCGGGGCGCCATTCTCATCCAGACGCTCGGCGTGCTTCCGTTGATCATGCCGCCATTTGTCGGCGCGGTCGCGCTGCAGCTCATCTTCGGCAACAATGGAAGCCTCAACCTGTTGCTCAGCGAATGGTTCGACTTCAAGATTCCGATCATGGAGGGTTTGACTGCGGTGGTGTTCGTGGAGAGCATTCACTACTTTCCGTTCATCCTGATGAACCTCGTCGTCTCGCTGCGCAACATCGATGGGGCCATGGAAGAGAGCGCGTTGAACCTCGGGGCAAAAGGGTTCCGGCTGTTCCGCAGGGTGATTTTCCCGCTGGCGATGCCCGGTTTTATCGCCGGCGCGGCCCTGGTATTCGTGAAGGTGTTCGATGACCTGGGCACGCCACTTGTCCTCGGCACGACCAACATGCTTGCCCCGCAGGCCTACCTGCGCATCACTTCCGTCGGGATCGACGACCCGTTAGGTTACGTTATCTCCTTCATCATGATCGGATTTTCGATCGTGGCATTGTGGCTGTCCGCGCGGGTCCTGAAAGGAAAGGACTACTCCACGACCCAGAAGGGCGGCAGCTCGATCCAGCGCCGCAAGTTGAGCACGGGACAGGCACTGCTTGCCTACGGCTGGATCGGCATCGTCCTTCTCGTCGTGCTGTCGCCCCACCTCGGCATCCTGCTGCTTTCCCTGGCCAGCATCTGGAGCTTCTCCGTAGTGCCGGATGCATATACTCTCCAGCATTACACCGCCGTGGTGTCCAATGCCGGCGGCATGGTGTCCAACACCTTGCTGTATTGCGGACTTTCTGCGCTGATCGACGTTGTGCTCGGTACCGCCATTGCCTACCTCATCCTGCGCACCAGGCTGCCTGCGCGGCAGTGGCTGGACTACGGCGCGAGTGCGGCGATGGCGATTCCCGGCGTGGTGCTGGCGATCGGATTTCTCCGTCTGTTCAAGGACGTGACTATTCCGTTCACCGATATCCTGTTCACGCAGACCTGGGTGTTGATCATGATTGCATACGCGGTCAGACGGCTTCCCTATGCATTGCGCTCCTGCATGGCTGCACTGCAGCAGGTCAATATCAGTCTGGAGGAAGCCGCCGAAAGTCTCGGGGCCACGAAGGCCAGCACCATTCGCCGGGTTGTGATTCCGCTGATGGCGGGCGGTATCCTGGCAGGGTTTGTGACCAGTTTCATTACCGCGGCAGTCGAGCTGTCTGCCACCATCCTCCTGACCACATCGGAATCGCAGGCCCCGATGAGCTACGGCATCTACCTCTACATGCAGAGCGTCGCGGGCCGCGGCCCCGGTGCGGCTCTCGGTGTTCTGGCTGTGGTCATTGTCGCGCTCGGGACATACGCCTCCCATCTCATCGTCGAGAGAACATCGACGCTTATGCGGTCGCGCCACGTGGACGACGACCCAGAACCGTTACAGACAAAAGCAAAGAATGATCATTCGTCGAAGGTGGCGGGCATGATCGGTACCAACGAAGCCAAGGTGACACCATGAAACAACTCAAGAAAATCGCTGTTGAGTGCAAGAATATCGGCCTGTCCTACGATGGCGGCAAGACCGAGGTCTTGAAGGACATTAACATGCGCATCGAACCGGGTGAGTTCTTCGCCCTGCTTGGACCTTCTGGTTCCGGCAAATCTACACTGTTGCGCCTGATTGCCGGCTTCAACCAGCACCAACGTGGCCAGCTTTTGGTCGATGGCAAGGACATCACCGGTGTCCCTCCGCACGCACGCAACATCGGGATGGTATTCCAGAGCTACGCGCTGTGGCCGCACATGACGGTCTGGGATAACGTTGCGTTTGGCCTGGTGGAGCGCCGCATGGACAAGGCGACCATCAAGCAGAAGGTCGGCGCCGCACTGGATCTGGTGGGATTGTCCCAATACGCCAATCGGCGCCCCAACCAATTGTCCGGCGGTCAGCAGCAACGTGTCGCGCTGGCCCGAACCATTGTCATCGAGCCGCAGGTGCTGCTGCTGGACGAGCCGCTGTCCAACCTCGACAAGAAACTGCGGGTGCAGATGCGCGAAGAACTGCGCTCGCTGCAGCGTACGCTGGGAATCACCACGATATTCGTCACGCATGACCAGGAAGAAGCAATGACGACGGCCGACCGTATGGCAGTGATGGACAAGGGACTGGTGCAGCAACTCGGCACGCCGGCGGCCCTGTTCGACTATCCGGCCAATCCGTTCGTGGCCAATTTTGTCGGCACGACGAACCTCCTGACGGGAGACATCGACCAGATTATGGGTGATACGGTCCGGTTCCGTGCACCTGGTATTGGCGAGATCGTCTTGCCGAAGCATCCTGAAGCCCGTGCAGGACGCGTCGCCCTCAGTTTCCGGCCGCATACCATCAGGATGACCGTCGGTGATGCTGTACGCGACGGCGCTTACGTCTGGCTCAACGGTGCAGTGGAACACAGCGAATTCCTCGGAGAGTTTACGCGCTATCGCGTTCGCGTCGGTGAGGCGATCATTACGGCCGACCAGGCCCACTTCTCGGGGATGGCGCCCTTTGCCGAATCGGCATCGGTGCGCCTGGGCGTCGATGCGACCCAGATTCGCTACCTTACGATGTAAAGTCAGCCATGCGGCGGCAGCGTAATACCAAGATTATCGCAACGCTCGGGCCATCGACGGCAAGCCGGCAGGACATACGCAATCTGTTTGAGGCGGGCGCCGACCTGTTCCGCATGGACATGCGGTACGGCACGCACGCCGACCATCATGCTCGATTTTGCCTGGTGCGGGAGGTTGAGCAGGAGGTGGGACGGCCGATTGGCGTGTTGATGGATTTGCAGGGACCCAAACTCCGGATCGGCAGTTTCCGGCAAACCGGGGTTGAACTCGTGCCCGGGCAACGATTTGTGCTGGATTCGTCACCGGGGCTGGGGGACCACAACCGTGTCAGCTTGCCGCATCCCGAAGTATTTCGGGCCGTCAGTGTGGGGAATGTGCTGTTTCTGGATGACGGTCCGGTCCGGCTAAGTGTCGAGTCGGTGGAGGCGGAGACGATTGTCTCGCGGGTCGAAATCGGAGGACTTGTACGGGATGGAGGATGCATTAAGGCGCCAAATGTGCACATGCCGATTGCCTCCCTGACTACGAAGGATGCGGACGATCTTGATTTCGGTCTGACTCTCGGCGTGGATTGGGTGGCGCTTGCGTTCGTCCAAAATGAGCAGGACGTGTTGGCATTACGCGAGAGGATCGGGCCAGGTAATGCCCCGAAAATCATCGCCAAGGTGGAGAAACCGTCTTCCCTTGAGCATCTTGAAAAGATAGTCAATGTCGCAGACGCCGTCATGGTGTGCCGGGCCGAACTTGGCGTGGAGTTGGAGATCGAGGAAATGCCCATTGCGCAACGACGGATTGTCCGGGCATGTCGCGCGCGTGGCCGGCCCGTAGTCATCGCCACGCAAATGCTCGATTCCATGGTGAATAATCCTGCGCCCACACGGGCCGAGGCAGGTGATGCCGCAGCAGCGGTCTACGACGGCGTCGATGCTGTCATGCTCTCTGCTGAAACGGCAATCGGTCGGTATTTTGTTGAGTCAGTGGTCATCATGAGCAGAATCGTGCGGTGTATCGAAGGCGATCCGGGGTACAACCAAGGCATGGAGTCGCTTGTGCCGGCACTCAACAGCCATGATTCTGCCTACGCGATCAGTGCCGCAATTCGAACCACCGCCGACATGCTGCCGCTTTCATTTACGGCGGCCTGGACGGAATCCGGTTCAACCTGTCTTGCGGTTGCGCGAGTTCGTCCACCGTCACCTATACTTGGATTTTCGCCTTCGCTGGTCACTGCCCGCATGCTTACGCTGGTCTGGGGCGTGCATCCGGTATGCATGGAGGACGCGTCCTCGGTCGAGGTGATGGTCGAGAACGTGGTCGGAGCGGCCCACCGCGAGGGTTTTGCGAAACCGGGCCACCCCTTCGTCATGGTAGCGGGTATGCCTTTCGGTACACGTGGGGCCGCCAATCTGATGCGAATCGGATGGGCGTAGTAAGGGAGGGGTTGTCTTCTAAATGGAAATTTACCAGCTTCGTACTTTCGTGACAGTTGCGAAACTTGGGCACATCACGAAAGCGGCCGATGCGCTTCATGTCACCCAGCCAGCCGTTACCGGGCATATCAAAGCACTGGAGCAGGAGCTCGGCATTGCGCTGTTCGATCGCAGTCATGGTCGAATAACATTGACCAAGTCCGGCGAGATTCTTTTGCCGGAAGTGGAAAAGACGCTGAGCGTCTTCAATGCGACGCTGGCGAAAGCAAAGGAGATCAAGGGCGAAATTACCGGACGCGTGCTGATCGGTACTCTAGGTGACCCTGACTTCCTCCGGCTTGGAAGCTTCCTCAACGGCTTGCTGGCAGCACTTCCACTTCTCCAGATCAAGACTAGATCCACATTGGCAGGCGCAATACTGGATGGTGTGTCGAGCGGTGAATTTGCGGCCGGGTTCTATATCGGAGCAGTCAGCAACCGTGATGTGGCTACCCTGCCTTTGCGTGGAGTTCGTTATCGTGTCGTGGCACCGTCCGGATTCGCCAGTCGCCTGTTAAGCTGCGGCTGGAAAGAGATTGCGGCAATGCCTTGGATCGGGGCGCCGGAAAAAAGCCATATCCATCACCTTTTGGTTGGCATGTTTGGCCGGCAGGGACTACAACCGAACATCGTGATGGAAACGGATGAGTTGACATCGCCGCATAGCCTGGTTCGCGCCGGTGTGGGCTTGTCGCTGATGCGTGAAGATCTTGCTCTCGCAGCCGCCGAAAAGGGTGAAATTGCGATCTGGAGCCATACCTCAGTCGATACGCAGCTGTCTTTCCTGTATCCGGTAGCAGCAGAGTTTGATCCAGCAATAGTCGGGATGCTGTCGATCTTGCAGGATACCTGGGGTGCGACGGTCGCTGCCTGATCACGGTGTTGTGCGGCTCTGTCAGTCTTGGTGTCGACGCTCGGAGAACACACCAGCCTTTTTCCATGGGCCCACTGCCGTTAGCCAGGCGAGGCCGCTAGGGCGATTTGGCGCAAGCGAGCGAATTCCATTATGGCCCGGGCACAGCTTTGTTCGATGGCGAGGCCGGATATACGGACGCAGTTGCGCCTCATGCCAAAACTTCAAATGACCTGCAAACCGGGAGGGGGCCATATACGGAAAAGCGAAGCACCTTCCGCAGAAGTCGAAGTCCCTGTTGTACAGCTCAATCCATCCACCGCCGCGTACATTGCGCGGCTGGTCCGATCCTCGTTCGAACGAGGATCGGGCGGATCAAACGCAGCTTTGTCCGAGTGCGGTTGTTGCGATGGTTTCGCAGAAGGTGATTTTCGGCGGCGTCGCAAGCATCGTTTCAAAGCGCTTCAGTGCGTGTTGAATCACGGTTGATTGAAGGTGCATATCCAACGCCGCGCGGTCTTTGTACCGCTCATACAAGACAAAAACATTATTCCGTTCCGGGACGCGGTGAGCCGCATAGAAAATGGTCCCCGCCTCTTGGCCGGACGCGTCGACCATTGATCGCAACATGCTTTCAAGTTCTTCGCAAAACGCGGGATTCGCTTCCAGTTCGACAACCAGCACGAGCATAAGGTACTCCTTCCTGATGAGTGATTGGAGTACGTAGAGTGCCGTCCGCGCGGCGGCTTGTATTGTAAAAATGCGTCTTCATCCGCGCGTCTTCTAGATACCGGCCGGGCGTTGTGCTTGCCCTCCGCTGAAAGTCATGGATGAAATGCGCCTGGTCATAGTACCCATTGGCCAGTGCGATATCTGTTGGATCTGCCGAGGCGTCCAGAACCAGTTTTCTGACGGTATGCTGGAACCGGCTCAGGCATTTGACTTCGCCGGGGGATTGTCCGGCAAAGGCCATGAACCGCCGCTCGAGCTGCCGGCGACCGAGGTGCAATTTTTCAGCAAGGCCATCGACGGAGATGGAGACACATTGCTTGTAGATCATTGGAATGGCTCTCTCGACCAATACGTCCAATGACCGATTTTTCAGTTGCCGCTCCAGGAAGGACTGGATGTGCAATAGCCTTTCAGCCGATGACTTGGCATAGGAGAGCTTGCCGAGAAGAGCCGTGCCCTCCGAACCCCAAATCTCTTCTACGGAAAGTACACGGTCCAACAGTTCTCTTCCGGGAATTGGCGTAAAACGGTGGAGCATGCCCGCCCTGAACCGGACAGCAATGAAGCTGATATTCGGAGAAGGCGCGAGCCGGATCGGTTTCTGCCGAACGCAAAACAGGTGTCCGTATGCGCATTTGGCCCGCTGACCGTCATTGAGCACATACCGGAACGGGTCGCCCCAATGAAGATATAGCTCGGCTCCCGTTCCGGGAAGCACGGTAGGAAGTCGAACGATTTCATCACCTGTGCTCTTCCATCCCCAGAAGCGATCTATGAAAGGATGCAAGACGGGATTGGGAATGACCTGGAACGTTTTCATCTGCGTGTTCCTGCTTCCATCGAAATAGGCGATTCCTGATTGTACGGGTGAAAACGAAAAGGGTTGCAGTTCAGCAGGGCGGAAGAGCGGAGCACCTTCCGCCACAGGAATCGCTCCCTGCATATCCAATACTGGCTGGTATTCGACCGAAGGCGCTTCGCTTCTTCGTCCTGCCGTCCCAAGGCGTGATCGGGGACGCATCACGCCGCCCGCTCATGCAACGCAAGCAGCCCTTCCACCAGCTCGATCTGGATGGCCGGATGCCGCTCCATCAGCCCGACCAGGAGTGGGGAGGATGTAGGCGGACATGACGATGCCCAGCACTGCTGGCGCACGGGTTAGCGAGCCAAGGTCTGCCACTACGGAAAAGCTTTTCACCGGGTTCCAGTCGATCCTTTGCGGGTCGATGAACCCCTGCGGTTAGCAACACCGCAAATGCCGCGTGCAGACAATGTGTGCTGAAGCGTGAATCACTTCAACGCGATGGTGCATTCCACGGTTTTGCCAAACTCGACCGTAACTTTCGCGCTCCCGTTCAATTTGTCCTTGCCCGACGTGCCCTCGACCTTGACCTCTTGATCGCCGACAGGAACACCGTTCAGCCGGCATGTTCCATCCTTGCCTGTCTTTGCGTTGATAACGGGTTGGGATTGCACATGGACCTTTGCATTTGGAAACGGAGCGCCTTGTGCATTGACAACGATTCCCTTTATCGAGCCGGTGTGGACGAGCGGAACGTCGCATTGTGCAGATCGCCCTGGCACGACGGTGACCGGCACCTTCGCGCTTCGGTTGGATTCGTCCACGATGACTTCCCGTTTGCCTGCAGGCACGTCGCGAATCTCGTAACGTCCATCCTTGTCGGTCGTGTCGCTCAGGGTGCTGTCTGCAATGCGTACATCGATATTGGCAACCGGTTGCCCGGCATCCGTCACGATGCCGCCGACCGTGCCGGTGTGCGCTGCGGCGGGCACAAGGCCTTTGGGCTGGATGCCGTTAACCACGCCACGGACCATGATGAGGATGGTCTCGGAGCCGAAGCCTGACATGAAGGCGAGCGCCACCGCAGTGGACTGGCCTTCCGGCTCGATCACCTGGTGGGCGGTAATGGCAATCAACGGTGCCGATACGAACTGCAATATCTGGAACACGAGCTGTTCGCGCACCTCGCCCGCCTGCAGCGCAGGTTCGCTCGCCGTGCCGACATAGCCCGGTTCCGAGCGCTTCTGGATTTCCGGAACCCGGCGGGAGAGGCTGATTGCGCCACCGAACATCGCAATGATCACGAACGGGAGCGGCACGACCACGCCGCCGGTGATAAAGGCGCGATTGGTTGATGATCCTAACTTGCAGTCCACGGCCGGTTCCGCGGCGCAGTCGATCCCGGACTGGGAGGAAAGGGTGCCGCCGATATTGACGAGCCATTGATTCATGTATGCCGGATCGTCGCCGGCTTTCTCGGCCGCAACCTGGTTGCCGCTTCCGGCGCCGGGCCCGGCTGTCCCGTTCTTCTTGTCCCTGGCGACGGGAGTCTCATTGGCACTGTCGGTCTCGTTGTCGGTTCGCCGTTCAGGCCGCCGCGTGCAACGAAGCTGATCGACATCGGTATGCGTGACGCAGCCGGAGATAATGCCGATCGGCTCGGTGCCGATCGCCTGGCTTTTCACGAGCGGCGGAATGGTCAGCAAGGCGAAGGATGCGAGCACGAAGAAATATGCAAAACGGACCTCTTCGGTGCGCTTCTCGAAAGGGTTGCCGGTGAATGCATAAGCAAACCATACGCATGCAGACACGACCGCCGTCAGCAGCAATAGCCTGAACAGGAATCGGACGAATTTATACTCGCGTATTGCCTGCTTGATATCCGCCGGACTCGCTGTCGGCATTGCGCTCGCCTTGTCGGTGGCTTGTCCTCCTGCCGCTCCTGCCGCTTCAGAGGTCAGCCCTTTCTGGCCGGGGACGGGGCCGCCCCTCGGATCGTTCGGCTGGGAGACGTAGGCCAGTGCCGCAAGCAGGCTTAGCGTTGTTACGACGATCGAAAATCTCCACTCTTTCCAAAAGCTTTGCTTGTCCGCTGTTCCCATGAATCGTTCTCCGTGCAACCACCGGTCAAGCCGGATGAGCCTTGACGATGATGTCGTTGCCTAAGCAGGTCCGCAAAAGTTTTTTGACACGGTAATGAGAGCGTTCCCTCCCTTCAAAGGGCGGGAGCCGGATCGCGCTTCGTGTCAAAAATTTTTGCGGACCTGCCTGGTGGTCTCGATAAACTCCGCACCGGCGGCGAGGCTGCCTTCCGACACGCAATCGCCATGTCGGGACTTGCCCGTTCAGCGGCGATCCCAGAGATGAGACCGGGCGCTGCCACGTAGCCTGAAAAATGCCAGGGTAAAACGAAGCGCAGCAAGTCAGGGCAGTGTGACGGTTATGCCGCGAAACGTTCTCTTCGCCTCATCCTTGTTTTTCTTGCATTCCTTCGTTCCGACGATCCTGTCTCCATCGTCACTGAAGACATCGATGGAGGCTTTCTCCCCCGGATACTGGACAAATGCTTCCGGCCGAAAGTCCGCCTGAGAAGCGAAATCGGACGCAACCAGCTGCGGTGCTTCTTTCTTCTTCCCACTCCATTTGTACAGCTTGAAGTCCTTTCGGCTATCGTATGGACCCGCAACGATCAGGTAAGCGTTCATTGCCGGAACAAATTCGATGCTTCTGATTCCTAAGCCGCCAAGCGGCAGTTCGATGGGGCTACCTAGTTTCGGCTTTTCTGAACTTTCGAGGACGGCGTCCGGATTCTCAAGGGGCACAAGCAGAGCCTTCCCTGCATGAACGGGATTGCGGAACCCGATCAGGAGCGCTTTTCCGGGCGTTGCCGCAAGCCCTTCTATGTTCAGGGCTCCAGAGGATTCGGGTGATTTGCCGGCCGCCTCCTTGAATTTGTATTTACGTAGCCTTTGATCGGAGGAGAGCGCCACGACAAGATCGCGAAAAGGGGTGCCGACGGGAGTGACGGTCACCGCATCTCCCGATCCGCCTATCTCTGTTGCGAACAGGCGGCGCCGGTTCGGGCGGGACTCTCCATCAGCGCTGCTTCCATGGGAGCCGATCCAGTAAATCCGGTTTCCGATGACCGTTGCTCCTTCGATATCGGCCTCGGCATGCTTTTCCTTGCCCTCCGGCTGCAGAATCGCACCTACGTCGAATGTGCGCGGAGGTTTGTCGGGCGTTGAACGCTCGTAAAGGCGAAGCACATTGTCTTCATCATTCGCGATGAGGAAGCCGCTCTTTCCGATACTGACCGCCGCGGATGCATCGCACATTTCCGCGAATTCAACGAGTGGCGACGCCTCTACACAGGAAGAAATGAACAAGGCGCTCAGGAAGAGCGGGTGAAGGAAACGTCTTCTGACAATCATTGGCGAACCTCCAGGATAGATCCGGACTTCGATTCATCAGCCACGACTTAGCGACACTTTGCACCAAGTGCGCGATCTGCCTCGCGCGCCACCGCTTGCCTGTCGCCGCGTTTGCTATCGATGCTGGCCGTGACACAGGCGCCGAAGGGACGCAGTTTCACTACAACGTATCGGGATTCCTCGACGGTTTCCGCACCGAGATCTTTCTGCAGGTGCAGGAGCAGCACGAGAGCGTATGGGCGAACCGGTCGCGCGTCACGTCGGACTCTCCATTCCGCCTTGGTGCCGAGTGTCATGAATCCTGCTGAAACAGTTCGATCCAACCGAAGCGGATATTTCCCGCCGGCGGATGTCAGGACGGTGACCGAAACCCGTGAATCGGCCTCTTCAACAAGCAATCGATATCCGCCTGGCCCATCACATCGATGCACGATCGGTTCGCCGGGATGCGATCCGGAACTAGCCGTGCAGGGGGGAGAACTGAGCCGGGTAAATATGCTCATGCTGGCTGCTTCACTTCCGCCATGGGCGGACAGATACATGGCTGTGAGCACAAGCGCGACACGCATCACTTGTTCACTGGTATCCGGATCCGGTCAATACCTCGTGCAGAACTGGAAGTGCATGGGATCCTTTCTCGATTTGAAATCACCACCGTAAAAGAATCCTGCCTCCCTGAAGCACTGGACAATCTGGTCCGGCATGCGCTTTGTGCTTCCAAGAGGATACTTCTCAGCCTCAAGGTCAATCGCGATTCCCCATGAATGCGTTGAAGGATGCGAGCCGAATCCGCGGATCGATCTTCGTGCATAGATGCCGCTATAGTTCTTCACCTCGTTCTCAAAACCTGCCTTCTTGATGCTTTCGAAGGCCTTCTGAAAATTTTCGATCAGGAGTTTGTGGCAACGAGCCCTGTGCACGGGAATTCCTTCGTAAAGCAAGGGATAGGGCAGCTGGAAGGCCTTGATATGCAATTCTTCGAAGCGTGGGTCATCGAGATTGCCGAATGTCTGAATGATTTCGTCCAATCCATCTGGCGCGCGCTGCAGCATATATGCCTCCTTGGCAGGGTATACAGTCGGCGTTCTGTCATCGCAGCAGGCATCAGGCCATTTGAATCGGTTGCGGTCCAAGCGCGGTGGAGAAGTTTGTCGGCTGCACCGACGGTACAAGGTCGCCGGCCGACGGTTCCCATCCCAGCTTCCGTGCCAGCGGTACATCCCATCGGTTCTGCGCGAGCTTGGTGAAGCCTTGTTTATTGGGATGGATCTCGTCCATCCAGTCCGCATTGGAGCCCGTCGCTGCAGGATTCGCAGGTGTGAGCAGGCCGCGTGCGTCGATGACGTGCACGTTTGCCATCTTCGCGACGGTAGCCTTCAGCTGATCATTGAGTTCATCGATGACCGCATCTGCGGCCGAGCGCATTTGTGCCGGAGTCAATCCCGCGTCGTGCATGGACGGATAAAGCCAGGGACCGGTTCCAATCCGTGAGCCTGCAAACACTGTTGCCCCCGCGTCACGCGGTTGGAAATAATCGTAGCCATGGACGAAGATCGGCGCCTTCCTGGTCGTGTCATTTTCCGAACTGTTGCGCAAATCGACAAAACGGCCGATGTTATGAATGACTTCTTCAAAGAATTGCGTGTAGCTGCGCGGATTTGCAAGCTTGTCCAGATCCTGTGGTTGCCAGTCCGAGGTAAATCCACGGTCATTCGCCGCTTTGGCTGCAAACAGTTCGGCGAATACGTTCTTGAGGTCGTTCCCGCCGGCAGAAAGCAGAATCGCGTGAAAGTCGAACAGCTTGAACATGGCGCGCGTTTGTCGTGCCTGATGTCCCTGTACCATGCTGCGCACCTCGTCGCCGATGTGCGAGACGTCCACCACGGCTGAGACAAAGGGCAGACGGATGGAGTCGAGGAGATTCATGCCGCCGTGTGGAAGCGGCGTGAACTTGTCAAACCAGGAGTCTCCTTCGGCATAGATGAGGCGTTCCGGCATGAATCTGAAAATATGATCGCTGACGTCGTCGACATCCCCTCCTGTGGTATCAATCCGGATCATGCTGCGCCATTTGGAGCCGGCATGATCGAGGAGGTTGGGATTGACTGCCTGTGTTGTATCGACAAGCGGCATACGAGCCTCGCAAAAGGTAAAGACCGGTAGCAGTGATCCAGCGAACGATGCTGTCGCTGCATCGTTCGCTGGATTCAACATAGCACGCGTCCATGTCCGGATCTGTCAGATATACAGGAATCGAAAGCGCCTTTGCGTGCTGTCAAGCAGGTATGCCTTACTGCATTTCAGTCCGTGGTTGTTCAACAGGGGACAGACCACGTATTAATGAAATCGTGGTCTACATGATGAACTTGGGCCCTTCACCTCGCCCCCTCATGCAACGCCAGCAGTTTCTCCACCAGAAAATCAAACACCGCTCGTATCCGCGCCGTGTCCCGCAACTCGCGATGCGCAGTGATCCATACCGGTAAATCCGGTAGTGGCTGCTTTTCCAGCACCCGGACAAGCTGGGGGAACTGCCGGGCGATGACATGCGCCGAGATGCCGACTCCGAGCCCTGCGAGCACCGCCTGCCAACCGACAATATCGCTGTCGCACCGAAACACGAAGAACGTCTTGTCGACCACGTAGCCGGCCTGCCGGAAGCCATCGATCACGCGGCTGGATTGATCGAGGCCGATCCAGTCGTAGCGTTCCAGTTCGCCGGCGCCTTCTGCCGCGCGCCGCTCCGGCACATGCAGGTAATCCCGGTGCGCATAAAAGCCGATCGGGAAGGCGCCGATCTTCCTCGCGATTAACGCACCCTGTTCCGGCTGGACATGGCGGATCGCGATATCGGCCTCGCGCGCCAGCAGGTTGTCCACCTGGTTGGAGGCGACCAGCTCGATCTGGATGGCCGGATGCCGCTCCCTCAGCCCGGCCAGGAGTGGAGGCAGGATGTAGGCGGACATGACTTCGCTTGCCGTGATGCGGACGGTCCCCGCCGCTTCCTGGTTCTGTCCCGCGGCCGCGACACTGACTGCCTGCGCCGCCGCCAACATGCGGCGGGACGGCTCCACCAGTGCGGCGCCTGCCTGTGTCAGGCTCAGGCCCCGCGCGCCGCGTTCGAACAGCGACGCTCCCACCAGTTGCTCCAGTTCGGTGATCTGCCTTGAGATGGTGGGCTGGCTGATGCCCAGTACTGCCGCTGCTCGGGTCAGCGAACCAAGGTCGGCCACCACGGAAAAGCTCTTCACCAGGTTCCAGTCGATCCTTTGCGGGTCGATGAAACCTTGCGCCGGCAGGGCAGGGTCGTTGGGGGATGGTGTTGAGCTATTCATTTTTGAATGCGAGGGTTTCTTGTATGCGTATTGTTTGCCTGATTCCGGTCTTTGACAATAGCGCCATTGCCGGCACTTCCGCACACGGCCTTGGACATCAAGGATTCCCATGCACGCACTCAACAAGTTCCTGTTCCGTTTCTTCGCGCTCGGTGTAGCCGCCTATGCGGCCATTGGCTATGCCGTATTGCCGTTGGGCGCGCTCGTCGGTCCCGAAATGAAGGCAAGTTTCGAACTGCGCCCGGCGGGTATCTACATGCATGTCTTTGCCTCGGTGTTCGCCCTGGCGCTCGGTCCGTTCCAGTTTTCCGCGCGCCTGCGGGAAAGAAGCAGGCGGCTGCATCGCTGGCTGGGGCGCCTGTATCTCGGTGTGGGGGTGTTGCTGGGGGGATTGTCCGGCCTCTACCTGTCGCAGTACGCGCTCGGCGGCATCGTTGCGAAGCTCGGTTTTGCGACCCTTGCCGTATGCTGGATCGGCACGGGCGTGGCTGCCTATCGTGCGGTCCGTCGCGGCGACATTGTCTCGCATCGCAAATGGATGGTGCGCAACCTTGCGCTGACCTTGGCTGCGGTCAGCCTCCGCCTGTACTTCCCGATCCTGGCCGTTGCCGGTGTGCCGTTCGAAGTTGCCTATCCCCTGGTGGCGTGGTTGAGCTGGGTGCCGAACCTGATTGTGGCCGAACGCTTTCATGCCGTCGTCCGGCCTGTCACGGGAACGGGCGCGCTGCTTGGCAGAGCGGAGGCTTCGCGGCTTGAATCCTCGCCCTCCTGAGCTTCGCGAATCGAGCTAACCGGCATGTACTGCAGGGGACCGCAGGCACTGTGCGAACCCTTGTTGCATTGCCGATACTGCTGGCGTCTCGCTATTGAAATTGTCATAATGGCAATTTTGCGATCTGCCCCGTAAGACGTCTGCGGATCAAGCCCGTCAATAGTTTTTGGTTCCCGAAGTGATCCAGTCCAACGAAGCAGGCGGACTATGTGCATGGACGGCCTGACGCGGCTAGTTTCCATCTTTGATAAACAGGAGAAAACAGGCATGGGAAGCATCCTGCTGAAGATCCCCGACCTTGCTGACCATGAGTTGATTTATAACGAGCACGAAACGAGGCAGATACTCATTTTTTTCTGGCCCGGCCGGGCCGCTGATGTCGCCGGTCTGGAGATCGGAAATGAGGCTCGTCGCTTGGCGCAAGCAGCACTGGTGGCTGCCATCGAGGGTTCGTATGCAATGGGGTTCCTCGACGCGCTAGGAAGGACTGTCGCACGACCTGGGTCAGGCATCAAAGAACTGGCAAAGAAGTTGGCGCGCAACTTCGTGCGCCATTGGTGGCAGCACACAAGCCGCCATGACCTTGACGACGTCAAGATTTACGAATCCGTCCGCCGCAGCCTGGCGCTGCATCTGAAGCATCGCATGGATGCGATTCAAAGCGGCATTGCGTTGAAGCGATATATGGAACCGCTTTTCGTTGCCGGCAAACCTGTGGAATTGGTGTGGGCATGACGGCCGCGATCCGGACACGTATTGTGCCGCTCCTGGGCGTCGTCACATGTGCTCTTGCCGTCTTGTACGGATCAATCGCCTTTTCAATGACGAAGCAAAGTCCTGTCCTCCTCCTCGCATGCATGGAGACGGAAGTGCCTTGGCGGGCATGGACATGCGAGCAGGTGTTGCGTCATGTGACGCTTTCAGAGGAACAGGTCTTTGTACTGAACCGTCAGGCAGGCGCCCGGTTGCCAGCCGCGTTAGCGCGGCCCAAGTTGGCGGAGCGAATGCTGAAAGCGTTTCTTGCGCATGGCGTCGATATCAATGCGCGTGACGTCGAGACGAGGGGATGGACAGCCTTGCACGGCTTCGTCGCCGGACGCTCGCCAGACAAGGTTGCTCTTTTGCTGAAGTACGGTGCAAGTGTCAAGGTCGCGGATGAGGACGGTATGACACCGATCGACCTGGCCCGCAGATTGAGCAAGGACTATCCCGGCGATGCGAGCATTGCAGTGATCGTCTCTCTTCTTGGAACGGGAACGGATTGACAGTCACTGTTCCCGCCATTTCATGCGACTGTAGACACTTGATAGATGCGCTGGTTTATGTGAACGTATTTCGGTTTGGCAGGCGCAACAGCAAGCATAGGGTGAAGGGAAGATGCGTTTATCCTAGTGTCCTGTTCCGTTAATTCGTGAGCAAAGTCGCTGGAGTTTTTCGAGAATGGAATCAGCGGTCGCGGTCCATTGGAACGGTTTGCAATTCTGATTATAGGAGGTGACGAAATGATCGATTTTT
>Ga0196972_1000492_pt1 | contig 20286 bp, 14 predicted proteins | sample S1v_2013CmetaG_FD_148618 | JGI IMG/M metagenome (GOLD analysis project Ga0196972, IMG submission 148618) | Soil microbial communities from Anza Borrego desert, Southern California, United States - S1+v_20-13C | ecosystem: Environmental > Terrestrial > Soil > Desert | place: USA: California...
TGCGGCGGGACTGCAGCGCATCCGCGACGGCTTCGTGGCCGCCGCGCGCCGCAGCGACCGCCTCGGCATCGACGCCATCGAACTGCACGCGGCGCATGGTTACCTGCTGCATCAATTCCTGTCGCCGCTGTCGAACCGGCGCGAGGATGCGTATGGCGGCTCGTTCGAGAACCGCATGCGTTTCCCGCTCGAGGTGTTCGACGCAGTGCGTGCGGCGTTCGATCCGTCGAAGCCGGTCGGCATCCGCGTGTCCGCCACCGACTGGGTGGAGGGCGGCTGGGATGTCGAGCAGTGCGCTGCGTTCGCGCAGGAATTGAAGAAGCACGGCTGCGCATTCATCGACGTTTCCAGCGGCGGGCTTTCGCCGCTGCAGCAGATTCCGCTCAAGCCCGGCTACCAGGTGCCGTTTGCCGAACACATCCGCCGCGCTTCCGGCATCCCGACCATTGCGGTCGGCCTGATCACCGAAGCGGAGCATGCGGAGGAGGTCGTGGCGTCGGGGCAGGCGGACATGGTGGCGCTGGCGCGCGGCATCCTGTACAACCCGCGCTGGCCGTGGCACGCCGCGGCGAAGCTGGGCGGGCAGGTGGATGCGCCGCCGCAGTACTGGCGCTCGCAGCCGCGCGAGGCGAAGGACCTGTTCCATCTCACGCTGCACGGCAAGGGCTGAGCGTTCCGTCGGGCAACGGTCAAAGATCGAATTGCAGGGGCACGCAGGCGATGCGGCCCGGCTTGGCGGCCGCATCGGCCTGCTCTTTCGAAGCGTGCTGGGTGAGCACGTATCTTTCCGCGGCGTGCACGTCCGGGTTGGGATAAATGTTCAGGTGCAGCTGCTGCTTCTGCGGCACGTTCTCAAGGTAGCGCGGACCGTTCTCCGACAGGCGGCCGTCGAGCGTGAACACGGTCACCACGTCGTCGTCGCCGACGTAGGCATGGACCTTGTACACTGGATGGCGCGCGCGGGTGGTAACGATTTCCACCGGCTGCTTGGTGGTGACGAGACGCATCGGCTTGTCGAAGTCGAGCGGCGCAAGGCTCGTCTCTTCCTGGGGAGGCGGCACCGGATGAACGGGCTGCTCGGGTTGCACGGGCTGCGCGGCTTCGATGGGACGGCGCGCCGTCGCGGTCTGCTGCATGTCGGTGTGCTGCGGCCGTTCCTGCGTCTTCTGCATGAAGGTCTCCGTGTACGGTTCCTTCCTGACGTGCGCCTCCTTCGTTGCCGGCCGCTTTTCCGGCGGCCGTACCGAGCGTGGCCTTTCCTTGAATGTGCGGTTGGGCACGTTGAAGGTCACTTCGTAGTTATACAACTGCTCGTCGGTCATGTCGGGGAACGGCGCCGGATGGCCGCCGTCGACCGTGCGGTATTCCACCACAGGCTCGCGCCTGCCGAGCAGGGTACCGATGATGCCCACGTCGATCTCCTTCAAACAAATGGCCCGTTTCAGACACGCGCTGCGCGTGCGGGTTCGATACCCTACGGACATCTTGCGGACGATTTTGTTTCCGGATGTAGCGCAATCGGCGCCACATCCGCGCTTTGCATCATCCGGTAAGAATTGCGGGCGCGCTGTTACAGGATTCAGGCGCGGACCAGCCGCACGCGTGTGATTTCCGAGGGCGCGCCGAAGCGTTTCGGCGGCCCCCAGTAACCGGTGCCGCGCGAAACGTAGATCCACATGTTACGCAGCCGGTTGAGCCCGGCGACCCAGGGCTGCTGCATGGGGACGAAAAAATTCCAGGGCAGGAATTGTCCGCCATGGGTGTGGCCCGAAAGCTGCAGGTCGAAGCCGGCGTCGGCGGCGCGCAGGGCGGAGCGCGGCTGGTGCGCCAGCAGAATGCGGGCGCCGACCGTGTCCGGTGCGCCGGCGATGGCCGCGTGCGGATCGCTGCGGTGCGTTTCGTCGAAGTGGTGGGCGCTGTAATCGGTCACGCCCGCCACCAACAGCGATGCGCCGCGGTGTTCAAGCACCACATGTTCGTTGAGCAAGACGCGCAGGCCCAGGCGGCGCACTTCGGGTATCCACTCGTGCGCGCCCGAATAGTAATCATGGTTGCCGGTGACGAAGCAGGCGCCGTGGCGCGCGCGCAGGCGGGCCAGCGGCGCGGTGTGCTGCGCGAGGCGGCGCACGCTGCCGTCGACCAGGTCGCCGGTCACCGCCACCAGGTCGGCATCGAGTGCATTCACGGCGTCGACGATACCGTCCAGGTAGCCGCGCTTGATGGTGGGGCCGACGTGGATGTCGCTGATCTGGGCGATGGTGAATCCGTGCAGCGCCTCGGGCAGTCCCGCGATCGGCACCTCGACATCGACGACCGCCGCAACGCGTCGCGCGTTGAGGAAGCCGACCAGCGTGGCCAGCCCCGCAAGCGCCGGGACAGCAATCGCACTCCACTTCAGCAGCGCGGGCCCGAGGACGCCCGTCAGCGCCGCCGCGCCCAGCATGAGGTCGCGCAGGAAGGTCAGCACCAGCAGCGACGAGAACAGGCCGAGCGCAAGCATGCCTGCCCAGGTCATGCGGTCGGCCAGCGGCTGGCTGCGGATGCCGTGCGCCATCAGGCCGGCCGGCACCAGGATGCAGGACGCCGCCAGCCATGCCGCGCCGATTGCCTTGGCCGGCATGGCAAACGGCAAGTCGGGGAGGACGCGCCAGCCGATGTAGAGGTGCAACAGTGCCAGGATGCCAAGGATGATCAGGGTGGAATTGCGTACTCTCAGTTTTCGCATTGAAGAATCCGATCGGATGAAGCGTGCCTGCAGCCGCTTTGCGACAGGCGCAACCAGCTTCTATCTGGGATCAAAAGGCGTCTATTCAATGGACGGCGCGCGGGAACTGCGCCGGTCGGGGGCAATCTTACTTGTATTACAAGTAGCTGAAGTCGGATAACTATTGGTTGTGATGCCCGCGGTTCCAGGCAGAAACGACCGGCCAGCCAGCCCTTGCCAGCGAGCCCGTGTCCCCAGGAGCATGCCATATGCACGTAGTGCCTGACTTCGCCGCAATCTTCAACGCATCACCGTATTACTACCTGTTGCTAGCGCCGGACCTGACCATCCTCGACGCCAACGATGCCTACGTGCGCGCCTCCGGAAGGGCGCGCGAACAGCTGGTCGGCCGCAACGTCTTCGATGCCTTTCCGCCCGACCCGGCCGACCCGTCCGGAGCCGACCAGTTCCGTGCCTCGTTCGCCCGCGTACTGGCGACGCGCAAGCCGGACAACATGTCGCTCGTCAAGTACGCGATCCCGGATCCGGCCACGGGCGGCGTCGGCATGGTGGACCGTTACTGGAGCATCGTGCACGTGCCCGTCCTCGACCGTAGCGGCGCGGTCTCCTGCCTGATGCAATGCCCGATCGATGTGACCGAGCTGTACGCGCTCAAGAAGGCGCTGCGCGCGGCCGGGCAGGCGCGCGATTTCGGCATCCGCACCGAAGGCAGCCTGTTCACCCGCTCGCAGGAACTGGAAGAAACGAACCGCATGCTCGATGCCAAGCTGAGCGATCTGCGCAGGCTGTTCGAGCAGGCCCCCGGCTTCGTCGCCGTCTTGCGCGGTCCGGACTTCGTCTTCGAACTGGCCAACGAAGCCTACCAGCAGCTGGTCGGGCACCGCGACCTCATCGGCCGGGCGTTCCGCGACATCCTGCCCGAGCTGGATGGACAGGGTTTCATCGAAATCATGGAAGAGGTGCTGCGGACCGGCAGGGCCTTCACCGGCCGGGGGCTGAAAGCAGTCGTCCAGCGTGAACCGGGCGGGGAAAAATCGGAAATCTACATCGACCTCGTCATGCAACCGATCACCGACCAGGACGGCAACGTGTTCAGCATTTTCGTGCAGGGGCATGACATCACCGCGCAGAAGCGCGCGGAAGACGACCTGCGCATCAGCAACGAACGCTGGAAGCTCGCCATCGAAGGCACCGGCGACGGCGTGTGGGACTGGGACATGCAGACCGAGGTGGTGACGTACTCCCAGCGCTGGAAGGAAATGATCGGCTATTCGGAAGACGAGATCGGCTGCACCGCCGACGAATGGCGTGCGCGGCTGCATCCGGAAGACGCGGCGACGACGCTGGGGCGGCTGCGGGAATGCATCGACGGCAGGGTATCGAGCTTTCAGGACGAGCACCGCCTGCGCTGCAAGGACGGCACATGGAAATGGGTGATGGCGCGCGCGGTCGTGGTGGCGCGCGACGAACGCCGGCGGCCGCTGCGGCTGACCGGCACCATGACCGACATTTCGGCCAAGAAGGAATCGGACGAGCGCATCTGGCACCACGCCAATTTCGATGCCCTGACCGGGCTGCCCAACCGCCGCCTGTTTCGCGACCGGCTGGACCAGGAAGTGCGCAAGGCTCACCGCACCGGCCTGCAGGCGGCGCTGCTGTTCATCGACCTTGACCGCTTCAAGGAAGTCAATGACCTGCTCGGCCACGATGCGGGCGACCTGCTGCTGACGCAGGCGGCGCGCCGGTTGAGCAATTGCGTGCGCGAGACGGACACCGTGGCGCGCCTCGGCGGCGATGAATTCACCGTGATCCTGACGGAACTCGACAGCGTCGCGCACGTGGAATACATCGCGCAGAAAATCCTCGACGCGCTCAACCAGCCCTTCCAGCTCGGCAACGAAGTGGCCTTCGTATCGGGCAGCGTGGGCATCACGCTCTACCCGGACGACGGCACCAGCCCCGAGGACCTGATCCGCAACGCCGACCAGGCGATGTATGCCGCCAAGACGGCGGGACGAGACCAGTTCAGTTTCTTCACCCGTTCCATGCAGGAACACGCGCACGCGCGCCTGCGCTTGGGCGGCGACTTGCGCCGTGCGCTGGACGAGGGCCAGCTGCAGGTGGTTTTCCAGCCGGTGGTCGACCTGCGCAGCGGCCGCATCGTGAAGGCGGAAGCCTTGTTGCGCTGGCACCATCCCGCGCTGGGGGCGGTGGAGCCGGCCGAGTTCATCCCGCTGGCGGAGGAGTCGGGCCTGATCAACGAAATCGGCGACTGGGCGTTCCGGCAGGCGGCGGACTGCGCCGGACGCTGGAGCGCGCAGATGGGCGCGCCCTTCCAGGTGGGAGTGAACAAATCGCCGGTGCAATTCCTGTCGAAGGCCAAGGAAGACAGCTGGCCGGCCTATCTGCAGGGCCTCGGCATCCCGGCCGGCTCGATCACCGTCGAGATCACGGAAGGATTGCTGCTCAATGCCTCGAGCGCGATCGCGGACAAGCTGATCGAATACCGCAATGCCGGCATCGAGCTCGCGCTCGACGATTTCGGCACGGGATACTCGTCCCTGGCCTACCTGAAAAAATTCGACATCGATTACCTGAAGATCGACCAGTCCTTCGTCAATGACATCGCCGTCGACGAGAGCGACCGCGCGATTGCGGAATCGATGATCGTGATGGCGCACCGCCTCGGACTGAAAGTGATCGCGGAAGGCATCGAAACGCCGGAGCAATGGAACCTGCTGCGCGATGCGGGGTGCGACTATGGACAGGGATTCCTCTATGCAGCGCCGGCGCCGGCGGACGAATTCGAACGCATGCTTGCGCGGAGCAGGGAAGCTTTCCGGCAATAGGCGTGGTGGTGACGCCACCCTTGTTGCGCACCTGATGCATGGGACAGCAACAGGCCATCAGCAAGCAGTGCCTGCACAATTTGTGCTTGCCGGGCGTCGCGCCGCCGTTTGACGGGCTCCCTGCCCGGAGCTTCAGTGGCAAGCCATTTCTTGAAGTCGACAAATACCTGTGGGTCGAGCGTCCGCATTAAAGCCATGCGTCCCGTAATGGAAACGACGATGTGTTCGAATTTGGGGGCAACGGTCAAAATGTCCGCTCGGCGGGCCTGCACCGGCCAAAGGTCGTTCTCATCCTTCGAGAAGCGGAAAGGATTGGCGTCCTCGTCCACCGGCTGACGGCGCAGGAAGTCGACCTCGAATCCTTTGTCGTTGATGGCTGTCTCGTACTGGTCTGTCTTGCGCTGGAAACTGGCGTCTACCTTTTGCAGGATGCGCAATACCGAGCTGTCAAGCCGCTCGATATCGGTGAGAAAACGCACCTTCTTGCGCGCGTCCCGGAGAAGGTCAACATCATTCGTCGCCAATGCCGCTTGCACAATCCGAACGCCGGCGGCTGCCTCGTACGCATACAGTGCATGCGTGCCAACCACGATGAAATGGTCTGACAGACCTGCATCCTCGAAGGCTTGCAGCAGGCCGACAACGATCGTGGGAACGCGCCCGACCTTCAATGCCTTGTTGAGCCGTTCTGCTTCCCGAAGTGCTTCCTGGATTGCCTTGAGCCGCTTTTCAACCTCAGCCTTGCGCGCAGTGAACGCGGCGTAGATGGCCTCCGTTTCAGGTGTGCGCTTGCCGATATATGTCTGCTTGTTGTCAGGAGACGTCTTGGCAAGATATTCATATTGCCCCTGGACTTTCCAGTACATGCCGCCGCGGTATGCCCGTGCCTCGGCAAATACGCGCCGATACTCCTCGAATACGGTGGAGGAGTCGATAGCCTGTCGAGCCGCGTTGTCGGGAAGCGGTAGGTGGTCCATTTACCGTGCAATCTGAAAAATTTAAATTTGTACGGTAAATACATACAGATCAAGCAGATAAGGCAATTTCCCTGGGCTATCGCGAGGATTGAAAGCTTCAATTTCAAAAGTTGAAACAATCGCTTGGCGCGCGGGTCAACGCTTTTCCCCCATCTTCCGGTATGAAAGGAATGTCATGAAGGACAAGCAGACCAAGCAAGGTAGGCAGGGTGAACGCCCCATCCTGACGACACGCCAGGGGCATCCGGTGAGCGACAACCAGTCGCTGCGCTCGGTCGGCGAGCGCGGCCCGGCGACGCTGGAGAATTACCAGTTCATTGAAAAGATCACGCACTTCGACCGCGAACGCATTCCCGAACGCGTGGTCCACGCACGCGGCACGGGCGCGCATGGCTGGTTCGAAGCCTACGGCAAGATCGGCAACGAGCCGGCCGAGAAATACACTCGCGCCAAGGTGCTGACGCAGACCGGCGTGCGCACGCCGGTATTCGTGCGCTTCTCCACCGTGATCGGCGGCAAGGATTCGCCGGAGACCGCGCGCGATCCGCGCGGGTTCGCCGTCAAGCTGAAGACCGTGGACGGCAACTGGGACCTGGTCGGCAACAACCTGAAAGTCTTCTTCATCCGCGACGCGATCAAATTTCCAGACATGATCCACGCGTTCAAGCCCGATCCCGTTACCAACCGCCAGGAACCGTGGCGCTTCTACGACTTCGTTTCGCAGACGCCGGAAGCGCTGCACATGGTGACCTGGGTGAAGAGCCCCTGGGGCATCCCGGCCAACTACCGGGAAATGGAAGGTTCGGGCGTCAATACCTACAAGCTGGTCAATGACCAGGGCGTCGCCCATCTCGTGAAATTCCACTGGCAGCCGAAGCAGGGCGTGCGCAACCTGACCGCGGCGCAGGCGGCCGAGATCCAGGCGCACGACGTCGGCCATGCCACGAAGGACCTGTACGACGCCATTGCGCGCGGCGACTTCCCGGAATGGGAATTCTGCGTGCAACTGATGAGCGACGGCGAGCATCCCGAGCTGGACTTCGATCCGCTGGACGACACCAAGCGCTGGCCGGAAGACAAGTTCCCGCTGCTGCCGGTCGGCCGCATGGTGCTCGACCGCAATCCCGACAACGTATTCGCGGAATCGGAACAGTCCGCCTTCGGCACCGGCGTACTGGTAGACGGCGTCGATTTTTCCGACGACAAGATGCTGCAGGGACGCACGCTGTCCTACTCGGATACGCAGCGCTACCGCGTCGGCCCGAACTACCTGCAGTTGCCGGTCAACGCCCCGCAGGAAAAGGCGCGCGCCAAGACCAACCAGCGCGACGGCCAGATGGCCTACTACGTCGACGACGGCGGCGAGAACAAGCACATCAACTACGAACCGAGCATGATGGGCGGCATGAAGGAAGCACCCAAGCCCGCGAAGGAGTATCACCAGTGGGTGGAAGGCCACCTCGGCCGCTACGAGACCACGCGTACCGCCGACGACTACAAGCAGGCGGGCGAGCGCTACCGGACCTTCGCAGGCTGGGAACGCGATGAACTCGTGAACAACATCGGCGGCGACCTGAAACAGTGCCCCGAACCGATCCAGCTGCGCATGATCTGGCACCTGTGGCATTGCGACGAGGACTACGGCAAGCGCGTCGCCGAGATCGCCGGCGTGCGCCTGGAAAAGGCGCTCGACCTGCCACCGCTGCCGGGCAAGCCGGCGCCGCATCAGAAGCGCTCCGCTTCCACCTACACCAGCGGCAAACAGGAGGCAGCGGCAAAGGCGCCGGAAGGTGCGCCGGCGGCGAAGTGAGCAATCGTCGGTAACGCGGACCGGGCGAAAGGCAATCTCATATCCATGAGATTGCCTGGCCGACGCTGTTGTGACAATCTCTTGCTTCTCAAGAACCTCTCCCGCCGCCCTTGTGAATCTTCGCCCGCTTATTCCCTCGCTCCTCTGCATTCCGATCTTGCTGGCCGCGTGCGGCGGCTCAAGCACGCCTGGCACCGCACCTCCTGCGCAAGCCCCTTCCGGGTCAGTGGCCGGCAATCCGGCAGCTTTTCCCAACCCCCGGATGTCTTACATCCTGACAAAGAGCAGCGAAGGCTTTTCGATCACGGACAGCGTCAACGGCACCTTCTATCATGCCTGGCGCGGGCAGACGCTTGCGTTTGCCGACGCCAGCGTCAGCCTCGGCATCGGCGATCTCGCGGCCTCCATCCCCGCGGCGGACCTGCGCCGTCTCATCCTGCTCTACACCGCGTTCTTCGACCGCGTGCCGGACGCCATCGGCGTGGCTCACTGGATCGGGAAGTTCAAGGGCGGCATGACGGTCGTAGAGATCGCCGACAGCATCGCCGCCGAAGATGAAAGCATCGCGGCGATGGATAATGGCGCGTTCGTCCAACGCATTTCGCGCAATGTCTTTGGCAGCGCGCCGACTCCCGAACCCGCGCCGAACTGGATTGAATCGCTTGATCACGAGGCGCTCACGCGCGGACAGGTCGTGCGAATTGCGTTGAGCATCGGCGAAAGCTACAAGGGCAGCCCGGCGAACGGCGACGTCGCCGCCCTGCTCGACAACAAATATGCCGCGGGCTTCCAACTGGCGGTCCAGCAAGGGCTCAGTATCAGGGAGCAGGACGACACATTCGCAAAGGCTAGGCAGATTTCCGCGGCGGTGACGCCAACGGGCATTTCCGCGGCCATCGCCCTGGCCGGCGCGGCGCAGCCCGGTTTCAGCCTCTATACGCCTGCGCCTCGCCGCGCGACCGATCCCATCACGCTGGATGCCTTGCGCGCCTGCCCCGCCTCGCTGACCGACCACTCTCCCGATTTCTACCAGTGCCTTGTCGGCCATGCGACCGGCGCCACGGATACCGGCGGCGAACCGTGCACGCTGACCGTGCACGAAGACGGACGCTTCGTCGTGTCCAGCCCTGCCGGACAAAGCACGACCGCTCCGCCTTTCGGCGTCGTCACCTACAGCAAGCTCGACCATACCAGGGAAGAGTTCATGACGATGGCCGCATCGATCACGGGAACGTCGAGCAACGAGACGCTGTTTTCGATGGCGTTCGTCTCGCCTGCGCTGGCGGAGGTCATCGTGACCACGCCGGGGATCAGGCTGACAAGCGGGGCGCACAGGTGCACTCTCGGGGTATGACACGACTCCCGGGGCCCGTCCCGCTCCTGAATAGAAAAGGGGCTGGTTGCCCAGCCCCTTCTTCACACCGTGTGCAGGTATCGGATCAGCTTTCCTGCTGAATACCTGCCAGCACCCATCCGCCATTGCCGGTGACCGGCTTGGACAGGTTCCACACCTCGGTAAACGGCTCCGCCGGTGCGTTTTCCGCTTCGCGGATCATGCCGGTGAAGCGCACGCTTGCCAGGTGCTCGTCGCCGACGGTTTCGATGCCCAGCATCTGTGCGTCGAGCGACACCACGTCGGTATGGTTCGGCGAGGCGCCGCGCTCCAGCAGTTGCTGCTTCATTTCCGCGAACATTTCCGGCGAAGTGAATTCGCGCAGGTCGTTCACATCGGCCTTGTCCCATGCCGCTTGCAGGCGGATGAAGTAGGTCTTCGCATGGCGCAGGAAGCCGGTCGTGTCGAAGTCGGCCGGGATGCCCCAGGGCGCGTCGTTCACTGCCGCAGAACCGGCGGCGGCGACGGACGGCGACTGCAGTGCGGCCGGCTCGATGCGCGAACCGATGTCAGGCGTCGCAAAGCCTGAGCCAGCGGCTGCCGGCTGGAAGCCGCTCTTTGCCTGCGCGCCGTTCTGCTTGCGGGTCAGCATGCGGTAGATGAAGTACGCCGCGGCTGCCAGCAGGCCGACCATCAGGATGGTGCTGATCATGCCTGCCAGTGCGCCGCCGATGCCGAGGTGCGAGAGCAGCGCGCCGAGGCCGAGGCCGAGCAGGGCGCCGCCGAGCAGGCCTTTCCACATGCTGGGCTTCGCCGCCGCTGCGGGCGCTGCGGTGGGAGCGGCCGGCTTGGCTGCCGCGGGTGCAGCTTGCTGGTTCTGCATCGGCGCAGCCTGCTGGCGGCTCACGCCCTGCGACTGCTTGCCGAACGAGCTGCCGCCACCCATGCGCTTCGCTTGTGCTTCGGACACAACAACCGATAGCGCGCTGACCGCGACCATCAGGGTGACCAAGAATTTCTTCATGTTTCCTCCGAGAGTTGAAATACGTGCGCAAGTTTGGAGCCTCGCGCAACATCCAACATGATAGGGGCTTCACCCCATTATAAAAAGCGAATAAACCATGAAAATTGCTTCGTTAAAACCTGATATTCCATGTGTCGAACTTGCGCAGACGGTACATGTCGAACCATTAATATTGCCAATCAATCAAGCGAAGGACGGGCGTCATGGCACGAACCATGTGGAAAGGCGCGATCAGCTTCGGGCTGCTGCACGCGCCTGTCGGTCTGTATCCCGCCTCGAAACAGGACGAGATCGACTTCGACTGGCTGCATCGCAAATCGCTCAAGCCGGTCGGCTACAAGCGGGTGGTGAAGGAGTCCGGCGAGGAAGTCGGCAAGGATGACATCGTCAAGGCGGTCAAGTACGAAGACCAGTACGTGGTGCTCTCGGACGAGGAAATCAAGGCGGCCAACGTCAAGTCCACGCACACCATCGACATCGTCGGCTTCACCGAGGCGGAGGATGTGAATTTCCTGTTCTTCGAAACGCCCTACTACCTCGCGCCCACGAAGGGCGGCGAAAAGGTGTACGCGCTGCTGCGCGAAGCCTTGCTGAAGACGCGCAAGATCGGCGTGGCGCTGGTGGTGCTGCACAACAAGCAGCATCTCGCGGCATTGATCGCCACGCCGAAGGCCATCGTGCTTAATACGCTGCGCTGGGCGACCGAGGTGCGCAGTGCCGACGAGCTCGACCTGCCGGAAGAAGGCTTGAAGGGCGTCGCGCTCAAGCCGAAGGAATTACAGATGGCGACGCAGCTGATCGAAAGCATGACCGAGAAATGGCAGCCCGAGCAGTTCAAGGACACCTTCCGCGACGACATCATGAAGATGGTCAGGCAGAAGGTCGACGCGGGCATGGCGACTGAGATCACCGACGTGAAGATCGAAGCGCCGGAAGAACCCAGCAACGTGGTCGACCTCACCGAGCTGCTGCGCAAGAGCCTGCAGGGAAGGACGCCGCCGGCACCGCGCAAGGCCGCCGCGCCGAAGAAGGAAAAGGCGCCGCCGCCCGCCCGCAAGCGCGCCAACGCGCGTGGCTCGAAAGCGGTGCACTAAGCCATGCCGGGCAAGCTGTCGGACTATCACGCCAAGCGTAACTTCCGGGTCACGCCCGAACCGCGCGGTGAAGTGGCGGCGCCTGCGGAGCGCCTGCGCTTTGTCGTGCAGAAGCATCACGCGCGCAAGCTGCACTACGACTTCCGCCTGGAGTTCGACGGCACCCTCAAGAGCTGGGCCGTGCCCAAGGGGCCGAGCCTCGATCCGGCCGACAAGCGGCTGGCGGTGCATGTCGAAGACCATCCGCTGGACTACATCGACTTCGAAGGCGATATCCCCGAGAAGCAGTACGGCGCCGGCCATGTCGACGTGTGGGACATCGGCACCTGGGAACCGCTGGGCGATCCGGTGGCCGCCTACAAGGCCGGCAAGATGAAGTTCCGCCTCGACGGCGAGAAGCTGCACGGCGGATGGACGCTGGTGCGCACGCGCCTGCCCGGCGGAAGCAAGGAGCAATGGCTGCTGATCAAGGAAAAGGATGAGGCCGCGCGCAACGCCGCGGAATACGACGTCACCGAGGCCGAACCCCACAGCGTGCTTTCGGGTCGCGGCAAAAAACGCAAGACCGACGACGCTGCGCTTTCCCTGCGCAAGAAGTCGCCGCCGCCCGAGGCGCTCAAGCCGCAGCTGGCGACGCTGGTGGAAGACATCCCGCGCGAAGGCGACTGGACGTACGAAATCAAGTTCGACGGCTACCGCCTGCTGGCGCGCGTCGACGGCGGCGCGGTGCGGCTGCTGACGCGCGACGGCAAGGACTGGACCGCGAAACTGCCGGCGCAGGCCAAGGCGATCCGCGCCCTCGGGCTGGACAACGCCTGGCTGGACGGCGAGATCGTCTTCCTCGACAAGCAGGATGTGCCGAACTTCCAGCTGCTGCAGAAGGCGATCCACGACCATCGCAGCAAGGACCTGGTGTACTTCCTGTTCGACCTGCCGTGGCTGAACGGCCATGACTTGCGCAAGACGCCATTGCGCGACAGGCGCGCGCTGCTGGAGCAAGTGCTGGCAGCCACCTCGCCCGGCATCCTGCGCTACAGCGCGCCGCTTGCGCAATCGCCGCAGCAACTGCTCGACGGCGCCTGCCGGATGTCGATGGAAGGCATCATCGGCAAGCGTGCCGACGCCCCCTATGAAAGCCGGCGCAGCGATTCCTGGATCAAGCTGAAATGCCGGCGCCGGCAAGAGTTCGTGATCGCCGGCTATACCGAACCGCAGGGCAGCCGCCAGTTTTTCGGGGCGCTGCTGCTGGGCGTGTATGACCAGGGCAAGCTGCGCTACGCCGGGCGGGTCGGCACCGGCTTCGACCGCAATGTGCTGCATGACACGTACAAGAAACTGCATGCGCTGGAACAGAAGTCCAATCCCTTCGAGCACATGCCCTCCGACGTGCGCAAGGCCGGCACGCACTGGGTGAGACCCCAGCTGGTGGCGGAGATTTCCTTCGCCGAGTGGACCGGCGAAGGCATGCTGCGGCAGGCGGTGTTCCACGGGCTGCGCATGGACAAGCCGGCATCGGAGATCCGGCGCGAGGAAGCGGCAAGCACCGCGGTCAACGGCAAGGCGAGGAAGCAGGTGGTTCCCATCCCCGCGCGCAGGGCCGCCGCGAGCGCAAAGCTGCATGGGGTGCAGGGGGTGAAGATCACCCACCCGGATCGCATCGTCGATCCCGCCAGCGCCCAGACCAAGCTCGACCTCGTCCGGTTCTACGAGCGCGTGGCGGATCGCCTGCTGCCCTGGCTGCACAACCGGCCCGTCTACCTGCTGCGCTGCCCGGACGGCGTGGCCGGCGAACACTTCTTCCAGAAACATCTCACCCGCACCTCCATCCCGGGCATGCGCATGCTCGATCCCGCACTCGATCCGGGCCACGAGCCATTGATGGTCATCGACAGCATCGAGGCGCTGATCGGGGCGGCGCAGATGGGTGCCATCGAGCTGCATACCTGCAACGCGACGGCGGACAGGATAGACCGCCCCGACTGCATGGTGTTCGACCTCGATCCCGATCCGGCGCTGCCGTGGAAGAAGGTGGTCGAGGGCACGCACCTGGTGCGCGTGGTGCTGGAGGAACTCGGGCTGGAGAGCTTCCTCAAGACCAGCGGCGGCAAGGGCCTGCACGTGGTCGTGCCGCTCGCGCGCCGTCATTCCTGGGACGAGATGTCCGCCTTCTCGCAGGCCGTCGCCCGCCATCTCGCCGCGACGCTGCCGAAACACTTCAGCGCGCGGATGGGCGAGAAGAACCGGGTCGGGAAGATCTTCGTCGACTACCTGCGCAACAAGCGGCAGGCGAGCACCGTCGCTCCGTGGTCGGTGCGCGCGCGGCCCGGCCTGGCCGTGTCCGTGCCCATCCATTGGGAAGAGCTCGACGACATCCGCGGCGCGGCAGAGTGGACGGTGGCGAGCTCGCCGGCGTGGCTCGAGGAGCGCGGCGATCCATGGGAAGACTTTGCCCGCACGCGGCAGACGCTGGGCAAGGCCATGCGCAACAAGCTGGGCCTGGATTGACCTCGGGAAATCCGAACTAATCCGTCCCCTCCGCGCTCTGATCCTCCTGATTCCCGACCAGAGCATAACGAAGGAGCGACCATGTTTGAACGAACCACACTGAATGGCCGCCGCATCGCCGTACTGGCGGCGGACGGCTTTGAAAAAATCGAACTCACGATGCCGGTGAAAGCGCTCGAAGCGAAGGGAGCGGAGGTCGACATCATTTCCCTGCGTCCCGGCAGCATCCGCGGCGTCAACCTGCATGAACCGGCGAGCCGCGTGAAGGTCAGCCGCACGCTGGACGAGGCCGATCCGGGCGAGTACGACGCACTCCTGATTCCCGGCGGATTCATGAGCCCGGACCTGTTGCGTCAGTCGGCGGCGGCGCGCGATTTCGTGCGCGCGTTCGATGCGGCACGCAAGCCGATCGCCAGCCTGTGCCACGGCCCCTGGATCCTCGCTTCCGCCGGGCTCACGCAGGGGCGGACGATGACTTCCTGGCCGGGCGTGCGCGACGACATGGTGAATGCGGGCGCCGTGTGGCTGGACCAGGCCGTCGTGCAGGACGGCAACTGGGTCACGAGCCGCGGCCCGCAGGACATGAAGCCGTTCATCAAGGCAATGACCGCGTTGTTCGCCGAAACCGCACCCCTCACCGGCGGGATGTCGTATTCGCTGTATTCCGATCCGCAACGCCAGTCGCCGCCCGCACTGGTGACCACGGCGATGCGCCTGCTGCCGCGGCCCTCCCTGCGCACGCTGGTCGGCGTGGCGGTCGTCGGCGCCGGCATCATGGCGGCGAACAAGCGGCGCCAGGGCGCGGCACGGTAAGGGACGATAGGGGACGATAGGGGACGATAGGGGACGAAAAGCGTTGCTGCCTGGAATGCGACCATAAGGGGGAACTTCCCCCCTTATCGAAGAGTCAATGCACTCCCAAGTTTGTTTTTGAACAAGGAAAGCAATGACACAGGCAGCACGCACTATTTCTTACAATCCGAATCAACTTCTCAACACCGTCAACGCCCGCCTCGGCCTGCAGAACGATGTTGCGCTGTCGCGGCGGCTCAAGATCGCGCGCCACGTGATCGGCGACATCCGCGCCGGCCGGATCCACATCGGCGGCTCCATGCTGCTGTGGATGCATGAAGCGACCGGCATCAGCATCGACGAGCTGCGCCGCCTGATGGGCGACCGCCGTGCAAAATGCCGGCTCAACGTCCGCTTCCCTATCCCTCGTGGCGACGCCACGAACTGAAATCGTCCACGTTGCGCGCGCCCGTCTTTTCCATGATGTCGGTCGCGCGCGCATTCTGCGCATCGTCATCCGTATCCACCGTCAGCATGAACGTGCCGCGCCAGACCGGCTCGGAATTGTTGTAGGCGTCGGTCCTTTCTTCGACGCCGAACAGCTCGTTGACCGGACCGTCCGGCGGTCCGTTTCCCATGTCCTTGGCGTCGAGCACGCCGTTTCCCTCGACCGGCCCGGCTTCATCCAGCCGGCTGTCGAGGTGGACGCTGTCCGGCGCGAAGCCGGAGGCAAGCAACTGCTGGCGCGCACGTTCGGCGGAGGCGAGGGTGTCATAGATCCTGACGAGTGTGCTGGGCATGATGTTCTCCACAAGTACCATATGCCCGTCTGACTGCATTGATCGGAATGCGTTCTAGTCCCCCGTCGGCGATATCTGGAAGCTGCGCACCTGCGCCAGATTGCGCAGGTAATCGGCGAGGATGGCGGCGTTGCGCTCGTCGGCCGTCTGCAAGACCATCCGGTATTCGAAGCAGGCGCCGTCGTCGGTGATGCGGTAACTCATGTTTGCGACAGTGAAACCGTGGCGCGCGAGGACGGCGCGCACCTGTTCCTCGGTCATTGCGTCATAGCGACCGAAGCGGATGGCATAGTGCGCATACGAATGCGAGGGCATGCGCGCCTCGATGCGGCGGAATACCGACAGCACACCGAGCGTGAGCACGGTGGCGAGGATCGCCGGGAAGTAGAAGCCGATGCCGAACAGGATGCCGATGGCCGAAGTCATCCAGATCGATGCCGCGGTGGTGAGCCCGCGCACGCTCAATCCTTCCTTGAAAATCACGCCGGCGCCGAGGAAGCCGATGCCGGTCATGATGCCCTGGGCCATGCGCGTGGGATCGGTCTGGATGATGCCCGCGGTCGTGCCCAGCCACTTGCGCTGGAACAGCATCACGATCATCAGCAGGCTGGATGCCAGGCAGACCAGCGTGTGCGTGCGGAAGCCGGCGGGGCGGCCGTGATAGCTGCGCTCCAGGCCGATGACGCCGCCGGCAAGGACGGCGCCGAGCAGGTGCGCGACGATGACGAGGTAATCGGGATCGAATGGATAGCCAGGCATGATGCACTCAGGATAGGCGCAATTGCCCGGGCGCGTTCTGCGCGACAACAACAAGGATGGATTCTGGCTGTCCTGCAAGCTGCAGGCACATCGCCCCGGCAGCAGAGCCCGCGGGCGGAAAATTTACAGGTGTGGTTCATGTGTACCGAAGATGCTGTGTGCCGCGGATCAAACAGGGAGAGGCCCGCGGCGCGGTGCGATTGCCTCGGGAAACAGGAAGCGCTTGAGCATGAGCGCTGCCATTTCCGCAGGCGGCACCGGCCTGGAAACGAAATGGCCTTGCACCTCGTCGCAGTCGAGCGTCTGGAGGACGTGCAGCTGCTCCGCGGTTTCCACGCCTTCGGCGACGATGCTGATATCGAGCGCGTCGGCCATCGACACGATCGCCTTGAACAGCGCCTTGCCCTCGTTGCCTTCATCGAGCGTGACGGTGAACGCACGATCGACCTTGAGGACGTCGACGTTCAGGCGTTGCAGCTGGGACAGGGAAGAGTAGCCGGTGCCGAAGTCGTCCACCAGCAGCTTGACGCCAAGCCGCCGCAGGCCATCGAGCTCACCGTTCACGGTTTCATCCTGGCCCGCCATGCAGGACTCGGTCAGCTCGACGCCCACCAGCGCCGGCTCCACCCCGTGGCGCCGCATCGAGGCGGCAAGCAATGCGCTCACCTGCCCTTCATTGAACTGCAGTGCCGAGACATTGATCGACACCGGCACGACGGGCAAGCCCTCCGCCTTCCAGCGTGCGATCTGGTCGCAGGCCTTTTCGATCACCATGCGGCCGAGCGCCAGGATCAGCCCGGTATCCTCGGCCACCTCGATGAACTCGATGGGCGGCACCAGCCCGCGCTCCGGATGCTGCCAGCGCACCAGCGCCTCCATGCTGCACAGCTTGCCGCTCACCGCATCGACGCGCGGCTGGTAGTGAAGCACGAATTCGTCGCGCTCGATCGCCTGGCGCAGTGCCTGCTCGCGGCTGATGCGCAGCACCAGCCGGTCCGAAAGATGGGCCTGGTAGAACTGGTAGCGGCCCTTGCCGGCGGCCTTGGCGGCGTACATGGCGACGTCGGCATGCTTGAGCAGCGTCTCGCCATCCTCGCCGTCCTGGGGGTACATGCTGATGCCGATGGAGGCGTGCACCCGGTGGCCGCTCGAATGCGCGACCGAGAAGGGCTCGGCCAGCGCGCCGATGATGGTGCGCGCCACGCGCGAGACGTCGTCCACGCGCCTGACGCGTTCGAGCACGATGGTGAATTCGTCGCCGCCCAGGCGGATCACGCGGTCGCTGCCACGCACGATGGAACGCAGCCGCTCCGCGGCGGCCTTGAGTAGTTCATCTCCCGCGGCATGGCCGAGGGTATCGTTGATGTTCTTGAAATCGTCCAGGTCGATGAACATGACGGCAAGGCTGAACTGGTTGGCGCGCGCCTGTTCGATGGCGACCGGCAGGTAGTTGGTCAGCCAGTGCCGGTTGGGCAGGGCGGTCAGCGCATCGGCGTTGGCCATGTTGGTCAGTTCCTGCTCATGCGCCTTGAGGTCCGAGATGTCGCGGATGGTCATCGCCAGCCCGGCGCCGGACCGCACCAGCTTGCGGTGCACCCAGGCGGCCTTCAGCATGCTGCGCGGGGAGACGCGCACCTCGTCCTCGTAATAGCCCTCATCCATCGCCAGCCGCAGGCGATCGAGCGCCGCATGGGCGTAATCCTCCGCATGCAGTTCGGTCACGGTCCTGCCCAGCAGCTCGGCCTTGTTCATGCCCACCAGCGCCGCCCCGCGCTCGTTGCAGTCGGCCAGCTGGAAGTCGACGATGCCGCCGCGGCCGTCACGCACCGGGCGCAGCATGTAGAAACCTTCCTTGGCCGCGTCGACGGCAAGCCGGTAGGTCTCCCTGACCTCGTGTTCCTTCTGGCGGCGCCAGGCCAGGCGTGCAGAGAGCACCGTGCCGATGCTGGCGAACAGAAACAGGAGCAGGCTGCCGGCCGTCGCCACCGCGAAGTAGCGGCGCGCGGTTTCATGGTAGGCGGCGTAGGCATGCTTTTCGGACAAGGCAACCTGCGCGACGATCGGGTAACGAGCGAGCCGGGACCACGCCACGATGCGCGATTGTCCGTCCTGGAACTTGTCCGCAACCTCGACCGCCGAGCCCTGCGGCGACGTGAAAATCGGATTGTTCCAGTAGAAGACCGGCTTCGAGCCGATATAGCGGCGCGACTTGGTCACGATCAATGGACCGTGGGTGTAGCGGACGGAGACGAAATCGTCGGCGTTCAGCACGCCTTCCTCATAGAACGCGCCCAGGAAGGTCGGTTCGACGGCGACCATCGCCACACCGAAGAAAACGCCGTCGACGTCCTCCAGCCGGCGCGTGAAGCGGATGACTTGCCTTTGCAGCCGCGGAGACAGCTCCGGCCCGCTGATCAGCAACCCGGGCTCGCCCGCCTTGTGCTCCTGGAAGGTCGCCTCGCGTTCGAAGGACAGGTGCTGCTGCGTCTTCAGCGTGCTGGTGACGAGTTCGCCCTCCTTGTCCACGATGCTGGCGTAAAGCGAGGAGCTCTCCGGATACAGTCCGCGCTCCTGCTGCCGCTCGAGGTTGACGATGGAATACGGGTCTTCCCAGTCATGCTTGAGCCGCAGGGTGATCTGGTCGATATAACTGACGGTGCGCTCCAGCTGGACGGCGTACGCCCGCGCCATCGACTCCGCCTGGCGGATCGTTTGGTCGTGCACTTCTTTCCGGTCGTGTTGCAGGAGCGTGAGAACCGCGCCCCACAGGAGGCATGCGAGCAGAAGCGCGGAGGCCGGCCAAAGGATGATTGCGCGTGCGTTGCGTTGCAGAAAGCCTGCTTGCCTTGCCATTGCGGGCTTCCGGTGCGCGTTCTGCGTCCCGATGTCCGGTGCGTTCATGGGTGGGTGTCTTCCTGGTCGGGCAGCATCGGGCGCTGCGTGCCGGCCACGGGGCATGCGTGAGGGTGCAAGCAGCGCTTGCTATGGATATTTGACTACTCAGAAACGTGTCCGGCCTTAAAGTTCCGGAACGCGGACAGGGTCAGTCCCGCTCCTGCGTCACGGCCCGGACGAGCTGGACGGCGGGCAAGGCAAGCTCGCGCAGTTTGTCCACCTGGCCCTTTTCGATTGCTTGCAGCACCAGTTCGTTCACGCCGCCGACAATCGCCATCGCCATCTCCGGCGACAGCCGCCGACGCGCACCGCGGTTGCGATTGATGACTTGGAGCATGAAGTCGGCGATCTCGTCGTTCGCGCGGCGCCTGACGGCAAGGCCTTCCGCCCCAAGGCCAAGGATCTCGATGAACAGTGTGCGCACCAGCACCGGATTCTGCGCCAGGCAGCCGAAATAGGCGGACATGGCCGTTTCCACCTGGTCCTGCCAGTCGCGCTGCGGGTCGATCGCTTCCCGCAGAACCTTGAGAGCGCCGTGGCTGGCGGCCTCGTAAAGTGCGATCAGGCATTCCGCCTTGGTCGAGAAATGTTCGTAGAACGTGCGGCGCGAGACCGCGGCCTCCCGCACGATGTCGGCAATCGTCGTTTCCGCGTAGCCTTTGGCCGCCACCGCATGCGCCATGCCTTCCAGCAGGCGGTGCCGGTGGCGCGTCGGGGAATCGA
>Ga0196972_1000493_pt1 | contig 20243 bp, 21 predicted proteins | sample S1v_2013CmetaG_FD_148618 | JGI IMG/M metagenome (GOLD analysis project Ga0196972, IMG submission 148618) | Soil microbial communities from Anza Borrego desert, Southern California, United States - S1+v_20-13C | ecosystem: Environmental > Terrestrial > Soil > Desert | place: USA: California...
CTGGTCAATTCCCTGCAACACGCTGTATGTATCAAAAATGCCTCCGCTGCTCGCACAAGCGCCAACAGCAATCACCCAACGCGGCTCTGCCATTTGCAAATAAACCTGCTTTACAACCGGACCCATCTTTTTGGCGATGGTACCGATGACCATTAAAAGATCACACTGGCGGGGTGAAAAACCAACACGCTCAGAACCGAAGCGTGCAAGATCATAATGGGAACCCATCGTAGCCATGAATTCAATGCCGCAGCATGAAGTGGCGAAAGGCAGGGGCCAAAGTGAATTTTTTCTTGCCAGCCCGATGATATTGCTGAGGTTGGTAGCAAAAAAGCCTTCCCCCTGGTGGCCTTCTGGCATATCAGCGATAGTGATCCCTTTTTCGAGTGGCTTTTGCGTAATATTATATGATACCGGACGTGCCATTTCTTATTATTTTATTTTTCCTGCCGTAGAATGAAATCGGGCAATAATTCCCGTTTTCTTCCATTCTACCTTTTTCAATCTCAATCTTCCCATTTCAGGGCACCTTTCTTTATGATGTAGATAAATCCGCAAAGGAAAAATCCGACAAACATCAATACAGCCCAAAAACCGCTCCATCCCAGCTCCTGGAAATTCACTGCATAAGGATAGAAGAAAATTACCTCCACGTCAAGCAACACGAAAAGGATGGCTGTTAGAAAATATTTAATGGCCATTGGCTGCCTTGCGTCACCATGCGAGGCGATACCACTGGAAAAGGTCTGCAATTTATCGGTAGTCTTTCGCTTGGGACCTAACAGGTGAGTCACCACCATCAGCAAAACCACCAATCCTACCGCGAAGATCATCTGTATCGCGATGGGTAGGTAAGATGCTGCATCAGAAGCAGAGGGGCCGCCCTGGAGTAAGTAAATCATAGTTTTTTACCAATGGGCAAAAATAAGGTAGCTATTGCAAATTACCTGACAAACAAGGATATAAAAAAACCCTCGCCGGTATTGACGAGGGTCTTATGAAAATTTATCCTGATAAATCAGCCACCCGCTTTTTGGGTACTGCCCTTTGTGCTGCCTGACTTTGGCTGGGCGTTACCCCGGGGGTTACCTTGTTGCCGCTGCGCGGGCCTTGAAAGCAGGTCAATGTTTTCCTGTATACTTGCTGCCTTCACAGGATCCTTTGTGGCTGATTTCATAATCTTGAGGTACTCAATAGCTTTTTCCTTGTCACCTTTATCATTATGATAAATCGCTATGAAATAAGATGAGTTGACGATTTGTTTAAAATACTTTGCCGTATCCTTTTGTGCAAACGCCAGCAACGCTGTAGCATCCTGCAGGGCAATGCTATCTTTTTTCACGGTATCGATCAACTGGGCGTTGTTGAATTTCCATTCCCATCCAAATTCCTGGTCAGGATATTTTTCCGCTACTATAGTAAAAATTTCCCTTGAGCGTGCATATTCCTTTGCACGGTAGTTGGCGATACCGGCATTGAACAGGTCATTGATATTAGGGTTAGGTTTTGTCTTCAGCATCAGGTCATGCATTTTACTCTCCAGGTCATACTGCTTGCGTGAATTAAAGAAGGCGATGCCTTTCTTGATCACGTCGATCTTATTATCAAGCACCGTATCCGCGTTCACGCCTTCAAGATAACTGGCAAGCACAACGTCTTCCTGGCCGGGGATGGTTGAGTATACTGTAGCCTTCATTGCATAGTCATTCGCGATCACATCCTCGGGTTTTGCTTTAGCAAAGTATTCATCAACATAGGTCTTTGCAGAAACGGTATCTCCTTTCTGCAAATAGCTGTCTGCAATAAGCTTGTATACTCTTGCTTTTGTTTTATCACCGGCACTGGCAATGATCTGCTTAGCCCCGCTGATAGCTTCATCAAAACTTTTTCTCGCGTATAAAGTTTGCACGCGGAGGTAATCATTCTGCACATCGGGGTCTGAATTAGCAATGAACTTCTTTGCATAATCCTCGGCTGCCACGAAGTCAAGCTTCCCTAGCTTCAGATAATATAAATCATAATACGCGGGGGCAAACTTTGGATCTTTGGCAATCGCATCATTGAGATATTGCTCAAAAAGATCCCAGTTTTTTTGCGTATTGAAAAGTTGCGCTAACTGGTAATATGCAGGAGCGAAGTTGGGATTCGCTTCGTTGGCCTTTTTATAGCTTTCAAAGGCCTTTCCTCCACCTTCACCCGGTCTTGCCTTACGATAAGCATTACCAAGGTTATAATATATTTCAGCGTTCTTGGGATCCCGTTGCACTGCAGCTTCGAGTTTCTCCACTGCATAGTTGATGTCGCCAATCTTTTCCTTATCATTATATACATCTACAATTGCACGGCCCACTGCATTCAGGATGATGGGGTCATCACCTTTTCTACCACGACTCATGGTAATGGCAGCTTCAAAGCGCTGGCGTGCTTCCTGTACTTTTTTCTCGGTCAGTTCCACATGACCCATACCCACGATCACCAGGGGTGCATTTGCACTGGCCAGTAATGCCTTTGAATATACTTCGCGTGCTGCCGGCACATTGTCTGCTTCCAAATGTGTCTGGCCAAGCCAGTACGTAGCTTCTATATTATTAGGGTTCGCAGCCAGGAGCTTTTCAAACGTTGCCTGGGCGCTCTTGTAGCGCTCTGCATACAGGTCGCTGATCCCATCCTGGAGCGTTTGGGCCTTGAGGAATGAAACCATCAGTAACCCCGTTGCCAAAAATGTCGCTGCTATTTTCTTCATTTTTATATCCCTTTTTTAAAAGTTGTAAATATAACTACTTTGAATTATTCTGTTAACCTGGCTTCCCTCATGATGAAATTCTTTCTTGCCGGAACCAGGTAGGCTCTTTTAAAAATCAATTGTCCTATTTCACCACTTAGAAAATTTGCAAACCCTCTGCCGAGCCCGTTGTGATGTTCTTTCAGGTTATATACCAAATCACGTACCATAGGATACTTCATCATATAAATGTTAACCTGGTAAGGCAGAACATATTGATCAGGATTATCTGTACTTTCCAGGTGAACCATTTTAACTTTTTGCAAAAAACTAAGTTGGGTCGAATCTTCTTTATTGCCAATCCAGCTCACTCCGATAAACCCAACAGTGCCCGGCGTCTTTGATACGTAATCGATTACTTCTTCACTTGACCTCGCGGCCACCGCTTTTGGTGTAAGTGGCTGGTTCTTCAATATAGAATCGACGATAAAACGTACCGTACTGGTTGCCTGTACGCCATCAAATACGGGTGTTAAATCCTTTTTATACTTACCTGTTAAGATTTCCCTTATTTCCTGCATGGAGAAAAGAGAATCCTCTGACATTGGGTTGACAATTACCGCCACCGCATCCCTTGCAACTATCAATTTGGATGGCGCTACTTTGAATGAGTCGATCATGTATTGCTCCTCGCCTGCTGAATAACCACGGGTAGCGATCACCATCCTGATACTGTCAACCGTAAAATCACGCAGGCATTCCCGTTCCGCCTTATAATGAACTATGATCTTCGTGCCCGGGTGATTGGCTTCATAAACTTTCACCTGTGCATCGATGATCGGTTTGAATGATTCATCTGCACTAATATGGATAGTTCCCCGATCCTTAGTATCAGTTAATTCATTACGCTGCTCGTCATATGACTTGCAACTTGTAACCATCAATAACAAACCAATCAGGAAAACAGTAGCCGGGGCCATCCACTTGCTCGGTAATCTCATTTAAAATAATTTTTCTTATACCCCCTGTAAATTCTCCAGGCTCCATATAGAACACAAAGCCCGCCAAATAATTTATCAGTCAAATTTGGAGGAAAAATTACATTAAAATCCAGATCCATCTTGTCCCTGAAGAAGAGAAACACGCCCGCGCACAGGATGAGTATACCGATACCATAGTCCAGTAGCGATCTCATCAATCCTATCTGCCTGCGTTTCCGCTTTTCATAATCTTCAAGCATATTGAGCTTTTCAGGGGCTGGCAAATTATTAAATTTTTATTGTTATTGAGTGATTATTATGCGATTAATATGATGCGGTGGCTGGGCATAATCCACAAAGCCGGGATCAGTTTAACAATTTTCATTGCCCGAGGCCATTGTTCGATCTCCTTTCACGCGAAGCTGCACCTTATACGTTAAACAACTTAAACGATAAACGATTTCATACCTTTGCGTCATGAAAATCCTAATGGTTTGCCTGGGTAATATTTGCCGCAGTCCACTGGCGGAGGGAATTTTACGGCACAAAGCCGCAAAGGCAGGTCTCGATTGGAAAATTGACAGTGCAGGCACTAATAGTTACCACATCGGGGAACCGCCTCATCACCTGTCGCAAAAAGTGGCAAAACTGAATGGCATTGATATCTGCGATCAGCGGGCCAGAAGATTTACTGCAGACGACTTTGAAAAATATGACCGCATTTATGCACTGGCGGAAGATGTATTGCAGGATATTAAAAGGATTGCAGGCAAAAAATTTGATAACGCTAAAGCCATTCTTTTCATGAATGAATTATTCCCGGGCAAAAACCTGGATGTTCCTGATCCCTGGTATGGTCCAGAACCGGGTTATCATGAAGTTTATAAATTGATAGCACAGGTATGCGACAGCATAATTGAAAAATACTCCGTCACCACTCCGCACTATTCATCGATCAAGTAACACCATTCATGGCAAAACCATCCATTCCGCAGGGTACAAGAGATTTCGGGCCCGAGACCGTAAGAAAGCGTAATTATATTTTTCAAACTATCCGCAATGTTTTTGAGCTGTATGGCTTTCAGCCGCTTGAAACCCCGGCCATGGAAAACCTGGAAACGCTGATGGGCAAATACGGTGAAGAAGGTGACAGGCTCATCTTCAAGATCCTGAATAATGGACTTAATGATCCAAAGAACAAAGACAAAGCGATAGCTGCGTTCCAGAAATTAATGGAAGGTAAAAATGATAAGGACCTTACGGAACGCGCATTGAAATATGATCTTACCATTCCCTTTGCCAGGTATGTAGCCATGAATCACGCGCAACTGAGTTTCCCATTCAAACGCTACCAGATACAACCCGTGTGGAGAGCTGATAAACCCCAATTGGGCCGGTACAGGGAATTCTATCAATGTGATGCAGATGTGGTAGGTAGTAATGCTTTACTGAATGAAGCAGAGCTAACAACCATTTATGAAGAAGTCTTTAGGAAACTTGGAATAAAAGTAGAAATAAGAATAAATAGTCGCAAGATCCTGGCCGCTCTCGCGGAAAAGTGTGCCGCGCCGGAAAAACTTGTTGCAATCACAGTGGCGATTGACAAGCTTGACAAAATAGGCATTGAAAAAGTGAAGGCAGAATTAGCGGCCGGTGGATTGACAACAGAACAAATAACCATTATTGGGCAATACCTGCTTATTGCCGGCAATAACAATGAAAAGCTTTCGCAGGTAAAGCAGTTTTTCGGTTCCACAGAATTAGCAACAAAAGGCATCGGGGAATTGAAATATATATTGGAGCACGGGGACGAGGATTCAACGGTACTACTTGATTTCACGCTGGCCCGCGGGTTGAATTATTATACCGGGATCATCTTTGAAGTGAAGGCAAAGAACGTACAAATGGGTAGCATTGGCGGTGGAGGGAGGTATGATGATTTGACGGGACTATTTGGGGTACCCAACATACCAGGTGTTGGAATTTCTTTTGGTGTTGACAGGATATATGATGTGATGGAAAAACTGGATCTTTTTCCCGCGGAGGCATCTACGGGTACCCGTGCACTGTTCTTTAATTTGGGAGATACTGAATCGAAGACGGCAATGGGCATTCTTAAAAAACTTCGTAGTGTAAATATTGCCTGTGAACTTTATCATGAGCAGGCCAAATTTGACAAGCAGTTCAAATATGCAGAAAGGAAGAAGATACCATATGTGGTGATCATGGGTTCCAAGGAAATTGAAACGGGTACCTGCCAGGTAAAGGACATCAGGACCGGTACTCAGCAGACGTTACAGCTTGACCAGCTTACTTCATTCAGTTTTGAATAAATGCAACGGCTTCATTTATTTTTATTCCTTTCAACTATTCTCTTCGGCATTTCATGTGGCCATAGACCGAACAACTCAACTGCGGCCTTCTCAACTTCCTTCGAGGGTGAAAGGCCCTTTGAAAGCTGGATTAATGACCAGCATTGTTGTAATTATTCAGTGCAGCAGTCAGGCGAACGATATACGCATGGCAGGTCTTCATTAAGATTGGAGGTGCGCCACCGCGACCCGATGACCAGCAGGGCGATACGTGCAGAATTGGCGAAAGACCCTGAGCCGATGAATGTGGAACGCAGGTATAGTTTTAAAATGTACCTGCAAAACTGGCAATTTGACAATGCAGGTGAATCAGTATTTCAATGGCATCCGAATAATCTTACGGGAACGGCAACAGCATCACTATGGACCTCGGGAGGAAGATATATTTTTCAAACAAATACCGGTGGAAAAAATTACTACATCAACCTGGGAAAGGTGATCAGTGATGAATGGGTATCATGGGAAATTCACGTCAGGTGGTCGGGCGATACAACCGGCTTCATTAAACTGTGGAAAAATGGAGAGTTGATGATTGACCGGCGGAATATTGTAACGAGTCCTCCGGAAGGATGTTATTTCAAACTTGGAATCAATAAGTTTGGATGGGGAACCGAGAAGTCGACGGTGGAGAGGAGGGTGGTGTTTTTTGATGAGGTTTTAATTCTATAACGATTAGCGTTTAACGTTGCTTGATTACTGCGACTCGAAAATCATCGCCGCTCCCTGCCCAACGCCAACACACATCGTAGCCAACCCGAACTTTCCGTTTCTTCTTTTCAGTTCATGCACTAGCGTGGTTGAAATGCGAACGCCGGAGCAGCCGAGCGGATGACCAATGGCTATCGATCCACCATTTACATTCACTTTGTTCACGTCAAGCTCAAGATCGCGAATGCAGGCGATGGATTGTGAAGCAAAAGCCTCGTTCAATTCGACCAGGTCAAGATCTTCTGCCGTGAGACGGGCACGTTCGAGCGCTTTCCTGGTGGCTGGCACGGGTCCCATCCCCATGATTGACGGATCAACTCCTGCAACCGCCATCGACACTATTTTAGCAATAGGTTTCAATCCGTATCTGTTTATGGTCTCTTCATTTGCCAGGAGCATTGCCGCTGCGCCATCATTGATGCCTGATGAGTTGCCAGCTGTAACCGTTCCGTCTTTAGCGAATGCGGGTTTCAGGCTCGCCAGTTTATCCAGTGTGCTTTGCCTTGGATGCTCATCGATCTCAAACAGGCTCTGGCCTGTTTTTTCTTCGAGCATCACGGGAGCTAATTCATCTTTCCACTTGCCCGCAGCCAATGCCTCGAAATATTTTTGTTGTGATGAAAGAGCAAAGGTGTCTTGCTCCTGCCTCGTGATATTCCATTGTTTCGCTACGTTCTCCGCCGTTTCACCCATACTATAAGGATGATACAATTCTGAAAGTATCTTATTAGGGAAACGCCAGCCAATGGTAGTATCATAAACCTCCACGTTTCTCTGGTAAGGACTGGAAGCTTTTGCCATTACGAGAGGAGCCCTCGTCATACTTTCCACTCCACAGGCAATTATCATTTTGGCATCGCCGGTCATTATCTGTCGCGCTCCATCCATTATCGCCTGCAAACCTGAAGCACAAAGCCTGTTAACAGTGGAGCCGGGGATTGACACAGGAAGACCAGCCAGCAAAGCGGCCATGCGTGCCACATTACGATTATCTTCACCCGCCTGGTTGGCATCACCGGCGATCACGTCTTCAATTTCATTTACATCAACTGAGGCATTCCTTTGCAAAACAGCCTTGATCACGTGAGCCAGCAGATCATCAGGCCTGATGGTGGATAAACGACCGCCGTACTTACCAACGGGTGTGCGAATTGCATCGATAACGTAAACTGTATTCATAATTAGGGGTGCAAGTTAAATGATTCAAAATTCACCCGGGAGCGAACCGGGGTTTATTATCTTTGCATTATGGTAAAACCAGTGCAGCGCAATATCAGGACCCTTAGCCTGGCCGAGGTGGAGCGCTATTTTGAAGAAATGGGTGAAAAGAAGTTCAGGGCCAGGCAGGTGTATGAGTGGATCTGGCAAAAACAGGCGCAAAGCATTGACGGGATGACGAATTTGAGCAAGGAACTACGTAACAGGCTCAAACAGGATTTCTCCCTTCCAGCCCTCACAATTGATGCCACTCAATTCTCGGCAGATGGCACGGTTAAAACGAGATTTCGCACGCATGACGGGCACCTGGTGGAGGGTGTGCTCATTCCAACAGCTACAAGGTTCACTGCCTGCGTTTCCTCACAGGTGGGCTGCTCATTGAGTTGCAAGTTTTGCGCAACGGGGTATATGGAAAGGAAACGAAACCTTGACTTCGATGAGATTTATGATGAGGTGGTGCTGCTCAACCAGCAATGCGAGAAAATACACGGCAGGAAACTCAGCAACATCGTATTCATGGGAATGGGTGAACCCCTGTTAAATTATAAGAACGTATTGCGGGCGATAGACAGGATTACCGCCGCTGACGGATTGGCCATGAGCCCAAGAAGAATTACCGTTTCCACAGCGGGTGTGGCAAAGATGATCAGGCAATTAGGCGATGATAATGTCAAATTCAAACTCGCTTTATCACTGCATGCTGCTAATGACAAGAAGCGCCATGAGATCATGCCGATCAATGACACCAATAATATTGCTTCGCTGGTAGAGGCACTCAATTATTTCTATAAAAAGACGAAGAACGAGATCACGTTTGAATACATTCTCTTCAAAAACTTTAACGATAGCCTTAAGGACGCGGATGAACTGATCAAGGTCTACCGGCAGGTGCCTGCTGACCTGGTGAACATCATTGAATACAATCCTATTGACAAGGCGGCCTTCGAAAAACCCGATGAGGCGAGAGTAGAAGGCTTCATGGAATATCTATCCAAAAACCGCGTGAATGCACGCCTCCGCCGTAGCAGGGGTAAAGATATTGATGCGGCTTGCGGGCAGCTGGCAAATAAAACTTAGGCTTTTCCCTTACTTTCTTGTTTTCCATTTTCAGTTTTCCGTTTTCCGGCAGAACCCGTAAAGGAAAAATTCACTCCTGATTGTAGCTGATCGCCTTTAGTCAAACCGTTAACCGCGTGAAAACCTAAAGCTTTTTTACCCGGCTTTTGAAGAAAAGAAGCCTATACATTTCAAGGGTTCAGGGGAATATTGAAACCGGAAACGATGAATTAAACTTTAGTGAAAAGGAACTGTCTAATTCTTGTTCAAAAATTATTAACAAAGCATGTCCACTGGAATAAACGTACCACTGACATCTAAAAGAAAAAAGTAAACTATGAAGAAATTATTTGCAACAGCACTCGCACTGGCGGTGATGTTCTCAGCGGTCCAGGCGCAGGATATTCCTGAACGCAAACGCGATGGGCACCGTAAGCACCATTCAGCACTCACGAAGCTTGACCTCAGCGAGCAACAAAAAACGGAGCTCAAAACAGCAAATGAAGAGTTTCGCAAACAAATGGCTGACCTGAAGAAACAGGACCAGCTTACCGTGAAAGAATCCCGAACAAAGATGGAAGAATTAAGGAAAGGCCATAAATCGAAAGTAGAAAGCCTACTCACGTCTGAACAAAAGGCGAAGATGGAAGAAATGAAAAAAGCCAGGAAAGAAGATGGTAAGAAAGATTTCAGGAAGAAAGATGAGAAACGCTTCAAAGGCAAGAAAGACTTTAAAGGAAAAAGAGGTGGTGATTTTGAAAAGATGAAGGCTGACCTGGCGCTAACAGATGAGCAGGTGACAAAATTAAAAGCCAGCCGCGAGGTAACTGCTGCCAAAGTGAAAGCCCTTCGCGATGACAAATCACTTACTGAAGAAGCAAGAAAGGAAAAAGTAAGGGAGCTGAGAAAGGCGCAGAAAGAAGAATTCAGATCCGTATTGACGGAAGAGCAGAGAAAGAAACTTGATAAATAACAATTAGTCAATTAGTCAAATAGTCAATGAGTCAATAAGGAAACCCTGATTTAAGGCTACCTCATTGATTCATTGACTATTTGACCAATTGACCAATTAAAATAATACCTTCGCGCTCAATCACCTTACTTAATTTTTACTGTTGTAAAACAGCAACTACTACAATGAAGAAGAAATCAACCGCGTTTGACAAGTTTGCCAGGAAGAAAAGCAACGCTGCCATAAAGGAGCAATTCAAGCAGGAAAAAAGAAAATTCAAGAAAGAACGGGCTGAATATTTTGATAAGAAACGCTCCGAGATCAAGGCTTCTAAACCTGATGCGAATGCTCCCAAAACACAACCTGTGATCAAACGTGCGGAGAACAGCGGACTTATGCCGCTCAATAAATTCATAGCACATGCAGGGGTCTGCGGAAGAAGAGAAGCCGCTGAAATGGTGAAGAAAGGTTTCGTAAAAGTTAACAGTGCACTGATCACTGAACCCGGGCATAAAGTTTCAGCCAACGATGAAGTGAAAGTAAATGGAAAGAAAATTTTCCTGGCAAAAAATCTGGTGTACATACTTCTTAACAAACCCAAAGATTATATCACCACCACTGATGATCCGCAGAACAGGAAGACGGTACTCGACATTATAGGCAGGGCAACAAAAGAACGCGTGTATCCTGTGGGCCGGCTTGACAGAAATACCTCGGGCGTATTGTTATTAACCAACGACGGGGAACTCGCGCAAAAGCTTACTCACCCTCGAAATGAAATCAAGAAGGTTTATGCCGTCACACTAAACCGTCCTCTCGAGAAGAAAGATTTCGACCAGATACTTAAAGGTGTTACTCTTGACGATGGACCAGCTTCAGTTGATGTATTGGCTTACGCTGACGTTAAAGACAAGACGCAGATTGGCGTAGAGATACATAGTGGCAGGAATCGCATCGTGCGCAGGATTTTCGAATCGCTCGGGTATGATGTGAAGAACCTTGACAGGGTGATCTTTGCGGGCCTCACCAAGAAAAATGTAGAGAGAGGGAAATGGCGTTTCCTGTCTGAAAAAGAAGTTCGTGACCTCAAACATTTTGGCAAAGGCAAATAATGAACATCAAGCTCACGACGCATACGATCTTTGAAAACGAAGACCTGGTCGTTATAAATAAGCCTCCCGGATTGTTGTCAATCCCTGATCGGGAAGGAAAAGAAGTGTCTCTAAAGACTTTATTGCAGGAAAAATATGGAAACATATTTACCGTGCACCGGCTCGACAAGAATACAAGCGGGGTCATCATCTTTGCAAAAAATGAACGATCACACAAGGAGCTTTCCAGGCAATTCGAAGAGCGGCAAACGGAAAAGTATTATACAGGACTAGTTACTGGAACTCCTTCCAATCCCACAGGTACAGTGAACGCACCTATCGCCGAACACTCCGTAAAGCGCGGCCTGATGATCATTCATCAACGGGGTAAGGATGCCATCACGGATTACGAGGTGATCTCAGGTTTTGGCATCTATGCCTGGATGAAATTCAGGATCCACACCGGCCGCACCCACCAGATACGCATTCACATGAAAGAGATTGGTCATCCCCTCGCCTGTGATGAATTATATGGCGATGGCAAAGCCGTTTTTCTTTCATCCATCAAATCAAAAAAATTTAAGCTCTCAAAATCAGAACTGGAAGAACGCCCCCTGTTAAACCGGCTTGCATTACATGCACATATCCTTCGTCTCTCTGATTCAAAAGGAAACAAGTATGAATGGGAAGCACCTACTCCCAAGGATCTGAAAGCCACAGTGCAGCAGTTAGAGAAATGGCTCTGACGAGCCATTCTGTAATTTGGAATTGGAAATGGGGCAGAACCTGAATGTGCTGGTCACGCTAACTACTGAGAACCGTCAACTGACAACTACTCAAACAAAACCCACTCCCACAGTTCCATTTGTGGACTCATCAATAATTATGAATCCTCCATTTGGAGCGTTTACTTCGTACTGATCAGCAAAGATGGGTTTGGCTAACTGAATACTCACCTTACCGATATCATTAAGCCCGAATGTGGTTTTGGCGGTAGAATCATCAAGGGAGTTAATGTCCAGAATAGATAGAACAGCTGTAATCTTTGCTTTCACGCGATTAGTGCCATGCTGAAGAAGATATAACCTGCCTACCTGCAATGGTGCTTCGCCCATCCAGCATATGACGGAATCAAACCTGTTGAGCAGGGAGAAACTATCTCCCTCTTTTATGATCATATCTCCACGGCTTACGTCAATATCATCATCTAGCGTGATTACCACACTCTCCCTTTCGCCTGCTTCCTTTTTTTCACTATCGTCGTGAATTATGGATTTAATTTTTGATGACTTCAATGAAGGAAGGATGGATACTCTATCGCCAGTTTTCACGCATCCACTTGTAAGCTTGCCTGCATATCCGCGAAAGTCATGATACTCTTCACTGTGAGGCCTGATCACATACTGCACGGAAAAACGAAAGGGTGCATGGGCAATTTTTCTTGTAGCCGGTGTATTCTCGAGGCATTCCAATAAAGTGGGACCATGGTACCAATCCATGTTAAGTGAAGAAAAAACAACATTATCTCCATCCTTGGCAGCAACAGGTATGTACGTAATTGTGGCGCCCGCACTTCCTATTTTTTCATTCATGGAAACAAAGTCTGCCCTGATCTTTTCAAAAACATCCTGGCTATATGAAGCAAGGTCCATTTTGTTGATGCATATTATCACCTGCTGAATTCGCAGGAGGCTGGCAAGGTAAAAATGCCTGCGGGTTTGTTCTACTACACCCTTTCTCGCATCTATTAATATCAGTGAAACAGCTGCTGTACTGGCTCCTGTTATCATGTTGCGTGTATACTCCACGTGTCCAGGCGAATCTGCGATGATGTATTTGCGATTGGCCGTCGAGAAATAAATATGCGCAACGTCGATGGTAATTCCCTGTTCCCGTTCAGCTATTAAACCATCTGTAAGAAGTGAAAGGTCGAGAAAGTCCAGTCCTTTGCGTTTGCTGGTTGCTTCAATTGCCTCCAGCTTGTCATTAGTTACAGAGCGGGTGTCAAATAATAACCTTCCTATCAGGGTGCTCTTTCCGTCATCCACGCTTCCGGCTGTTGTGATTCTTAAGATATCCATACTATTGTTTTTTAAGAGATGCTTTTAATTACCATTCTTATGCACCAGATGATCACCATTATTCCAACAGCTATCATCATTGTTTTCCGGGGTAATTTTCCGGCCAGCTTTGCTGCAATAGGGGCTGCCAGCGAACCTCCTATCAACAATCCAAGCACGATATTCCAATGCTGAATGCCCACCGTGACGAAAAAGGTAGCGGCGCTCGCAAGCGTCACAAAGAATTCAGTAAGGCTCACTGAGCCGATGGTGTATTTAGGACTTCTCCCCTTTGCGATCAATGAACTGGTAACAATCGGGCCCCACCCGCCACCGCCAAAAGAATCAAGGAAACCTCCCAGCCACGCGAGCCATCCTACTCGTTTTACTTTCCTGTTTTTGGCAGGCAGTTGAAATGCTTTTATAAGAATTTTAATCCCCAGGAACATGGCATATACAGCAACGAGTGGCATCAGCCAGCTGCCTGCTCTTTCACCAAGGAACACTAATAGCAATGCTCCGAGTATTGCTCCTATTACCCCGGGGATAACCAGATGCCGAAATAGTTTACGATTGACATTGCCGAATTTGTAATGGCTATAACCAGAAATGCCGGAAGTAAATATTTCAGAGGTGTGAATGGCTGCACTTATCGAAACAGGATTTACCCCAAATGACATGAGGCAGGTGGCGGACGTCACGCCATAACCCATGCTCAATAAACCGTCGATCATTTGAGCAATGAAACCAGCCAGGATAAAAAAAAGAAACTGGTAATCGAAATACGGACGCAGGTTGATCGCAATTTCGCGGAACGCTGGCAATGGTAAAGCGGAAATGAGGAGATAGCCGGTTACCATTAATGCAAAAGCAATGATTATTCGGGAGGTAATCTTCTTCCACCTGTAGTCTTCACTTACACTACTTTCATCCTTTACCAAGCTACCGGTTTGTTTCAATATGAGGCTCGTGTTACCATTCGTGGCAACTGCTTCGCTTGCGCCGCCGTGTTGAACCATGGCAGACAAATAAAAATCAGAATTGCCGGGATCATTCTCCAGGTATAACAGCACCTGTTCCTGGCGTGCAAGTGTGATAATCTTTTCTTTTAATTGAAGGTCATTTGAAGCAAATACAATAAACTTCTTATTCCTGATTGACGCTTCAATGCTTACATTTTGTAACAGCCTGATGCCATTATTGTATCCCTGGCTTAAGATTAATTCGTCACCAGATTCAAAAACGGAAATTTGCCGTGCTGGCAGGAAAGAAAGTAATTGCTTTGCCCATTCCCTGGCAGAAGAAGCGTCACCAACCACCAATACTTCCCTATCCTCCATGTTCAGGAAAACAGGCAGTTCATGATTGATCATTGTTGGCGAACGACGCATTATAGTCTATTAAATAAGTAGATTATTGTGGCAAAAAAAATCAGAAATAGCCTTCCTTCTTTCGTTTTTCCATTGCTGCTTCTGAGCGTTTGTCATCCATCCTGGCGCCACGTTCGGAAATGGTTGCAGAAAGAATTTCTTCTATCACCTGGTCGAGTTTATCCGCATTTGAAAGCACTGCCGCCGTACACGTCATGTCACCAACAGTTCTGAATCTCACTTTACTTTTGAATGGCCGTTCATCCTCTTCAATATTCAAAAAGGGAGAACAGGGCCAATACATACCGTCGCGCTCGATGACCTCTCTCTCATGCGAGAAATAAATGGAAGGAATATCAAGTTCTTCCTCTCGTATATAATTCCAAACATCCAATTCAGTCCAATTAGAAATAGGAAACACGCGTACATTTTCGCCCAAACTAATTCTGCCATTTAAAATGTCGAAAAGTTCGGGGCGTTGTTTTCGCGCATCCCATTGTCCGAATGAATCCCTCACTGAAAAGACGCGTTCCTTGGCTCTTGCTTTTTCTTCATCGCGCCTGGCGCCGCCGATGCAGGCATCGAGTTTCAATTCTTCAATTGCATCGAGCAGCGTTTGGGTTTGCAATACATTCCTGCTGGCATATTTGCCGGTTTCCTCTTTTACCTTGCCACTGTCAATTGAATCCTGAACATAGCGAACTATGAGGTCCGCGCCTGTCTTTTTCACCAGCTCATCCCTGAATGCAATCGTTTCGGGAAAATTATGCCCGGTATCAATGTGTAATAGCGGAAATGGAATTTTTGCAGGGAAGAATGCCTTCTGAGCGAGTCGTACAAGGGTGATCGAATCTTTACCTCCTGAAAACAAAATCGCCGGACGTTCAAATTGCGCGGCAACTTCCCGGAGGATGTAGATGGCTTCGTGCTCAAGTTCGCGGGGAAATAGGTTCATTGTTGTTTGCGTTTTCTTTTTTACCAGTTGTCGGTTGCCGGCGGCTTACTAAGTGTCCTTCTCGGTTGATAGTTGGCAGTTGGCAGCGGCGTGTGGGTGTTCAGTTGTTTTTTTCAATTTTCAATCGAAATCGCTTCTGACAACCGTCAACCTTCAACTGAACTGACAACTCGCGTTCATCCGCCATGCAGTCCACACTCCTTTTTCGATTCTTCCCACCACCATCTCCCGGCGCGGGGATTTTCACCCGGATCAATTGCTCGGGTGCATGGCGCGCAGCCGATGCTTGAATAATTTCTATCGTGTAATACATTGTAGGGCACATTATGTTCCTGCAAATAGTGTATCACGTCATTTAATTTCCAGTTGAGTAGCGGGTTAAATTTATATATCTGCCGGTCGGCAAGCCATTCCACCATGGGCATGAGCATGCGGTTGCCTGATTGCCCGGCGCGCAAACCCGTGATCCATACAGAGGCGCCGGCTAATGCGCGATTCAAAGGACCTATCTTTCTTACATGGCAGCAGTGCTTACGGTTTTCTATAGAATCATAAAAACCGTTAATTCCGTGGGTTGAAACGTAATCCTCCACTTCCCGTGCATCAGGAAAATAGACATTTATGCTTTTCCTGTACCGGGCGGAGACCTTTTCCAATAATTCATAAGTCTCGTTAAACAATCGCCCCGTGTCAATGGTGAAGATGCGAATGTCAAGCTGGTTGCGAAAAATTATATCCGTCAACACCTGGTCTTCCTGCCCGAGTGAGGAAGAAAACACCACTCGCCCGGGAAATGTTTTAGCGATCATTTCGAGGGCGCGTGGTAATGAGGAGTTTTCCAACTCGGCTATCTGCTGTTCATCCAGGTTCACAATAATTAAAAACTAATCGAGGTTAGGTTGAGGGGTATAACGCAGGTACGGCTTCACCACCTTAACGCCCTTTGTAAATTTCTTTAACGCATCTTCTGTTGAAACGGCCGGTACAACTATTACGTCTTCGCCATGTTTCCAGTCAGCCGGAGTGGCAACACTATAGTTCGCTGTTAATTGCAATGAATCAATCACACGCAACACTTCCACAAAGTTTCTTCCTGTAGAAGCCGGATAAGTAATAATGAGCTTAACAAGTTTATCCGGTCCAATTACAAACAGTGAACGAACCGTAGCTGTAGCTGAAGCATTAGGATGTATCATGTCATAAAGAGTTGACACGGTACGATCAGGATCCGCGATCAATGGAAAATTAATGGTAGCATTTTGGGTCTCATTAATATCCTTCACCCATCCTTCGTGCTTATCAAGAGAGTCAACGCTCACTGCCAGGACCTTTACATTCCGCTTCGCGAATTCTTCACCTAATAAAGCCGTTCTGCCGAGCTCAGTAGTGCATACAGGGGTATAATCGGCAGGATGGGAAAACAACACTCCCCAGCCAGTGCCGAGGTAATCATAAAAATCGATCTGACCCTCTGTGGTCTGTGCGGTGAAATTGGGCGCCGTATCGCCAAGACGTAGTGCCATAATTATACAGTTTAAAGATTACGAAAATAAGAGAAAGTTATTGGTCTACCAAGTTTGTGGACTAGTAAATAGTGGACGGATGTCGGTTGCCAGTTGTCAAAAGCTTCCGATTTCAATATCTAGCATTCAGTTTGATGAGCTTCGACAACCGACAATTGTCAACTTTCAACTAATAAAACAGGAACCCTCATTTCATAGGTAACAAATCGACCAACGTCTTCTTCTCCAGCACATTCAACGTTGCATCGCGCACACTGATCATGATATCATGCAAACCACAACTGGTTTCATCACAATTATCACATCGATTATAAAAATTGAGGCTTACGCAGGGCAGCATGGCAATGGGGCCGTTTACGAGACGGACAATGGTGGCTACTTTTATTTTTGCCGGATCCTGTTTTAAATAGTACCCACCGCCTTTGCCTTTCTTGCTCTCCAGGATTTCAGCCTTCTTTAACTCCAGGAGAATATTCTCGAGGAACTTTAAAGGAACTTTTTTCTTTATAGCTATTTCTGAAATGAGCACGGGTCCCTGCTGATATCGTTCAGTAAGATAGGCGAGCGCCTTGAATGCGTATTGAGATTTTTTAGACAGCATCGGGCAATATGCTAAGATGGTAATGGATAGGAGAATGTTTTTTTAACATGGCTGATACACCACAGTATTTATCCAGCGAGAGTTCAATTGCGCTTCTCACTTTGGTTTCATTGGCTGGATCTGTTCGAAGTATGTAGGTGACATGTATATCTTTAAAAACTTTCGGATGTCCCTCTGTTTGTTCTGTTTCGACGTCGACTGAAAAATCAGAAAATTTCACGCGCTTTTTTTCCAGGATTCCAACTACATCAATCCCGGAACATCCACCGAGTGCTGATAACAGCAATGCTTTGGGGCTCATGCCTTCCAAGCGATTGCCATCGATGGTTATTTTGTGTTCATCCTGTTTGCTATCGAACACTTCCTGGTGTTTCCAGTTTGTTGAGGTCTTCATAACTATGTTTTTTATCCTGGAGTACATTTTCTATAGTCCAGTCAAGTTCCCTGATGAACGCATGTTGCCTTACAGGGCATTCACGTTTATCACAAACCGGGCATTGAAAATATTTGCATCCATCTGAGTGAACAAACAATTCAACGGAGGGGCCAAACTCTTTCTTTACCAGGCTACCAAGCGCTTCCACTTCTTCATGCGCCTGTTGCACGTTGATGTACCAGGGAACGGTGAGATGGCAATCAAGGTGCAGCACGCTTCCATACTTTATTACACGCAAATTATGGAGATCGATCCAATTTTCTTTGCGGTTCTTACTAAGAACCTGGATCAGTTTTTTCAACAGGGTTTCATCAGCTTCATCCATAATGCCGGCTATTGATCGTCGAATAATGCGGTAACCGGTGATTATGATGATTATCCCAAATATCATGGCGAGCACACTATCGAGCCAATAGTATCCCGTGAAGTATAGCAATGCCAGGCCTGCGATGATTCCAAACGTGGAATAAGTATCAGTTTGCAAATGCTTACCACTGGCCTCCAATGCAAGTGAATTATTATTTCTCCCGGTGCGCACACAATATAGTCCGACAATGTAATTGACGAGGGCGGTTGAAGCTATGAGCCAGATGCCTGTATCAATGCGCGTAAGTTGAACGGGATGGATGAGATGCTGGATGGCTTTATACAATGTAATAGAACCTGCTGCCCCTATTAATGTGCCTTCGATGCCTGCTGAAATGAACTCTGCTTTACCATGTCCGTAGGGATGGTCTTTGTCCTTTGGTTTTGCAGAAACGTAGAGGCTATACAAACCGATGAAACCTGCGGCTACATTCACGATGCTTTCCAATGCGTCAGTTAGTATTGCCACAGAATGGGTGAAATAATACGCAATAAATTTTACGGCGAGCAGGAGTATCGAAATTCCAGCTACCCACTTTTGAACATTTAAATTTTGATTGGCTGCCTTCAAGTGCGGCAATTTAGTCAAAACTTTCCTTTACGTGCTTTAGCCATTGAGCGCGAGCGAAACGAAGGAATTGAGGAGGAGCTGATTTGAAAGTTTTTTCATTTTCATACCTGCCTGCCAGCTGGCTGAATTGCTCCCATTCTTCTTTAGGTTTAGGTTCATTCTCAAGATTCACGTTTTTCTCCGTAATATCCATTTCATGTTCGGGTCCCTGCGGCAACCACATAGAACCAACAAGAGAATAAGCCTTGTCATCTTCCACTAATATCAATTTCTTTTGGGATGGCGATACATCACTGCGGCAGGTAAGATTTGCCTGGAAACAGGTTTCAGCCACACCATCTTCATCCAGGTCTGTAATGGTGATTGCATCCTTTAAAAATTCACAGGTAATATCAAATGGACAGGCCATAACTCCATCATTCCAAGCCCAAGTTGCTTGCCATCCATTTGCGGATTTGAGAAATCGACTGGCATAAAGAAACGATTCCTTTTCATTTTCATTTTCATTGTTCTTAACCCGTCGTTCATTAGTTTTTGAAAAAACAATAATGTTTTCCCCCAGTCTGTCGAACCAGGCATAGGCATGCTGGAATTCGCCCTTGAAAGTAATTTCTGCAGGCAATTCGCCCTTATTGAGTTTAACCGGTGATACTGTATCAACAACAGTATTCCTATTAATTGGCAGGGAATCCTGATCCGGAACAGTATGTTTTTCCCCAATAGTGTTTTGATTGGTACAGGAAAAAAGAAACAGGATTGCTATGATGAGAAGTAAGTGAGTTTGCATGGCAGCTTGTGTACGCTAATATACAAACTAGCACCTGGAAAAAGCGTGGAATGGGCAGGTGGTAGCACTCGTTATGAAATTTTTCTTCCGGTTAAAGGTTTACATGAGGGAAATCTGTACAGGAGGTCTTATGCGCGTTTTTCTTCATTATTGGGCGTGGAAAAAAACGCCAGAATTTGTTTTTTCCCATGGTTTTGGCTTTCCGATAAAGGAGATTTGTGTTTTGATCGATCATCTGAAGCTTCAAATGTTGAGAGAAAAAAGTTAGCTGAACAACCGGTAGCCGGGGAGAGGGAGGGATTAGACCTGAAAAAATTGACGCTGGAAGCGTCCAGGCTAATTATTGCCCGTGGGGCAAAAAAACGGAAGGTTGGAAGGCGGGGGAGGGAGGGCCCCGCGGGCGGGGAAATTGAAGGTCAAATGGGAGTTGCCTCTATATCGTTGGTCGATGACCGTTGGTCGATGGTCGATGACC
>Ga0196972_1000494_pt1 | contig 20136 bp, 14 predicted proteins | sample S1v_2013CmetaG_FD_148618 | JGI IMG/M metagenome (GOLD analysis project Ga0196972, IMG submission 148618) | Soil microbial communities from Anza Borrego desert, Southern California, United States - S1+v_20-13C | ecosystem: Environmental > Terrestrial > Soil > Desert | place: USA: California...
AAGCGCCGGAGTCAGGCGCGGCATCGCCACAACAAGGGGAGGCGGTATGAGCGCGAAGACGTGGGCCGCGGGAATCATGCTGGCTGTCTCGACGGCGGCAACGGCGCAAGACAATTGTCCGAACCGCGGCGATCTCGATGCGCCATACTGCGATGCGGACAAGGACCTGGTCGCCGATGCGCCGACCGACCCGAAAAAATTCAAGAATCCCGCGACGCTGGCCTTCACCTTCACGCCGCTCGAAGATGCCGGCGTCTACGAGAAACTGTTCAAGCCCTTCACCGAACATCTTGCCCAATGCACCGGCAAGAAGGTGTCCTTCCTGCCGGTGCAAACCAATTCGGCGGAAATCGAAGCGATGCGCGCCGGCAAGCTGCACGTCGGCGCATTTTCCGCGGGGCCGACCAACTTCGCCGTCAACATCGCCGGCGCCGTGCCTTTCGCCGTGGTCGGCAACCAGAAGGAATTCCAGAGCTACTCGCTGATCGTGATCACGCGCAAGGATGGCGCGATCCAGAAAATGGCCGATATCAAGGGCAAGAAGGTCGCCCATACGTCGGCGACTTCCAATTCGGGGCACCTGGCGCCGATGGCCTTGTTTCCGAAGGTGGGAGTGGTGCCGGACAAGGATTACAAGATCCTGTTTTCGGGCAAGCACGATCATTCCATCCTCGGCGTGAACTCCGGCGAATACGACGCCGCCGCGGTCGCTTCCGATGTCTTCGAGCGCATGGCCGAACGCGGCCAGGTGAAGGCCGACGATTTCCGCATCATTTACCGCAGCGACAAGTTTCCAACCCAGTCTTTCGCCCATGCCCACGATCTCGATCCGGCATTGCGCGACCAGATGCTGAAATGCTTCTACGACTACCGCTTCACCGACGATCTGAAAAAGGCATTCGCCGGCGCCGACCGCTTCTTTCCGATCAACTACAAGAAAGATTTCTTCATGGTGCGCTATGTGTCGCAGGCGGCCGGCGAATCGTTCAATCGCGCCGCCTACGACAAGCAAGCCGCCAAAGAGAAAAAGTGACGGCTTTGCGGGTCGGGCAATGTCTGGCACACTGACGGTCATCCGTATCGTGCGCAGATCCGATGCCGCAGCCGCTTTCCTGCTATTACCTCGATGAACCGCTGACGGAAGAGGAATTCGCCTTCGTCCGGCAGACGCTGATCGGGCCATGGGCGAAATTCAAGACGCGGGCGCCGGCGCTCACGCAAAAGCGCGTGCCGGCCGTCCTGCCCGCTCCCGACGAACATGGCCGCTATGTGGAAAGCCGCGAACAGCGCGCCGAACGCGTGCGCGCCAACTTGCGCAATGCCGGCATCCGCGCCGACAACGGCCGCCAGGTGGTATGGGTCACGCCGCGCGATCCGGAATGGGATGCGATCTTTCAATTCGCGATTCGCGAAGAGACCGGGCTTGCACCCTTCGTCGCGCAGCGCTGGTTCCTGGAGAACGGCGTGCCGGTACGCGGCGGCATCCGCGTGGTCGATACCCAGCTGCTGATCGAAGGGTTGTAGGCGCGAAAAAGAACAAGGAATTCATTCGAATGCAGATCAGTTATTGGGAACAGGACGCCATGCTCGATGCCGACGTCATCGTCATCGGCGGCGGCATCATCGGCTTGCAGACGGCGCTCGAATTGCGCGAACGCCTGCCGCGCGAGCGCATCGTATTGCTCGAACGCGGTTTGCTGCCGGCGGGCGCCTCGAGCCGCAACGCCGGCTTCGCGTGCTTCGGCAGCCTCACCGAAATCCTGCACGACATCGACGCGATGGGCGCCGACGCCGCCGTGGCGTTGGTCGAGCGCCGCTGGCGCGGCTTGCAGCGGCTGCGCTCGCGGCTCGGCGACGATGCCATGGGTTACGAGGATTTCGGCGGCTTCGAACTGCTGCTCGAGGCGCAAACCGGCGCGCTGCGGCGCCTGGACGAAGTGAACGAACATCTGCATCGCCTGTTCGGTCAAGCCGTCTTCTCGGTCGATGCAGCGGGCTTGCGCGCGAGCGGCTTCGGCCGCGAGGTGCACGCGCTGGTGAAGAATCCGCTCGAAGGCCAGGTGCATTCTGGCCGCATGATGCGAGCCCTGGCGGCGCTGGCGGCGCGGCACGGCATCGAAATCCATACCGGAGCGCAAGTCACGGCCTTGCACGACGACGGCGCGCGCGTGCATGTACAAGTGGAAAGCCGGCGCGGCCTCGCGTTCCGCGCGCCGCGCGTTGCCGTCTGCACCAACGGCATCACCGGCAGCGTGCTGCCCGATTGCGGCATCGTTCCCGGCCGCGGCCAGGTGCTGGTGACCGAACCGGTCAGCGGCCTGCCGTGGCGCGGAACCTATCATTTCGACGAGGGCTTCTATTACTTCCGCAATGTCGGCGAGCGCATCCTGCTCGGCGGCGGCCGCAATCTCGATTTCGCCGGCGAGGAGACGGCCGAGATGGCGCTGACCGACAAGATCCAGGCGGCGCTCGAGAAGATGCTGTACCAGGTGATCGTGCCGGGCCGCGAGCCGCGCATCGAGCATCGCTGGGCCGGCATCATGGGTTTCGCCGCCGACAAGCAGCCGATCGTCAAGCGCGTGTCCGAACGCGTCGCGCTCGGCTTCGGCTGCAACGGCATGGGCGTGGCGCTCGGCGCCGACATCGCGGCGGAGACGGCGGCGCTGTTGAACGACTGAAGCGGCATGCCGAGCCTTCTTGACACGCGCTTTCGTGCCGCGACGACTTCCGACGCCCAGGCGATCGCCGATGTGTATCTCGCCGCGCGCAAACGTTTTCTTCCTTTTGCTCCGCTGGCTCACTCGGATGACGATGTCCGGCATTGGATTCGCACCATCCTTGTTCCCGCCGGCGGCGTGACCGTGGCGGAGGCCGGCAGCCGGATTGTCGGCATGATGGCGACTTCCTGCGCGGAATCGGTCAACTGGCTCGATCATCTTTACCTCGCGCCCGACGCCGTAGGCCGCGGGATCGGCTCGCGCATGCTGGAGCGTGCCAAGGGCGAGTTGAGTACACCGATTCGTCTCTATACTTTCCAGGCCAACACCGCTGCCTGCCGCTTCTATGAGCGCCACGGCTTCCATCCCATTGCCTACAGCGATGGCGACAGCAACGAAGAAAAATGTCCGGATGTGCTCTATGAGTGGAGAGGCGGCGCCTGACAGCCTAGGGCGGTTTGCCACACGCCGATTTACGCTTTCCGCCGGCCGCTCGATGGCGATTGCGGCGTTGCAAATGCTCAGCAGGGGAACCGCCGGATCGCCGGCCGTCCTGCTTCCGCTTTGCGCCTGGCACTCGCCCCCGATCGCCACGGCATAAACCGCAAATCGGGATGCGACGAAGCACTAGCAATGTGCCGCATCGAACCATGCCGGCGGACGGCGTATCGGTGCGTCAGGAAGTCCGGTTGTCGATGTCGGTCCCGCGCGGCACGGCAGGCGGCGCCGGCATCGGCGGCGCATGGCTCGCGGTCCGAACCGCCGCCGTCACGCGATCTTGCGAGAAGCGCAGCCGCACCAAGTCGAGCAGGGATTCGATCACGACCGTGCGCCGGCTCGCGCCGGCCTCGAAGGCGCCCGGCGAACCGCCGGCGCGGCACGGCAGTTCATAATCGCCGTCGGGCCGCCGGAGCGCTCGCATTTCCTCCCAGGTCGCATCGTAGTCCGCGGATTTCCTGCACACATGCTTTTCGCGCGGCGGCAGCTTGTTGGCGTTGCCGATCAGGATCAGCTTGCCGCAACCGGCCAGCCGGCCGATTTCGCGCACCACCGCGACCATCAATTCCTTCGGCCGGCAACCGTACAGATCGCGCGTGACTTGCTTGATGCCCATCGTCTTGTCGGTGGCGAGCAAGCCTTGCAAGCCGCCCAGCTTGACGCAGCGCTCGCCGTCCTGCCGCAAGAAGACGAAAGCGGCGGTATAGACGCAGACGTCGCGCGACATCAGGCGCAGCACGAGTTCGCCGTCGCGGCGCGCGGCATCGGTCGCCGCCAGCGTCAATTGATAGACCGCGCCCGACTTGCCGATGAATTCGCCGAGCGGCACCGGCTGCTGGGCAGCCTTGCAAGCCCAGTCGGCCAGCGGCGAATGCAGCAGGATGTCGTAGTGTCCGATCAGCAGATCGACGCGATCGGCGTAGGACAGACGCGGCGTCAGATACGGTCGCCGCAAGCGTCCGCGCAGGTGCGGCGAGGCGCGCGCCATATCGAGCAAGGCCGGCGTGCGCTCGATGTAGCGCAGCCATTTGCGCGTTTGCAAGGGATGCAAGAGATAGCCGATCAGCATTGCCGCCCTGTCCACGAGACCGGGCCGCAATACGGGCGGCGCGGAGGAGAGGGGAGCGGGTCCATGGGTTGGCATAGGCTAAAGCGTCCTCAGAACGATCCGGAAATTCATGGTTTCACTACGGGTGGGCGGTGAATTGAGAATGCACAAAGCCACCCTCTGATAGACTTCAGCGTTGCTTTTGAATGACTCCCTGGAGGATCCATGGCAGTTTCCCGTCTGCTCCGGCACCGCAACGCGCTTCGCGCGCTGTGCCTGCTCGCTTTTTCGTCCTGCGCCTTGGCGCAGAGCTCCGCGCCGGCGACGGCGCTCTCTTCACCCGCGGCCACGCTGCCCGTCACGCCGGTGACGCCGGTGACCGATACTTACTTCGGCACCCAGGTCGTCGATCCGTATCGCTGGATGGAAAACATGAAGAGCGATATTTTCCGCACCTGGGCCAAGTCGCAGGCCGATTACGCGAACGGCGTGCTCGCGCGCATCCCCGGGCGCGACGCGCTGAAGAAGCGGTTGAGCGAATTGAACAATGCCGCGGAGAACGTCTCCGCCATCGAAAGCGTCGGCGGCAACCTGTTCTACCTGAAGAGCGAACCGGGCCGCAATTCGCGCCGCCTGTACATACGCGACGCGCAGGGCAACGAACGCATGCTGCTCGATCCCGACACCCTGAACGCGCAAGGTTCGCACCATGCGATCGATTTCTTCTCGCCGTCGCCGGACGGCAAGCTGCTGGCCGTTGGGGTGTCGCAGGGCGGCTCGGAAGACAGCACGCTGCGCCTGATGGAAATCGAGAGCGGCAAGTGGCTGCCGGAAGCGATCGACGGCGCCGGGCTCAATCAGGAGGGCATCGGCTGGCGCCCGGACGGCCGCTCGTTCTTCTACAACCGCCTGCCGCCGGCCGACAAGAAGGGTTATCGCGAACGCTACAACAAGAGCGCCGTCTACGAGCACGTGATCGGCCAACCGGCGACGAAGGACAAGGCCATCTTCGGCTACGGCGTGACGGTGAAGCGCCATTTCGCGGTGCCGGACCTGCCGTACGTGCTGACCTCGCCCGATTCGAATTACGCGATCGCGATCGTGCTGCACGGCGATGCCGTCGACCGCTCCGTCTACATCGCTCCGCTGGCGGCCGTCAACGGTCCCGATACGCCCTGGAAGAAGATCGTCGGCCCCCAGGATCGCGTCAACAGCGTCTACCTGCGCGGCAACGAACTCTATCTGCTGTCGCACAAGAATGCGCCGCGCTATCAACTGCTTGCGCTCGACCTGGCCAAGCCGGAGATGGCGCGCGCCAAGGTCGTCATTCCGCGCGGCGAGGCGGTGCTGCGCCGTGCGGCGGTGGCGAAGGATGCGCTGTACGTGCGCACGCTCGACGGCGGGGTGAGCCGCCTGCTGCGCGTCCCGTTCGACGGCAAGCCGGTGCAGCAGGTGGCGCTGCCGTTCGACGGCACGGTGCTGGAAATGGCGGCCGATCCGACCCGGCCGGGCATGCTGGTCAAGCTGGAAGGCTGGACCGAATCGCCGCGCATCTACAGCGTCGACGCGGCATCGTCGCAAGTGGTCGACAGCGGATTGCTCAAGCCGTCGCCGGTCAGCTTCTCCGGCATCGAGGCCAAGCGCGTGCTGGTCAAGAGCCATGACGGCATCCTGGTGCCGCTGTCGATCATCCACAAGAAAGGCATCAAGCTCGACGGCGGCAATCCGGCCATCATCAACGGCTACGGCGCCTACGGCATCACGCTCGAACCGCGTTTCGTGCCGGGCCGGCTCGCCTGGCTCGAGCGCGGCGGCGTGTACGCGGTGGCGCACGTGCGCGGCGGCGGTGAGTTCGGCGAGGAATGGCACAAGGGGGCGCATATCCTCAACAAAGCCAACACGATCCGCGATTTCATCGCCTGCGCCGAGTATCTCGTGAAAGAGGGCTATACCTCGTCGAAGAAGCTGGCCGGCACCGGCGGCAGCGCCGGCGGCATCACGATCGGCGGCGCGATCACGCAGCGCCCGGAATTGTTCGCCGCGGCGCAAAGCGCGGTCGGCCTGTCCGACATGCTGCGCATGGAATTCACGCCGAACGGCCCGCCCAACATCGCCGAATTCGGCACGGTGACGAAGAAGGACCACTTCGAGGCGATGTATGCGATCAGTCCCTACCATCGCGTCAAGCATGGCACGCCGTATCCGGCGGTGATCGTCACGACCGGCATCAACGATCCGCGCGTCGACGCCTGGGAACCCGCCAAGTTCGCCGCCCGTCTGCAGACGGCGACCGGCAGCGGCAAACCGGTATTGCTGCGCATCGATTACGACGCCGGGCACGGCAGAGGTTCGACCAAGGCGCAAACCATCGCGGAAACGGCCGACGTCTGGTCTTTCTTCCTGTGGCAGATGGGCGATCCGGCGTTCCAGCCCGCCAAATAGCGGCGCATATCGCCGTCGCTGCCGTTCCCGCCCGGCGGGAACGGCGAGCGGCGTCCGCTACTTTGCTTCCGCCGCCAGCGGCTGCGCCGCGAAATGCCGCTGCAAGCCGCTCAGCACGGTTCCCAGCGCCGCATCGAGCGCATTCGCGGTGCGAATCAGTTCTTCGTCCCCCGCCGCCTCCGCCACCGCCTGTTCCAGCCCCGCCGCCGCATCCTGCACGTCGCTTGCGCCGATGTTCGCCGCCGCGCCGCGCAGCGAATGCGCGAGCATCTTGACAGGGCCGCGCTGCCCGGCCGCGAGGGCGGCGCGGATCTGGACGGCCGCCTGCGCCTGCGATTGCATGAAGAGTTGCAGCAGGCTCAGGTACAGTTCGCGGTCGCCGGCCACGATTTCCATGCCTTCGCCGGTATCGATGCCCGGCAACTCCGGCAAGCCGGCGCTCGACGCGGCTTCGGGCGGAACCAATGAGGTGTTCAGCCAGCGCGCCAGCGTGGCGTAGAGCTGCTTCGGATTGACCGGCTTGGTCAGGTAATCCTGCATGCCGGCGCGCAGGCAGCGCTCGCGCACTTCGGCAAGCGCATGCGCCGTCATGGCGACGATCGGCAATGCCGCATGCTCGGGATTGGCGCGGATGGCGGCGGTCGCGGCGTGGCCGTCCATGCCCGGCATCTCCAGATCCATCAGTATCAGATCGTAGGCGCCCGGGCCGCCGGCGGCGAGCTTGTCCAGGGCTTCCCGGCCGCTGTTGGCGACGTCGACGCTGATGCCCACCGCGTTCAGCAATTCGATCGCGATCTGCTGGTTGATGGAATTGTCCTCGGCCAGCAGTACGTGAGCGTCCTGATAGCGATGCGGCAGCGCGCCGCCCGCGATCGCGCTCTGCGGATGCGGCGCGAAGATGCCGACCAGCGTATCGACCAGCAGCGATTGGTTGATCGGTTTGAGAAGAATGCCGTGCGCGCCGGCGGCGCGCGCTTCCTCCTCGACATCCTCGCGCCCGAAGGCGGTGACGAGCACCGTGTGCGGCGTTTGCGCGAGATGCCGGTCATCCCGGACCGCGCGGATCAATTCGATGCCGTCCATCTGCGGCATTTGCCAGTCGGTCAGCACCAGCCGGTAGGGATCGTGCGCCGCATCGGCGGCGCGCACGGCGGCCAGCGCCGACTTCGCATCGGCGACCGTCTCCACATGCACCGGCAAGGCTTGCAAGGCGTCGGCCAGCGTGTCGCGGGCGGCGGCGTTATCGTCGACCACCAGCACGCGCGCCCCGTTCAAGGCGATCGGGATCACGCCCGGCTGGTCGGCTGGCGCCGCCGGCGCGAACGGCACGCTGAAGCGGAACACCGTGCCCTTGCCGACCGCGCTCTCGACCTCGATGCCGCCGCCCATCAAGTCGAGCAGACGCTGCGAGATCGAGAGCCCGAGCCCGGTGCCGCCGTACTTGCGCGAAGTCGAGCCGTCGGCCTGCACGAAGGGTTGGAACAGCTTGGCGATCTGTTCGGACGACATGCCGATCCCGGTGTCCCGCACCGAGAATTGCAGCCGCACGCGGCCGTCCGGCGCTTCCTCCAGCAAGACGCACGAAACCTCGATCTCGCCGGCGTCGGTGAACTTGATCGCATTGTTGACCAGGTTGATCAGCACCTGCCCGAGCCGCAGCGGATCGCCCATCAGCCGGCGCGGCACCGCCGGCGGCACGTGGAACAGATATTCGAGCTGCTTGTCCGCCGCCTTCTGGCTGGTGACCGTCGCCACGTTCGACAGCACCTGGTCGAGCGAGAACGGAATCGTTTCCACCTCCAGCCTGCCGGCTTCGATCTTGGAGAAGTCGAGTATCTCGTTGATGATGTCCAGCAGCGACAGCGCCGCGCCGTGGATCTTGCCGACGTAATCCTTTTGCTTGGGCGTGAGCTCGGTGCGCAACGCGAGGTGGGCGAGGCCGATGACGGCGTTCATCGGCGTGCGGATCTCATGGCTCATGTTGGCAAGGAATTCCGATTTGGCGCGTGTGGCTTCCTCGGCCCTTTGCCGGGCGTCGGACTCGGCCGTCATCTTTTCTTCGATCAACTTCGCCTGCCGCCGCAGCGCTCCGGCCTGCAGGTCGAGCGCGAGCTGCTGGGCCGCGTCGCGCAACAACGCCTCCTCGTCGGGTCGGTACTGCTGGCGATTGCGCTTCGCGCCGACCAGCAGGAAGCCGGTCACATGGCCGCGGTGCGTCATCGGATAGAAGCGATGGTCGCCGTGCAGCTCGAGTTCCTCGAGCGAAGGCTTGCCGCCGGACGGCAGATCGAGTTCGGACGGCGCCTCGGCCAGATCTCCGGCCGCCAGCAGGAAACGGCTGCTATCCAGGAGATAGATCGCGCTGCCGTCGTGGTCGGCGAACTCGCGGATCGCTTTCAGGTAGACCGCGAACAGGCCGGCCGGATCGTAGAGCGCGGCCGCCTTGCCGATCGCTTCGCGCATCGCCAGCTTCCTGGCATGCCAATGCGGATAGAAGCGCGACTGCACCAGGCGCTCGACGAAACGCCGCAGCGCCGGATAAGCCAGCACGATGGCGGCCCCGAGCAGGGAATCGAGCAACAGGCTCTTCCAGCGTTGCGGGATCTGCAGGAGCGGATCCATCAGCGCGTCGATGATCCAGACGAACAGCGCGACAGCGATCGCCATCAGACCGAAGACCGCCACCCGGTTGGCCGCGAAGCCGACATCGAGCACGCGATGGCGCAGCGTCGCGTAGGTCAGGATGACGTTGGCGCTCAAGGCCAGCATCAGGTTGAGGTCTTCGAAAATGAAGCGGTCGTCGGCGACGAAGACGCCGAGGCCGAACACGTAGTCGATCAGCACGTTGCCGCTCACGTAGAGCAGTTGCAAACCCATTGCCAACAGGATCCACAGGAAGCGCGGCTTGAGTTCGGTGGGCGAATGGCGCCGGCCGTCCCACATGACGGCGATGCAGGACAGCCACGACAGCAGGTCGACAATACGCAGGCTGTAGCGGACGAAGGGTTCGAAGTAGGGGCTCGGCGGCAGGAAATAGCTGCCGATGCACAGCGTGCCGAACAGGGCGACGTAGGCCAGCATGGCCTTGAACAAGCGCCGCACGAAACGGTTGACCGGGCTGCCGATGTCGCCCACATATTCGATCGAAAAATACAAGAACACCACGGCGCGCAGGATCCAGGCGATCCAGTCGAAGATCCAAAGACCGAGCCGGGCGTCGGGCGACAGCAAGACGTAGATGTAATAGGGCGGGATCGCCAGCAGCAAGGCGGCCGACAGCGCCCGCAGCGCGCGGCTGTCCGGACGCCGCAGCGCGATCAGGAAGGCCAGCACGGCAAGCGGCAGGTTGGTCAGGCCGTCGATGAGCCGGTACAGGAGCCGGGATTTGGAATATTCGCCGGCTTCGGCGACGATCGTCGCTTTGCGCTCTCCTTCGGCATGGAATACCGTCACCGGCACATTTTCGCCGGTTGCAATCTTCAACAGGTAATGGCCGGGTTCATCGAAACGGAAAACGTCGCCGGTGCGCAGGCCGGCCCGGTCCATCGCGCCGCCGGGCCGTACGCCGGTCACGGTCCAGCGGTCCGACACGGGACCGGCCGCGAATTCGACGCTGCCGCCCAGCGTGCCGATGCCGGCGCCGCGCTCGACCCACCAATACTGCAGGCCGACGACGATGTCGGCCAGGCAGATCAGGGCCAGCGACGCCAGCAGCCACTTCCAGGCGGCATTCGACAATTTGAAACGGGTCATGCGTGCATCTTTCTTATGGTTGTGGCGGCCTGCGGGCCGCGTGCACTTTTCGGTAACCGTCGGCTACCTTCGGACCGTCGGCGGCGTTTGTCTCTGATCCGGGGCCGCGCAAGTGTCCGAACGCCAACACTCTAGCAGATCGTGCGCCGTAAAGACCTTGATTTGCGGTGGAAAAAACAGGGAAGGCACGGTTTTGCGATGGTGCGCCGGCGCTGGTCGGATTTCGGAGCGGATCCTGAGTGGCCACGAGCGAAAAAAAGCCCCGCGAGGCGTGAACCGGCGGGGCGAATCCTTCCTTAGGAGGGAGGAGGAGACATTCGTTACGAATCAAATTGCATAGGCGGGACGGCAGATGTCGCGCCGGATGCGCAGGCTGCCCTTGGCGGTCGCGCGCAGCGAGGCATCGGAAATATCGGCAATCGACAGGCCGGCGGCCCGGCGGAGATCAGCATCCTTGGCGTTCGCGGCGGCCGGGCGAGCCAGGCGCGCGGCGAGTTTCGCGAGCGACGGCACGACGAAGCCGTCGACTGCAGGTACGGTGGTGACCACGGTCATGGCCTTGCTCCGGGTTAACCGCGGGCCGCCAGCGCGCGGAATTCCGCGGCCAGGCTCGGATCGCTGTCTTCGTATTCCCGGGCCATGCGATTGAGGGTCAACATGGAACGCAGGGTTTTGCTTGCCTTGCGTTCGGCGCGCGACGGGCGCGGCATCACCAGCAACAACGCGGCGCGCAGCAGGCCGACGAGCAGCGGTTGGAAAATCATGATCAGGGCGCCGATCAAACCGAGTCCGAGCAGCGGACGGGCGATACTGGCGGCAGGTGCGGCGATAGTCAGAAAAGACATGATGAACTCCCTTCAAATTTGGCTTCTTATCTTTTGTTGCATCGCAGTATAGGATGCGTAGAGATATAAGGCCAATTTTGTTTCTTCATATCAGCTATACTGTTTTTGAATATCAACCCATCTTCCCCCCGAGGGAGGCTGCCATGAGTTTCCTGACGCTCGATTTGAATTTATTGCGCGTTTTTGACGCCGTCATGACCGAACAGAACCTGACGCGCGCCGCCAACCGGCTGGCGATGACGCAACCTGCGGTATCGAATGCCTTGCGGCGCTTGCGCGACGCCTTGAACGATGAATTGCTGATCCGTACCGCGCACGGCGTCAAGCCGACCCCGCGCGCCGAAGAACTCTGGCCGACAGTACGCAACGCGCTGGCGAGCCTGGAAGCGGCCGTAGCACCGACCGAATTCGATATTTCCAAGGTGCAGGCGACGTTCCGTATGGCCATGGCCGACGCCACCGCCGTGCTGTGGCTGCCCACCCTGGTCCGTTCGATCGAGAAAGAGGCGCCCGGCATCAATATCCGCATGGTGCCGCTGACCACGCGCGAACCGCGCCCGATGCTGGTGCGCGGCGACATCGACCTGGCGATCGGCTTTTTCCCGGGCGTGGTAGCGCAACTGGCCGGCGGCCCGGACACGCCGATCCGCCACGAGCGCCTGTATTCCGGCCGCTATGTCTGCGTGATGCGCAAGGGCCATCCGCTGGCCGAACAGGAATTGACGCTCGACGCCTATTGCGGAGCGAATCACCTGCTGGTGAGTTTTTCCGGCCGCGCCCACGGCCTGACCGACGAAGCGCTGGCGCAGGTGGGCCGCGAGCGGCGCATCCTGCTCACGGTCAACCAATTCTTCACGGCTGGACGGGTGGTGGCGAACTCGGACCTGATCACGGTGCTGCCGCGCCACCTGGTCGCGTCGACCGGCATGCCGGGCGCCTTGATCACGAAAGAACTGCCGTTCAAGTTGCCCGACGTGCATGTCGACATGCTGTGGCACGAGCGCGACGCGCGCAGTCCGGCGCACAAGTGGCTGCGCGCGCACCTGGTGGCGACGACCAGCGAGGCGGTGGAGAAAACCCGGCTGGTGGTGACTTGACCGACGTTACCGCAGCAGCCTCTCCCTCCCGGCCGCTGCGTAAGGTCGCTTACTTGATGTGCAGCTTGGTGGTGTTCTTGACCTCTTCCATCACCGCATAGGTGTGCGTTTCGCGCACGCCTTTCAATTGCAGCAGCGACTTGCCGAGGAATTCGCGGTAGGCGCTCATGTCCTTCACGCGCGCCTTGATCAGGTAATCGAAGCCACCGGCCACCAGGTGGCATTCGAGCACTTCGGGTATCACCTGCACACTGCGTTTGAAGGCGTCGAACACCTCCGGCGTGGTGCGGTCGAGCACGACTTCGATGAAGACGAGCAGCGAGACGTCGAGCAATTCCGGATTCAGTTGCGCGGTATAGCCGAGGATGTAGCCGGCTTCCTGCAATTTGCGCACGCGCTCGAGACAGGCGGCAGGAGACAGATTGACGCGATTCGCCAGTTCGACGTTGCTGATGCGCCCGTCGTTTTGCAATTCCGCAAGGATCTTCTTGCTAATTTTGTCCAGCATGAGGGAGGCCCCTAATCAGTGTCGTAACGGGGTGGTGTACGACACCCTCTAAAAATTTTGTTCGGCGGAATTTTCTCATTAAATACAAAATTTTGATAGCGCCAGCGATAACCGGAATTAATCCATAGTGATCCCTCGTACAATCCCTGCATCGTTTTGACCCCGGCCGCAACTGGCGCCGCCCGGCTTGCCGGATGAACCAGCCGCCGGCATTTCATGTCAGCCCGCTTGCAACGGCGGGCTTCGTTTTCCGGATCACACAAGAGACCGCAGCGCCATGCTTACGACCGCCCGACCCTCCGCCGCGCCTTCCGCGGCAAACTCCGAACCGTTCCCGTTCGCCGCCTTCCACGAAGAGGTACTGCATCATCCGTCGCCCCTGCGCGCCGCCGTCACCGCCGCCTATCGGCGCGACGAGCGCGAAGCCGTGCAATGGCTGCTGGCGCAGACGAAGGTCGAGGCGGCGGCGCAAGCCGACGTCCAGGCCCTGGCCCGCAAGCTGGTCGAGGCGGTGCGCGCCAAGCGCACGCGCGCCTCGGGCGTCGATGCGCTGATGCATGAATTCTCGCTGTCGTCGGAAGAGGGCATCGCGCTGATGTGCCTGGCGGAAGCCCTGCTGCGCATTCCCGACCATCAGACGGCCGACCGCCTGATCGCCGACAAGATCAGCAAGGGCGACTGGAAAAGACATCTCGGGGAATCGCCGTCGCTGTTCGTCAATGCGGCGACCTGGGGTCTGCTGATCACCGGCAAGCTGGTTTCCACCAGCAGCGAACAAGGCCTCGGCTCGGCGCTGACGAAGCTGATCGCCAAGGGGGGCGAGCCGCTGATCCGCAAGGGCGTGGACTTGGCCATGCGCATGCTCGGCAACCAGTTCGTGACCGGCCAGACCATCGCCGAGGCGCTCGCCAACAGCCGCGACAACGAAGCGCGCGGTTACCGCTATTCCTACGACATGCTGGGCGAGGCGGCGCTGACCGCGAAGGATGCGGCGAAATACTATGCCGCCTACGAGACCGCGATCCACGCGATCGGCAAGGCTTCCAACGGCCGCGGCATCAAGGACGGCCCCGGCATCTCGGTCAAGCTGTCGGCCCTGCACCCGCGCTATGCGCGCGCCCAGCGCGAGCGCACCATGGGCGAACTGCTGCCGGCGCTCAAGCGCCTGCTCCTGCTCGCCAAGCAATACGATATCGGCCTCAATATCGATGCCGAGGAAGCGGACCGCCTCGAACTCTCGCTCGACCTGATGGAAGCGCTCGCTTTCGATCCGGACCTGGCGGGTTTCGAGGGCATCGGCTTCGTCGTGCAGGCTTACCAAAAGCGCTGCCCGTTCGTGATCGATTACCTCGCCGATCTCGCGCGCCGCAGCGGCCGCAAGTTCATGATCCGCCTGGTCAAGGGCGCCTACTGGGATGCCGAGATCAAGCGCGCGCAAGTCGACGGCCTGTCCGGCTTTCCGGTCTACACCCGCAAGGTTTACACCGACGTGTCCTACCTGACTTGCGCGCAGAAGCTGCTGGGCCTCACCGATGTCATCTATCCCCAGTTCGCGACCCACAATGCGCACACGCTGGCGACCATCTTCACCTGGGCCAGGGAGCGCGGCCTGGACAACGACGGCGACTACGAATTCCAATGCCTGCACGGCATGGGCGAGACCCTCTACGACCAGGTGGTCGGGAAGGAGAATCTCGGCAAACCGTGCCGCATCTACGCGCCGGTCGGCTCGCATGAGACGCTGCTCGCCTATCTCGTGCGCCGCCTGCTCGAGAACGGCGCGAACTCGTCCTTCGTCAACCAGATCGTCGACGAGAGCATTCCGATCGACAGCCTGATCGCCGATCCGTTCGAGACCGCCAGGCGGCTTGGCGGCGAGCCGCACCCGAATATTCCGCTGCCGGTCGATCTCTACGGCGCGGAACGCAGGAATTCGGCCGGCGTCGATCTGGCCAACGAAAACCTGCTGCGCGACATCGACCGCGCCTTCGCCCAATACGGCGCCGCGCGCTGGAACGCCGCGCCGCTGCTCGACGGCACGGTACGGGCAACCGGCGCGCAGGCGGTGCGCAATCCGGCCGACCGCCGCGACATCGTCGGCGACGTGATCGAGGCCGAGGCCGACGACGTGGAAACCGCGCTGGCCGCCGCCGCGGCCTATGCCGTCGACTGGCAGACCACGGCGCCGGCCGAGCGCGCCGCGGCGCTGGTGCGTGCGGCCGATCTGCTGGAACGCCAACAGCTCGAACTGATCGCGCTGGCGATCCGGGAAGCCGGCAAGTCGCTGCCGAACGCGATCGCCGAAGTGCGCGAGGCGGTCGATTTCCTGCGCTATTACGCCGCCCAGGTCGCCGCCGCGCCGAACGCGCAGGCGCTCGGCCCGGTGGTCTGCATCAGCCCGTGGAATTTCCCGCTCGCGATCTTCATCGGCGAGGTCTCCGCTTCTCTCGCGGCCGGAAACGTGGTGCTCGCCAAACCCGCCGAGCAGACGCCGCTGATCGCCTTCCGCGCCGTCCAGCTGCTGCATGAAGCCGGCGTGCCGCGCGGCGCGCTGCAATTCCTGCCCGGCCGCGGCGAGACCGTGGGCGCGAAACTCACCGCCGACCGCCGCGTGCGCGGCGTGATCTTCACCGGCTCGACCGAAGTCGCGCAAATCATCAACCGCACGCTGGCCCGGCGCGCCGCCGAGGAAGGCGCCGAGATTCCGCTCATCGCCGAGACCGGCGGCCAGAACGCGATGATCGTCGATTCGAGCGCCTTGCCGGAGCAGGTGGTGCAGGACGTCATCACCTCGGCCTTCGATTCGGCCGGCCAGCGCTGCTCGGCGCTGCGCATCCTGTGCGTGCAGGCCGACATCGCCGACAAGACGCTGGAGATGCTGAAAGGCGCGATGGAAGAACTGCGCATCGGCAATCCGGACCGTCTGGCGATCGATATCGGCCCCGTCATCGACGAGGAAGCGCAGCGCGGCTTGAACGCGCATATCGAACGCATGAAGGCAAGCGCCCGCAACTTCTTCCAATTGCCGCTGGGCGCCGAGCATCGGCACGGCACTTTCGTCGCGCCGACCGTGGTCGAGATCGCTTCGATCTCCGAGTTGAAGCGCGAAGTGTTCGGACCGGTGCTGCATGTGATCCGCTACCAGCGCGACGACTTGCCGCACCTGATCGATGCGATCAACGCCACCGGCTACGGCCTGACGCTCGGCATCCATTCGCGCATCGACGAGACGATCGATTTCATCGTTGCGCGCGCCCATGTCGGCAACATCTACGTCAACCGCAACATCGTCGGCGCGGTGGTCGGCGTGCAGCCGTTCGGCGGCGAAGGCAAGTCGGGCACGGGACCGAAAGCGGGCGGTCCGCTGTACCTGAAGCGCCTGCAGCGCAACGCAGCTCTGACGCTCGGCGCGCACACGATCCATGCGAAGAAGTCGATCAACGCCAGCACCGCGGCGCTCGACGTGCTGCTGGCCTGGGCCAAGGCCCATGGCCATGAGCGGATCGCCGCGCTCGGCGAGCAATATGCCCATGCGACGCTGCTCGGCACCTCGCTCGTGCTGCCGGGACCGACCGGCGAGCGCAATACCCTGTCGTTCGCGCCGCGCGGCGAAGTGCTGTGCGAAGCATCGGGCAGCGCCGCCTTGCTGAACCAGCTGGCCGCCGTCTTCGCCTCCGGCAACACGGCCTGCGTCACGGCGAGCGCGGCCGCCGTCATTCCGCCCGGCTTGCCGCCCGAGGTGCGCAAGCTGATCCGCATCATCGACCGGCTCGACGCCCCCGACGCGGCGCTGCATCTGGCGCTGGTGCAGGCCAGCCATGCCAACGCCGTGCGTCCGGCGCTGGCGGCGCGCGACGGCGCGTTGGTGCCAGTCATCGACACCACGGATGACGGCGTCATTCCGCTGTGGCGCCTGGCGGCCGAGCGCGCCGTGTGCGTCAATACGACGGCGGCGGGCGGCAATGCCAGCCTGATGACGCTCGGCGCCTGATTCGCTCGGTGATCGTGCCGGCCCCGTGTTCCGCCCGGAACACGGGGCTTTTTCTTTCGCGCTTCATCGTTGCCCGGAAGCACGCTTGATCGAAGTTGCCTTCTCGAACTTCCGACCGGAAAGCCGGTCTTATCGGCATGGCATCCGGCAAGCACATCCTCAAGTGGAGCGGCATCGCGCTGGCCATCCTGGCCGGCTTGCTCGCATTCCTGGCGCTGCTCCTGGCCAACCTCGACTGGAACCGCGCCAAGCCCTGGCTCAACCGCCGCATCGGCGACGCGCTCGGACGGCCGTTCGCGATCAACGGCGACTTGTCGGTGGAATGGAGGGCGGCGCCGGACAGCAGCGGCGGCTGGCGCCGCTGGGTGCCGTGGCCGCACGTGACGGCGCAAGACATCGCGCTCGCCAATCCGGAATGGGTCGAGGCCGCGCCGAACATGATCAAGATCCGGCGGCTCGCGTTTTCCGTCGCGCCCCTGCCGCTGCTGCGCAAGCTCGCCGTCATCCGCGATCTGCGCATCGATGCGCCGCGCATCCACCTGCAGCGCGACGCCGACGGCCGGAACAACTGGACCTTCAAGCAAGACGATGGCCAGGCCCCGCGCTGGGACTACGAGCTCGATCGCCTGATCGTGAGCAAGGGTGCGGTACGCTTCATCGACGGCCGGCGCAAGGCCGATATCCATGCCGCCGTCGACACCCTCGGCGATACGGAAAAGGGCGCCTACGGCATCGTCTGGTCGCTGTCCGGCTCGCTCGATCGCGACAACGTCAGCGGCGAGGGCAGGGCCGGCAAAATCCTCTCGCTGCAACAGGATGGAACGCGGTATCCGGTCACGGCCGACCTGCGCGTCGGCAAGACGGCGATCGAGGTCGAGGGCACGCTGACCAATCCGCGCGCGCTGGCCGCGCTCGACCTTCGGCTGAAGATCTCGGGCGTCAGCCTCGGCCATTTGTATCACGTTACGGGCATCGTGTTGCCGGAAACGCCGCCGTATTCGACCTCGGGCCGCTTGACCGGCGTGCTGAACGCGCGCGGAGGCGATTGGCGCTATGAGCGATTCCGCGGCAAGGTGGGTTCCAGCGACATCGCCGGCACGCTCGAATTCCAGGCGCGCGAACCGCGTCCCTTGCTGAAGGGCGAGGTGGTGTCGAACCTGCTCAAGTTCGAGGATCTTGCGCCGCTGATCGGCGCCGATTCGAACGCGAGCAAGATCCGGCGCGGCCAGGCGCCGGTGCAGCCGCGGGAAAAGGCGCTGCCGGTCGAGGCCTTCAAGACCGAGCGCTGGAAAAGCATCGATGCCGACGTCCGCTTTTCCGGCAAGCGCATCGTGCGCAAGAAGGAATTGCCGATCGATAACCTGGTCGCGCACGTGCGGCTGCAAGACGGCATGTTGACGCTGGCCCCGCTCAACTTCGGCGTCGCCGGCGGCAAGCTATCGTCGCGGATCACGCTCGACGGCCGCGATGCCGAGCGGCTCAAGGCGGAACTGAAACTATCGGCACGCCACTTCAAGCTCCGGCAATTGCTGCCGACGCTACCCGAAATGCACGCCAGCCTCGGCGAAATCAACGGCGACGCCGCCTTGACCGCCACCGGCAATTCGGTCGCGGCCTTGCTCGGCTCGGCCAACGGAGAAATGAAAACCCTGATCAACCAAGGGACGGTCAGCAAGCTGATGCTCGAAGCCATGGGTCTCAACATCGGCAACCTGGTCATCACCAAGCTGTTCGGCGACCGCCAGGTTCCGCTCAATTGCCTGGCCAGCGATTTCAAAGTGAGCAACGGCGTGATGAATGTGCGCACCTTCGTCATGGATACCGACGAGGCGGCGCTGTATATCGACGGCAAGGTCGATCTCGCGCAAGAGAAGCTCGACCTGACGTTGCGTCCGGATACCAAGAGTCCGCGCGTCGTCACGCTGCGCTCGCCGATCCACGTCGGCGGCAGCTTCAAGAAGCCGGCTGTCGATGTGGACAAGGGTACGCTGGCGGCGAAGGCGGGAGCGGCGGTCGCGCTCGGCATCGCGGCGCCGGTCGCGGCGGCCTTGCTGCCGCTCGTGAATCTCGGCGATCCGACGGACAACCCCTGCGGCCCTCTGCTGGCGCAAGCGAGCAAGAAACCCAAAGCGCCGCCGCCGGGAACGAGCACCGGGCGATAGTGTTCGCCCACATCGCGCGTCGGCCCGCGATCCGCCGCCCGACGCGATCGGCGATTTATCGGTAATATCGCTGGACCCTTCCACTACTTTTTGATTTCCATGCCGACTTCCGTTTCCGTCGCCATCGTCAACGCCTTCGTCGATGGCAATACCGGCGGCAATCCCGCCGGCGTCGTGATCGCCGCAGATGCCTTGAACAGCGAACAAAAGCTCGCCGTCGCGCGCGCGGTCGGCCTGTCCGAGACGGCCTTCGTCTCGCGCTCCGAGCAGGCCGCGTTCAAGCTCGAATTCTTCACCCCGACGCGCCAGATCCCGCACTGCGGCCATGCGACCATCGCCACCTTTTCCCTGCTGCGCGAGCGCGGCCTGGTCGGCAACGGCACGACGTCGAAGGAAACGATCGACGGCATCCGCAAGATCGAGATCGACGGCGAGCTGGTCTTCATGGAACAGCGCGCGCCGAAATACACCGGACTGACGCCGGCGCAAATCGCCTCGGTGATGGACTCCATCGGCGCTTCGCGCGCTGCGCTGGCGCCGGGCGCGGAGCCCTGCATCGTCGATACCGGCAATCCCTTCGTGCTGGTGCCGCTGGCGCGCGAAAGCGATCTGGCCGGACTGCGGCCGGACTTCGCGGCCATCTCCGCGCTCAGCGAAGAATTGCATTTGATCGGCTATCACGTCTTCGCCCGCAAGCCGGCCGGCCAGGAACGGCTGGCGACGGCGCGCATGTTCGCGCCGCTGTACGGCATCGACGAGGAAGCGGCGACCGGCATGGCCGCCGGTCCGTTGGCCTGCCATCTGTTCGATCGCGGCGGGGAACGCCGGACGACGATGCTGATCGAGCAAGGCGTCTTCATGGCGCCGCCGTCGCCGAGCCTGCTGACGGCGCGGCTCGAGTTGGAAGCCGGGAATATCGCGCGGCTATTCGTCGGCGGCCGCGCCAAGGTGACGGCCGAGAAGCGAATCGAAGTGTGAAGGCGTGAGATTGGCGCCCGGAAGAATCGGCGGCCGGAGCGCCGGCCGCCGTCCCGGCGTTACTTGAGGTGTTTCGCGAGGAAGGTTTCGACGCGGC
>Ga0196972_1000496_pt1 | contig 20050 bp, 19 predicted proteins | sample S1v_2013CmetaG_FD_148618 | JGI IMG/M metagenome (GOLD analysis project Ga0196972, IMG submission 148618) | Soil microbial communities from Anza Borrego desert, Southern California, United States - S1+v_20-13C | ecosystem: Environmental > Terrestrial > Soil > Desert | place: USA: California...
TAAGCCGTCAGTATATCGGTAAGTGGCTTCCCAGAATTTTGTATTAGCAGCAAGGTTCAACCTCTCAGGTGGACCTGCTGTAAACGTTGCAGCTCCGGGTGCCTTTGCTATTGCATTATCCAAATTTCCTTCAAATATTGAGTAAGATGTTGCCTTGGCATCATCTGCTTGAGCTTTTGAAATCTTTATGCCTTCCAAATTGCTTTTCATTACTCCCGTGCTAGGGTCAACCATAAAACCAAGAACCTTATAACCGTTTGAAGCTACTAGATTTCCGGATTCATCCAAAGAGAAGTTACCTGCTCTGGTATAGCTTCTATTCAAATAGTTTGGAGAATCTGATATTAGGAAGAAACCGTCTCCATTCACTGCCAAATCCGTATTGTTATCCGTTCTTTGAACAGCGCCTCTTATATGGAAAGTATCAATGGAGGAAAGAGAAATACCCAGTCCCACCTGATGGGCGTTGGTACCACCCCTGCCATCCTGAGGGGAGCCTGCACCTTTTATCGTTTGACTGTATACTTCCTGAAAAGTAACTCTTTGGCCCTTGAAGCCTACAGTATTTACGTTTGCAATATTGTTACCTATAATATCCATTTTGAGCTGGTGTGCTCTTAATCCGGAAACACCGGAATACATTGATCTCATCATTTTTTATACGACCTCCTAAAGTTTATTGTTCCTTTCTTCTATCGTTCCGAAAGGTTAAGCCTCCTTAGTAGTGCCTGAACTTTTTTGTTTCGCAAATAAAGTTTTGCACTATATGTCAAATCTCTATATTTGCAGCGTTTCATTTATTGCAAATATCATGAGTTTTACAATAGGTCCGGCTTAAATAATTACTGCACCATCTATATTGGTGAAAACATTGTTTTTCAACGACTCTTCAGTTGCTGCCGTTATAACTGTCTTATTTTTGATACTGGTCACTAAAGCTGTATTGCCCATTATGATCAGAGCTTCTTTTACACCTTTTTCTGCTGCTTTGTTTACTGCGTTATTTATTTTAGTGATATCTTCACTCGTCAGCTTAATATTTCTTGCTTGCAGCCGCTCTAAAGCGTGTTTAGAAAACTTTACTTCCGTTTGCTGGCTGATTTGCTGTTGAAGAATCGAATCAAAGCTTTGGTTTGGTGCTGCCTTCTGACTCTGGTTGGTATTTGGGGTTATATTAGGCTTTATAACCGGTATGATTGGCCTATTGTTGTATATACCGCTCATTGCCTCACCTCAATTCATTATTAATTTACTTGGTAAATTGCTTCGATTAGCACTTCTCTTTCGCCTATTTGAGCATATACGCTGCCATTTGCCATTCTTACGCCGCTTACTTTGCCTGCAATCTCTTCAAATTCCTTGCCTTCTTTATCCTTTGCAACCTTTGCTTTGACATCTTTGCCTATCAGGTTGAATGCTGAAGACATCTTAAAGTTTTGATTTATCGTTTGCATTTGTTCGTAAGGACTTATGGTATTTGTTACTTCTTTTACATCATCGAACAACACTTCTTTGCCATCTACCTTTAAATAGATCTTGTCCCCATCTACTCGAACCATCGTGGCTATTCCCGCAATCTCTTTTGTTTCCTTTGTTTCACTGTCTACATAGGTAGCTTTCACAAGCTTGTCCACCAAGTTGTAAGCCGAATCTGTTTTTACTGTCTTGTTGGTGTTTTGCGCTTGCTCCAATGCTGAGAATTGCGCCATTTGTGCGATAAACTGCGTATTGTCCATTGGCTCTAATGGATTCTGGTTTCTCATCTGTGTAACCAAAAGATTTAAAAATGCGTCTTTATCAAGATTGTTGCTATACGTTCTAGTTTCCTGCTGTACAGAAGCTGCACCTACTCTGCTTACTGCCATCTTATCTCCTCCTAAGCTCTATAGTCCACCTTGCCTTCATGGTAGCTGTATGGATTTACATTTAATGCTGTTTCCTCGTCCAGCTCCATGTAATTAGTCGCTGTCTTGCTGAGCTTTATACTTTTTTTCCATTGGTCAAAGCTTTGACTTGAATTAAATTCTGCTCCCTGCTGTCCTACAGAAACGCTAAATCCTTGAACAGCGATTCCTTTTTCCTGCAAAGCATCCTTTAACTGATTAAAGCTTGATTCCAATACTTCCTTTACCTGCTGGCTTTCTGCAACGAACTTTGCAGTAACCAAACCATTTTCTACTACAAGCTTTAGGTTAAGCTTGCCCAGACTCTCCGGTTCCAGCTTCATGATCATTTCCTGATGACCGCTCTGTACTATAATATCGGCCTTTTTTATCACTTGGTTTATAATATCTGTGCTATTAATTTTCACCATATTGTTTTTTCCAAGGTTTGACGCAACTTGTTTTATATTTAGTTGAACGTCCAGTTTTTGATTCTGTGGTACAGCAACATTTTTTAAGTCGTTGGTCTCTGGTTTTTCTATATTTGCTGTCTGTTTTGTGTCAACCTTGCTCTCAACCTTATGAGAAGCCTCATCATGGTTTTCTTTTTCACTTTTATTGCTGTTGTCCGAAGCCTTTTCGTTACTGCCAGCGGCAATTTTCATTTTATCTCCTGGTACAGCAATTTCTGATTCTGTACTTGTTTTAACATCTTCCGCTTTAGTTGTTTCAACATTGGCGCCAGTCTTTAACTGAACTTCTGTTCCACTGTCGGCTTTTTGCTGAATAACTTGATAAAGCTGCTTTTCAACTTTATTTACCTTTTCTGTGAAATCCTTTAGCAATTGTTCTACTTGCTTTGTATCTGTGTTTTTTTCAGAAGCTGTTTCAAGCTGCTTCATGAACTCACCAAGCTCAATCTTTAAATCCTTCAATTGATTGTTCAATTCCTCTGTTGGAATCGAAACTGGCATTGTCAGGACGAGTTCAAGCTTTTCAATTGCTCCTTGCAGCTCTGTTTTCAATGCCTCCATGTCTGGAGCAGCATTTCCCTTCTGTTTTAAAGTTTCAAGCATTTGCATCAATTGTTGAAGCATCTCCATTACAGGTTCCTTTGTTTCTTCTGATGCCAAACTCTCTTCCGGCTTCTCGACACCTTCCAGTGATTCAACCTTGCTTTCTACAGTTTCTGTCTTTGCAGCTTCTGACTGTTCCATAGCATCAACCGGTCTGCTTTCTTTCAACTCAGCTTTGGTATTGCTGTTAGACATTACTTTTGCTAGCTTTTCTGCTTTGTTTTCAGTTGTCCTTTGTACCGTTGAATCAGCCGGTTTTTTGTCATACCTGTTATCATGCATTTCTTTTCTGGCTTCAAACAGTTCCTTTTTAAAACTAGCTTTATCATTTCCAAAGGTTTTGCTTGGAACATCAAATTTCTGCTTCGGCATATTGGCTTTTTGCACCATCACCATGATGTCCACTGCGTTTTGCATCACTTCACCTCCTTATAAATTTGCAGGGCTTACGCCTTGCATTTATCACTGCTGTACAGTTGTATCTAAAGCTGGCTGTGAGGCAATATCCTCCAGCAGCTGAGCAGCCTGCAAGGGGTCCATTGCAGCAAGTATCTGAGAGGCTTTGTCTTTTTTCATGTTTCTCAATACCTGCACAACGCTTTCCTTAGCTTCCATACTAAGCAGTATCTGCACTGCTTTTGAGGTTTCAATCTTTTCAAGATAGGCAACTTGTTCCTGGACGTTGGTTATTTTCTCGCTTAACTGTTCTGTTTTGCTGGCAATATCTGCTTCCCTGGTTGCCAATTCCTGCTCTTTTGCCTTCAATTCTTTTTCTTTCTTTTCCAGCTCTTTGCGTTTTTCATTAAGCTGCTGTTCTTGAACAGCAATGTCTTTTTGAGCCAACTCCAGCTTCTCTTGTTCTAACTCTTCAGGTGTCTTATTTTCCAGCATAGGCTGCATCAGCTTTCCTATGATGGGTATGTTCACCATGCTCTTTGCAACATCATTTCGCAAACCGGCGAAATCAAACATAAAAATCGCACCAAGTGCGATGACCGATGTCAATAATAATATAATCAATATCAGTCCGATGGTGCCTTTTTTCTTTTTGCCGCCTTCTTCTAAAGCTGCAGCTCCTGACTTCTTTTGATTTTTGTTCTGTGTTTGCTGCATTTCCGTTTCCTCCTATACCTTATTGCTTTTCTTGAAGGACACAAGGTCATCTACAAGCTTTTCCTCATTTTTTTGTTCTGCATAAAGATATTTGCTGTGGTCTATTTCTTTAAGCTTCTCCATAATCTTTCTGTCCTGAACTGCTTCTATGAGATCCTGCCTGCAATTGTCCAAATGCTCTTCAGCCATGTTTCTTCGTATGATCTGGTTGGAAATGCTGTGCAGGTAATAATCTTTAAATTGCTGCTGAAGCAATAACTCATGAATCGACATTCCTACCGCAGCCGCTTTCTCAATTTCACTGCACATATTACACATTTCGGCATTTAATTGCTCCAACTTTAGCTTTTCTTGCTCAAATCTTTGCGTCGCTGCACCAAATTCATTTTTTTTGTCTTTCTCCATACTTTCTTTTAGCTTAAGTATGTTTTGCAGCTTAAACTTATAGCCAGCCATACACATTCTCCTTATGCAATAATACTTCTCATTACAGCAAGTACTTCATCCATCTCAATCTTTTCATGGGTCTCTTGTTTCAAGAAATTATTTATAAAGTCAATTTTATCTATTGCTCTGTCAATGTTTTTGTTGCTTCCCTTTGTATAGGCTCCAATATTAATTAAGTCCTCTGCTTCCTTATAGACAGCCATAAGATTCTTTATTTCATTTGAAAACTGCTTCTGCTCCTGTTTGGTTATATTTGGCATTACTCTGCTTATACTAGCCAATACATCAACTGCAGGATAATGGTTTTTATTGGCTAAAGCTCTTGATAATACAATATGCCCGTCAAGTATGCCTCTTACGGTATCTGCTACAGGTTCATTCATGTCGTCACCGTCCACAAGAACAGTATACATGCCTGTTATAGAACCTACTTGCGATGTACCTGCCCGTTCTAACAGCTTAGGCATAATGGCGAAAACAGAAGGCGTATATCCTCTTGTTACCGGAGGTTCTCCTACTGCAAGTCCCACTTCTCTTTGCGCCATGGCGTATCTGGTCAAGGAGTCCATCAATAGCATTACATCCTTGCCTTGGTCTCTAAAATATTCCGCTATAGAGGTCGCAAGCTGCGCAGCTTTCAGTCTTACCAAAGCCGGTTGGTCTGAGGTTGCTACCACAACCACAGAGCGTGCCAAGCCCTCTTCCTGCAAATCATTTTCTATAAACTCTCTGACTTCTCTTCCCCGTTCTCCGATGAGTGCAATTACATTGACATCTGCTTTTGTGTTTCTTGCAATCATACCCATCAGTGTACTTTTACCAACACCGCTGCCAGCAAAAATACCCACTCTTTGTCCTTTACCAATGGTGAGCAGCCCGTCGATACATTTGATTCCCAAGGGCAGTACTTCATCTATCTTCTTTCTGGTTAAAGGATTCGGAGGGGTATTCTCAACAGGATAATAAAGCTTGCTGTCAATCAGCTTTTTGTCGTCTATAGGATTTCCCATACCGTCCAAAATTCTTCCCAGCAAGCTGTTGTCAACCTTGACCATCAAGGATTTGCCCATGGCTTCCACTCTGCTGCCAGGACCAATTCCGTTCATATCACCCAAAGGCATCAAGCTGACTATGTTGTTTTTGAAGCCAACCACCTCTGCAACGATAGGGTTTTGGCTTTTCAAGGGATATATATGGCATATTTCTCCAAGATTAACTGCCGGACCCAGTGATTCAATGGTCAAGCCGACTACCTGTGAAACTCTGCCGGAATATTTCACGAAGTCATGAGTTGATAAAATATTTTTGTACTTTGAATAATTAATCAAAATATCACTCATTTCTCATCATATACTCAAATGCCTTTTTTATCTCATTCATTTGTACATCTATCCCGGAATTTATTTCTCCGGAGGTTGTTTCCACTATGCAGCTGCCTTTTGGCAATGCTTTATCGCAGATAATTTCCAAATCATTGATTCCTTCCGTAAGCATTATGATTCTGTTTTTGTTTTCATTCACATAGTCATAATCCTCTTCTGAAACACGTATGGATAATTTGCTTTTAAATGCACATTTTGCAATTGCTTGTTTTATCAAAGATAGAGAAACATCAGGGTTTAGAGTCAATTCTTCTCCTATTACCTTTCTGGCAATATCCAAAGTCATGCTCATTAACTCGCATTCTGCTTCTCTATACATTCTCTCAGCTCTATCGTCAAGCTGCTTCTTAAGCAATGCAGCCTGCTGGATAATAGCCTCTGCAGTATTTAAGCCTTCCGTATAGCCAGCGTCATATCCTTCCTGATAACCTTGCTCTGCTGTCTGTTGATGTATTGCTTCTCTCTCATGGTGTACTTCATCAAGGATCTTTTGCGCCTCTAAATTGGCTTCTTCGATAATGCGCAAATACATTTGCTTTGCATCTTCAATAATGTTGTTGGCCTTTTCCTCCAGGCTTGCCGCTTGATGCACTTCCATAGTCTTTGGTTCAATTGGCAGCTGGAGAGGCGGTGTATTTGACTTTATTTGTTTAGGAGTTCCTACCTTAACGTAATTGGACTTAAAAATCCTAGACAATTATTTCATCTCCTCCACCTCTGGAAATTACGATTTCACCTGCATCCTCCAGCTTTCTGATTACATTTACAATCTTTTGCTGTGCTTCCTCTACATCTCTCAATCTTACAGGACCCATGTAGTCCATATCCTCCTTGATCATCTCAGCCAAACGCTTTGACATATTGGAGAATACGGATTTTTGAACCTCTTCGTTAGCACTTTTGAGCGCAAGAGCCCAATCGCCGTTTTCCACTTCCCGTATAACTCTTTGGATAGATCTGCTGTCCAAAGTAATAATATCGTCGAATATGAACATTCTTTTTCTGATTTGTTCGGCCAAATCCGTATCTTGCACTTCCAAAGACTCCATGATATATTTTTCTGTTCCTCTGTCTACGGAATTCAAGATATCTACAATTGCTGTCAAACCGCCTGCCATTGTGTAATCCTGAGTGACCATGGAAGAAAGCTTTCTTTCCAGCACGCGCTCTATCTCTTTGATAATATCCGGTGATGTTCTATCCATAATAGCTATTCTTCTGGCTACGTCAGCCTGTTTGTCCTGCGGCAGGGCCGAGACAATGGTTGCCGCTTGCTGCGGTTTTAAATATGCCAGTATCAGTGCTATAGTCTGTGGGTGCTCACCCTGTATGAAGTTTAAAATCTGGCTTGGATCGGCCTTTCTCACAAAATCAAAGGGTCGAACCTGCAGTGATGCAGTAAGCTTATTGATAACATCCAATGCCTTTTGACCGCCCAAGGCTCTTTCTAGTACTTCCTTGGCATAGGCAATACCGCCCTCAGAGATATACTCCTGAGCTAGGCAAACCTGATAAAACTCATTTAATATAGACTCTTTCTCATCAGGAGAAACGGTTCTCATATTGGCAATTTCCAAAGTCAACTGTTCAATATCTTCTTCTTTTAAATGCTTAAATATCTGGGCTGACTTTTCTGGCCCCAGGGTTATAAGGAGTATGGCAGCTTTTTGACGTCCATTCAGTCCACTTTTTCCTAATCTAGACAATATAAATCACTCCTAATCCTCGCTTAGCCAAGTTTTTAATAATTGAGCAACCTGCTCCGGCTTTTGACCAACAAACTTCTCTAACTTTTTCTTCAATTCATTTTTATCTTCAAAATCAATCTCTTGTATCGGTGTTCCTTCACTGCCCGCCACAGGTATATATGCACCTGAACTATCCATAACGTATTCCTGTTCCACATTCCTTCTTCTTCTCAATAAAACAAACATTGTTCCGCCAAGAACCAATACAGCTGCCAAGGCAGCGCCAATCATTACAAAGGTTTCACTTCTTTTTTGAGCTGCTTCCTGTGCGATTTGTTCATTGATCGAATCCTTCACACTGGTATCAAAGTTCATAACCTTAATACTGATATTGTCATCCAAGGCTAATGCCTGTGTATTAAAGCCTTGCGTTGCCGATTTCACCAATTCTTTAACGTCTTGCTGCAGCGCATCTACATCAGCAAGCATATCGTCCTTCAAGCTCTCTTTATTAATGATTACCGCTAAGGTTAAAGATTCAATATTACCCTGTTCCTTCACGATTTGCTTTTGAATCTCGTTGATTTCATAATTCACTACCGTACTGGCTTCGTTATACTGAGCTTTTGAAGTGTCCGTCTCAACATATTGTGTAATCTCTGTATTGGAATCGGTACCCGGTACACCTGAATCTCCGGCGTCTACCCATTCTTTTTTGATATCCTGCATATTTCTTACAATACCTGCATTTTTCTCCGCATCCGGAGCAACATACTCAGTACTGTTAATAGCTTCACTATTAAAATTCAGCTTTACAGCCGCTGTTACTTCTACATTATTTGGTCCAAAAACCTTCTGAAGAAACTTTTTGATAGAACTCTCAAGCTCCTTTTTTACCTGCTCTGTCATTTGCAAGTTATTGCCTATAGCAGCAACACCCTTGTCAGGAGATTTTTCATTCAGAGCTCTGCCCGATTCATCAATGATTTCAATGTTCTCAGGCTTCAAACCTTTAACGCTTCGAGCCACATAGCTCGCGATGCCGTTTACCTGCTTTGAATCTAGCGGCTCTGCACCGTTTTTCATCTTAATGATAATCCCTGCTGTGGACTCCGTTTTTGTTTCCTCTAATATACTGACATCATCGGGAATATAAAGCTCAACACTTGCCCACTCTACACCTTTTAATGCCTTCAATCCTCGTTCTATATCATTTTCTTTTTCTCTCAAATATCTTTGTGTTTTGTCTGCAGTAGTCTCAAACATCGATGAAGTGGTTGGCTCCGGTATAACGCCTTCATCATTAACGATCCCATCAGCGGCTAGCTGGATTCTCAACTCGCTGGCCTTTCCTTCCGGTACAAATACTGTGGTTCCCTCAACCTTCGTCTTGACGCCTAATTCCTTAAGCTTCTCATTGACTTGCCCTGCGCTTGTCTGACTCAAGTCATAGTATAAAGGTTCATATTCCGTCCTGCTAGTAAAGAATACGACACTTGCAATCAATATGATAGAAAGAGCACCTGCAATCATTATTCTTAATCGGTGGCCTTTTTCAAGACCTCCCCACATTTCTCCAAAGCTTGTTTTAAATCTGTTGAAAATATCGCCCATTTCATCACCTCTCCACGAATAAACAAAAGACTCCTGTGATCAGTATAACTAATACCTCATTTTTATAAGAAGTCTTTACGAAAGAATATAAAGCCATGTTTATAAAAGGGATCAAGCTTAATTTTTATTAAACCGGCATCCTCATTATTTCCTGATATGCATCCATTATCTTATTTCTCACTTGCATGGTAAATTGAAGGGCAATACTCGCTTTTTCAGAAGCAATGGTCACCTGATGAATATTATCAGTTAAACCCAATGCTAAAGCCTCATTTAATTTCTCTGATTCCTGCTGTATATTGTTCACCTGCTGTATGGCGCTGTTCAAAAATTCCCCGAAGGATAAACCCTGTGTATTGCTGTCGGTTTTGTCTATACCCTTTTGTATATTGTTCTGCAGATTCTGTATAGGTAAATTAATTTTCATAATGTTCCTCCAATGCAATTATTTTAAAAGGGAAATCTTTATCCTCTTCCAATCTCCAAAGCCTTCATCGCTATGCTCTTTGATGTATTTAAAGCAGTAACGTTTGCCTCGTAAGCCCTGCTTGCAGTTATCATGTTAACCATTTCTGTCATTACATCTACATTTGGCATTTTAACGTAGCCCTTCTCATCCGCATCAGGATGTCCAGGCTCATAAACCAATTTAAAAGGTGACTTGTCTTCAACAATCCCCTTTACTTTAACCCCTCCGCCAATCATCGTTTTGCTTGCATCACTCAGATACTGGCTAAATGGGATATTCTTATCTGAACCCTCAAATACAACCACCTGTCTTCGGTAGGGATTTCCATCCGCTGTTCGCGTTGTATTTGCGTTGGCAATGTTTTTGGATATGATATCCATTCTAAGCTTCTCGGCTGTTAGGCCTGAAGCACTTACATTAATTGAACTTAAGAAGCCCATCTATTATCTTCTCCCCTCATTGATTGCCGATTTGATACTATTAAACTGTTTGCTGAGTTGTGTAATCAGCGCATTATATTTGATTGTGTTTTTGGCAAGTTCCGCCATTTCAACGTCAATATCAACATTGTTTCCGTCTTTTCTGGCAGAAGTAAAGGGTTCCTGCACTAATTCTGGAGCTGGTATGCTTCTGGCGTCATTCCCAATAGGAAGGAACTTAGAATTTTTATTCACGCTGCCTATTTTAAATTCTGCTGCAGCACCAGCCAGTTGATCTTCAAATCGAACGTAGGATTTTTTAAAACCGGGAGTATTGACATTGGCAATATTATTAGATATCGCTTCATTTCTCAGCCAGGCTGCATCTAATGCCTTTTCCAAACCAGCTGTTTTGCCTGTTATCTTGTTTAACATCCTATTACCCCCATTTGAAATCTTGAATTTAATTGGTTTTATTCAAAATTACTATATTCGACAAAAAAACAATTTTTCCTTTTTAATATTCATTATTTTGATAAGTTTTATAGTAATGATATATGAAAGAAAGCTTGTCTTGCCACTATTTATATCGTAATTTGCAGTCATATTCTTTATATGTCCTGTCATAAAAATATGGAAATATTTTTATTTACATAAGAACCTATGCATATTTATAATTCATTATAATAAAATCTAATACTTGTTGACAAAGGTACATATTGACACTATTGCCTTGCACAGGCAAAACAAAAGTGCCAAGCACTTTATTATGCCTGGCACTTTTACTTATCTAAGCTTTTTTAATTCTTCCATCAGCTTCTCATTTAAAATCTTAATGTGCGTTCCCTTCATTCCAAGGGATCTTGATTCTATAACCCCTGCACTTTCAAATTTTCTCAAAGCATTTACTATTACGGATCTTGTAATACCAACCTTGTCAGCAATTTTGCTGGCTATTAGCAGACCTTCATTGCCTTCCAGTTCCTTGAAGATATGCTCAACAGCTTCTAATTCAGAATAAGAAAGCGTTCCGATCGCCATTTGAACAACAGCTTTCTTACGTGCTTCCTCTTCTATTTCATCCTGCTTAGATCTGAGTATCTCCATACCAATTACAGTGGCACCATATTCAGCTAATACCAAGTCACCCTCAGTAAAAGGTTGATTATATTTGCCCAATATCAAGGTTCCAAGTCTTTCACCGCTGCCGAATATCGGAACTACAGTAGAGTAATTTGTACCCATGCTGCATTTTTCGATATCTGACAATACGCATTTGTTTTCTTCACTTACTATGTTCTCTTGAGTTTCTATTATAGAAAGAAGATGATTATTATAATCTTCCGGGAACTTTCTATCTGCCAACACCTCATTCTTGAGGAAATCGCATTCCTCTTGACTGCCTAGCGCATATCCCAGTATTCTTCCTTTTCTGCTCAATGTATAAACGTTCGCTTCCAAAACTTCACTTAAAGCCTTGCATAGATCACTGAATGATACATGTTGTGTTCCCAACGTCTGCAAAACCTTATTCACTTTTCTCATTTTTTCTATTAATGTAGAGCTCATTTGCTTCCTCCTTTTGTTATTACGTTTTTCTAAATAATAAATTGATTGAAATCTTTCTTTTTGACATTATTCAGCAAGGTTTCCTTTACAAAGGCCTGGCTGATTGAAATCTTTCCTTTGTTCATTTCAGGAGCTTCATAGGATATTTCCTCGAAAAGGTTTTCCATAACTGTGTAAAGTCTTCTTGCTCCTATGTTCTCCATATGCTCATTCATAAATACTGCAATTTCTGCTATTTCAACAATAGCTTCATCCTCAAATTCAATTTCCAAGTCTTCTGTGCCAAGCAGCGCTTTGTACTGTTTCACCAATGCATTGTTTGGCTTTGTTAGGATTTCAATGAAATTGTCTTTTGTCAGACTATCCAATTCAACCCTAACCGGAAATCTTCCCTGAAGCTCTGGTATCAAGTCTGAAACCTTTGCTATATGAAAGGCTCCTGCTGCAATAAACAACATGTAGTCCGTTTTTACTGGCCCAAATTTTGTCATTACCGTGCTTCCCTCTACTATAGGGAGTATGTCTCTCTGCACGCCTTCTCTTGAAACGTCAGGCCCGTTAGAATAGCTTTTGCCGGCTATTTTATCAATTTCATCAATAAAGATTATTCCTCGCTCCTCTGCTCTTTTGATTGCTTCTTCTGTCACACTATCCATGTCAATCAGCTTTTGAGCTTCCTGGGCAGTAATAATTTTTATTGCTTCCTTCACTGTGAGCTTTCTTTTTTTCGTTTTCTTTGGGAATATGCCGCCCAGCATATCCTGCATATTCATGCCTGTCTGGTCCATCCCAAAGCCTGCCAGCAGTTCTACTGAACTATTGTTTGTGTCTTCAACTTCTATTTCAACTATTTGCTCGTTTAATTCACCATTTTGCAGCTTTTGTTTTATATAATACCTGTTGGTAGCGATATTTTCATTCTTCTCAACAGGTTCTTCTTCGTTTTCATCCTCTTTGCTTTGATAGGAAAAAAGCAGTTCTAAAGGATTCTTATGAGAATTCTGCTTCTGTGGCGAGGGGACCAGGATTTCACTCAGCCTGTCTAAAGCTAAATTATGTGCCTTCTCATTGACATCCTGCATTTCTTCTGATTTAACCATTCTTACAGAGGTTTCTACCAAATCTCTAATAATGGACTCTACATCCCGGCCTACATAACCGACCTCTGTGAATTTTGTAGCCTCTACCTTTATGAAAGGTGCATTTACCAATTTGGCCAGCCTGCGAGCTATCTCAGTTTTTCCTACGCCGGTAGGGCCTATCATAAGAATATTCTTTGGGGTGATTTCATTCTTCATTTCTTCATCCAAAAGATTTCTTCTATATCTGCTTCTTAGTGCAACGGCGACCGATTTTTTTGCTTTTTCTTGGCCTATGATGTATTTATCTAGTTCCATGACAATTTGTTTGGGAGTCAATTCACTCATGCTAACCTCCTAAATCTCTTCAACCGTGATGTTATTATTCGTAAATACACAGATTGAAGCGGCTATTTCCAATGACTTTACAACGATGTCCCTTGCTTCCAGATCCGTATTATAGTATAACGCTTTGGCCGCTGACAACGCATAGTTGCCTCCGGAACCAATTGCTATCACACCATCATCAGGTTCTATAATTTCACCTGTTCCGGAAATAACAAGTAAAGTATCCTTGTCTACCGCTATTAGCATGGCTTCCAAATTTCTAAGTACCTTGTCTTTTCTCCAATCCTTAGCCAGTTCCACAGCAGCCCTTTTTAAGTTGCCGCCATATTGCTCCAGCTTTTCTTCAAATCTTTCAGATAATGTGAAAGCATCAGCAACTGAACCTGCAAAGCCGACAATAACATTGCCGTTATACAGTCTGCGGATTTTTTTCGCTGTTGACTTAATAATCGTGCTCTGGCTCATTGTCACCTGTCCATCGCCGGCTATGGCGCTTTTGTCGCCTTTCTTGACAGCTACAATTGTTGTTGCATGTAACATATGTGTCCTCCAAGCGTGTTATAATTGTCAAATATTGGTTGAATTTTCATAATTTTTTAACAAATGTTATTTATAATATATCATAACTTCATGAAGTCATGCAATAAATTTACATAGATTTTACAAAGTCGCCCAAGTCGTTCAAAGCTCTTTCTGCATACTTTCTATATCTTTCAACCTTGTTTTTTATACGGATACCCAGCTCAGGGAATATACCGAAATTAACATTCATCGGTTGAAAGTTCTTATTTGTCTGATCATTAATATAGTGCAATAGTGCACCGTGTGCTGTAGTCTTAGGAAAAACCAACGGCTCTTGGTCGTTGAAAATTCGGCTCATATTTAAACCCGCAATCAGACCTGAGGATGCTGATTCAATATACCCTTCCACTCCGGTTATCTGACCGGCAAACATGATATTTGGATTCTGCTTCATCTGCTGCGTTAGGGTCAATAGCTTTGGTGAGTTGATATATGTATTTCTATGCATCACACCATAGCGAACAAATTCTGCATTTTCCAATCCTGGTATCATGCTGAATACTCTTTTTTGTTCTCCCCATTTCAAATGAGTTTGGAATCCCACAATATTGTAAAGTGTTCCTTCCTTATTATCTTGTCTCAGCTGCACTACAGCGTGGTTCTGTCTTCCTGTTCTCGGATCGGTTAACCCAACAGGCTTCAAAGGTCCGAAGAGCAAAGTCATAGGGCCTCTTGACGCCATAGTTTCTACAGGCATGCACCCCTCAAAAACGATTTCTTTTTCAAACTTCTTTAAGGGCACTACCTCTGCAGATATCAATGCATCATAAAATCTATTGTACTCCTCCTCATTCATAGGACAGTTGATATAATCGCTTTCGCCTTTATCATATCGAGAAGCCTTAAAGGCCTTGCTCATGTCTATGCTGTCATAGGAAACAATAGGAGCTGCTGCATCATAAAAGTAAAAATAGTCATTTTGTGTCATTTCCATGATGCTGTGTGACAATTTGTCGGAAGTTAAGGGTCCAGAAGCTATAATAACATATTTATCCTGAGGTATGTCAATCAATTCTTCGTGAATAACCTCAATATTCGGATGATTTGTAATCTTTTCTGTAACATCTTCTGAAAATTTTTCTCTGTCCACTGCCAAGGCACCACCTGCAGGAACAGCATTTTGGTCTGCGCAGCTCATGATCAGAGAATTCAACTGGCGCATCTCTTCTTTTAGCAATCCTACTGCGTTTTCCAGCTGATTAGATCTTAGGGAGTTGCTGCAAACCAGTTCTGCAAATTTATCTGTATGATGGGCAGGGGTAGTATTTACAGGCCTCATCTCATATAGTTTGACCTTAATTCCGCGCTCAGCCAGCTGCCATGCGGCCTCACTACCTGCTAGCCCCGCTCCTACAACTATAACGTAATCTTTCAAGTTTCCACCTACTTATCGCTTATCTTTTGATAGCTGCACGTCTCATTTAAACATTTATAAGTCGTACCAGCCTTGTTTTCTTTCTTAGCCAAATGTGTACCACATTCCGGGCACTTCTCTTGAACAGGTTCATCCCAAGTTACAAAATTACACTCAGGATACTTTATGCAGCCAAAGAATTTCTTGCCCCTCTTTGATCTCCTTTGAACCAATTCACCCTCGCACTTAGGGCACTTTATGCCTGTATGCTCAAGGATAGGTTTAATATTTCTGCATTCCGGAAAGCCTGGGCATGCTAAAAACTTGCCAAATTTACCTTGTTTATAAACGAGGTTTCTGCCGCAGTGTTCACATATGACATCACTTATTTCGTCCTCTATCTTGATCTTGCCAATCTCTTCTTCGGCTTTTTGAAGCACCATCTCAAAAGGAATGTAAAACTCTCGGATAATGTCCACCCAGTTTGTTTCGCCATCTTCAACATCATCTAGCATTTTCTCCATGTTGGCTGTAAATTCAACATTGACGATATTAGAGAAGTAATCCCTAAGCAGCTCTGTTACCTTTTCTCCAAGTTCAGTTGGAACAAGCTGCTTCTTATCCCTGACAATATAGCCCCTAGCCAGGATTGTTGAAATAATTGGAGCGTATGTACTAGGTCTTCCTATGCCTTTTTCCTCAAGAACCTTTACTAGAGTTGCCTCCGTATATCTTTGAGGTGGCTCTGTAAAATGCTGCTTCGAATCAAGCTTCTTAAGCTTTACATTTTGTCCTTCGGTTAGTTCAGGCAATGTCACGTCATCATATTCATCTTTTTCCTCTTTGTCGCCTTTTGACTCCATATATATATGTAGGAATCCGTCAAATTTCAAAGTACTGCCTGTTGCTTTGAATATATAACCGGCAGCATGAATATCAGCGCTTACTGTATCGTAAATTGCTGCCTGCATCTGGCTTGCAGCAAAGCGTTCCCAAATTAGCTTATACAGCTTATATTGATCTTTTTCCAATGAGTCCTTAATGGAATCCGGCTCTCTATAAATCGAAGTAGGCCTTATGGCTTCATGGGCATCCTGTACCTTCCTGCCCGATTTCTGCTGTCTTGACTCTCCTCCTACATATTTCTTGCCGAATTTTTCTTCTATATATTGTGAGGATTCCTTTTTGGCATCATCGGATACACGGATTGAATCCGTTCTGATATAAGTAACCAAGCCAACAGTACCCTCACCCTTGATATCTACACCTTCATACAGCTGCTGTGCCAGCATCATGGTCTTTTTGGTGGTGAAGCCCAGCTTCTTATATGCCTCTTGCTGCAAGCTGCTGGTTGTGAAGGGCCAAGGTGCATTCCTCTTCTTTTCACCCTTCTTAATCTTGCCAACTGTGTATTCAGCTCCTTCCAATTTGGAAAGCAGCTCCTTCATGGTGGCTTCATCATTTATTTCAAGCTTCTCACCTGCTGTGCCGTAAAACCTTGCATCAAAGTTTTTCTTGCTGTTTGGCTCAGTCATCTTTGCGACTAGACTCCAATATTCCTTTGGTTCGAAGTTCTTAATTTCATTCTCTCGATCACAAATAAGTCTTACCGCTACAGACTGAACTCTTCCGGCACTCAAACCCTTTTTTACCTTTTTCCAAAGCAAAGGACTGATTTTGTAGCCTACCAGTCTGTCCAGCACTCTTCTAGCCTGTTGGGCGTCAATGACATTCATATTCAGCTTGCGCGGGTGCTTAATAGCGTTGGTCACAGCGGTTTTTGTAATTTCATTAAATTCAATACGACATGCTTTGGACTTATCTATACCCAATAATGTTGCCAAATGCCAGGAAATCGCCTCACCTTCTCGGTCAGGGTCTGTTGCCAGATAGATTTTGTCTACACTCTTGGCTTCCTTTTTTAGCTTCTCAGAGATAGGCCCCTTTCCTCGAATCGTAATATATTTGGGTTCAAAGTCGTTTTCTATATCAATACCAATCTGGCTTTTCGGCAAATCTCTAATGTGTCCCATTGAAGCTTCAACCTTATAGCCAGAACTTAGAAACTTCTTTATCGTTTTAACTTTTGCAGGTGACTCCACAATAACCAAAGCTGTTTTCAAATCATCCACCTCATTTTAAAAATTCAACACAATTATAACAGAAGCTCAACCAATTGCCAACAATGCTACCAATTATTACTTCCTTTTCATATAAAGTCCATATCAGTCCTACTGCGTTTATACAGAAAAGACTCCTATTATTAGAAATTTACCTATAAAAAACCTTTTTTATTGCTACTTAATAATATACACATCTAGTTAGTTTGTCAACTCACAGTAATATATTCCGTTGATGCATTTGATTATTCCTTTGATTTCCATGATTGCGGCGTTGCTGAGCACTTCTCCGATTTCCATGTCAATATCTGCCGCAATCTCATCAATGGTCTTCCCTTTCTCACAAAGTGTCGCCGCTATCAATGCTTCCGATTCCTCCAGGACTGGAAGTGATTTGTTTGGGGTTTTTATTTCATAATCCCTTTTTAGTTCATACAGAACATCTTCTACGCAATCCACGAGCTTGGCCCCGTTTTTTATTAAACTGTTTGTACCCATGCTATTAGGAGAATTGATATTGCCCGGCACAGCATAAACATCTCTTCCTTGCTCCAAAGCAAAATCTGCTGTAATTAAAGATCCGCTCTTTATATTAGCTTCCACAATTAAAGTGCCTAAGGATAAACCGCTGATAATTCTGTTTCTGGCCGGAAAATTCGCCGGTATAGGCTTAATACCTAAGGGGTACTCGGATACAACTGCGCCATTTTTGAGAATTTCTCTGTACAAATTGATATTGCTTTTGGGATGAGGATTGGCAACACCGCAAGCAAATACTGCAATGGTTCTTCCTCCGCCCTTTATAGCTCCTTTGTGTGCTGCAGCATCAATTCCCAAAGCCATTCCGCTCACCACTGTGATGCCGTTTTGCACCAACTCGCAAGCTAGCTTTTCTGCTGTTTTCAGACCGTATTCAGTGGCTTTTCTAGAGCCTACCACAGCAATCGCATCCTTATCTCTCGGCAAAAGTGTTCCCAAAGAATACAGGATAGGCGGCGGATCATAGATGTTCTTTAGATTCGCCGGATATTCCTCCTGGTTGGATAGATATACATTTATATCATTATCTTTTACTTTTTTTAAATAATTATCAATTTTTTCAATACTTCTATTATTTATAACAGTATGGACCAGATTCTCACTTAATACTCCGCTGTTCCTCAATTCTTCCGCAGAGCATCTAAAAACATTTTCTGCAGTTTCAAAGCGCTCCAGCAAGCTATAGAACTTTCTGGCGCCAATGCCCGGAAGACTAGAAAGCCAAACCCAATATTTCAAATCCTTCATAGTTGAAGCTCCTATTCTATTTTTTCATTTGTTCATAAAACCTTGACATAAAAATTTATTTTAAACTGTAACACTTTATGTTTAGTTGAATATGATGTAATATCCATGTTGCTTATAAGGTTCAAAGGTTGTGAATGCTACTACCTTTTAATGATAGATTGCCAAATAGTTTGTCATGATCTTCCCCTAAGATTAATTCCCCTTATTTTTATTCTGGGATAATAGGTTCCCCCTCCATTTGCAGCCGGTTTTCACCGGCTTTTATTTTTGTTTCAGCATATTTCTATTACTTCATTTGGTCAGGCTATATACCGCTTTTTCATATTCTGCCTGCGTGTTCGTCTTCAACTTTATATCAGGGTAAATTCTAGTACCTGCTATATTCTGCTCCAGTACGTTCCAATAAAAACTCACTAAAAAAATCATATATTTTTTATTCTTATCCTCATAAACATTTTGGCCTACACCCTTGCCAAAGGTTGGTTTCCCGACAATCACCACATTGTTCAAATACTTTTTTAGTCCCAATGCCAGCAGTTCCGAGCTGCTTGCAGAATCTTCATCCACCAGCACCAAGATCTTATTAAACTTTTGCTGCTTATCGTCAGAGTAGTAGGATTCGATATAGCCGTTTCTATCAATGGTATAGCTTGTAGTACAGTCTGGCAGCAAATAATCCAATATATCATTGGAGGAGCCGATTAGGCCGCCATAATTACCGCGCAAATCTATAACAAGGTTCTTGCGGGAAGAATCCTTTATTTTGCGCAGTTCCTTCCCGAAGGCATAACCCGTGCCGGGGGTAAATGCACCAACTCTAATATAGTAGGTTTCCTCATTAAGCTTAGAGCCGCTAACTTGACTCGACAAGTCCTCCTGCAGCATAAGTTCGTATTCTGCACCCTTTACCACGTAAGTAAAAATATCGTGTTTGACTCTAATGGACTCTATATATGCTGCTATTTCTTCAGGAGTTAAAACTTTGTCTTTAGCAAATCCTTGGGATTTACCTTCAAAATCCTTTACTTCATTGAAGTACAAATAATTTGTTTTTACAAAATCAACCACTCGTTCAGCTTCCGGCAGTTTTGTTTTCTTCAACTCCTCCTGCAAGCTGTTTGCTTCATAACTTTCCCTATATAAATTACTGGCTATATCTGCATATTTCTGGGCCATCTTATAATCCTGCATATAGAAATATTCCCAACCGGCATAGGCTGCAACCTGGTCATTATTCGGATTGACCTGCAGCTCTGCTTCATAATAGCTTGCCGCCTTATCATGAACCAGCTGCGCAGAATAACTGTCCGCTATATACCAATTAATATCCGCCTCTTTGGGAAAAAGCTTCAAGGTCAATCGTCCAAATTGTATGCACCTCTCATAATCTCTTAAATCATAAAGCATGGATATCTTTTCAATATAGTAATCGACTTTTTTGGGCTCTGCAGCAATGGCAGAGTCAATAGCAACCAATGCTTCACTTGGCCGATTCATTTCAAGGTAGACTTGCGCTTTCTTATAATAGGCGCCGGGACTATAAAGCTTTGATACTGCCTCATTACTGGCTTCAAGAGCTTTATCATAATTCTTCTGTCCCATATAAACCTGCACCCTCCA
>Ga0196972_1000497_pt1 | contig 19994 bp, 16 predicted proteins | sample S1v_2013CmetaG_FD_148618 | JGI IMG/M metagenome (GOLD analysis project Ga0196972, IMG submission 148618) | Soil microbial communities from Anza Borrego desert, Southern California, United States - S1+v_20-13C | ecosystem: Environmental > Terrestrial > Soil > Desert | place: USA: California...
GCGCTTCTGCTGAAATCCGAGCCATTCGTGCCGCAGTCCAATCTCTTCGCAAAGGCCACCCGCGAAGGTACGGTGCTCTACCCAGGCATATTGGGTGGCTCCAACTGGTCACCCTCTGCTTTGATCGAAGAACAGCAAACAGCCTATGTGGCGGGCATCCATTCGCCCATCAGGTATACCTTGCATGAAAGCCCAGCCAGGGATGGGGAGGCACCCATTCGTTATACTTCATCAGAGCCAACGGATGATCCCCGCTGGGGATTATTGTCCGCCATTGATCTCGCTACGGGAAAAATACGCTGGCAGAACAAGACAGCACAACCGCTTGTCGGCGGCATACTCGCGACGAGCGGAAACCTGTTGTTTATGGGAGAGGGGGGTGGTAGCTTCAACGCGTACGATGCTGCCAATGGGAGCTTGTTATGGCAGGACCGTGTGGATGCTGGAGTGAACGCACCGCCCATCACTTATCAGATCGACGGCGTGCAGTATGTTGCAGTAGTCGCCGGCGGTAATTCGCTCTTCGGATTCAAGCAGGGCGACCATGTGCTGGTCTATGCTCTGCCGAGATAGATGCATTCATTGTTTCACGTTATACAGGTCATACGGCAGGCTTGATGTTCGGGTAATAATAAAAAATAACTACCCTAGGGGAATTGTATAAAGTTTCTTTCCGCCATACCGGAAACGGAGCAGCTTTATATCGGGTCATATGACCCGGTCCTTGTTTTTGTCTCGATTTCAATCGCGATCTTTGCAGCTTATGCTGCTCTCAATGTAGCGAACAGGATTTCAAGCGCCACTCACCAGATCGGAAAATGGGTGTGGGCGGGTATCTCTTCTGTGGTGATGGGGGCAGGCGTATGGGCAATGCACTTCATTGGCATGCTCTCGCTCAACCTGCCTTGCGGCGTGTATTACGAACCGTTAATTACCATGCTGTCCATGATCCCTGGCATTCTAGCCAGCGGTGTTGCCTTGAGTATCTGGCAATCTTCCAGGCGCGGGCAAAGGCCGCCAGTGCTGCTAAGCAGTATATTGCTGGGATCCGGGATTGGCGCCATGCACTACACCGGCATGGCGGCGCTGAAACTGCCGGGTTTCATCGGCTACGATCCCAAGTTGTTTGCCCTGTCGATCGTCGTTGCCGTTCTTCTGGCTTATTTTGCCCTGAGTATCAAGGCGAGGCATGCCCATAACTGGAAGAGCGAAGTCCCGGGTGCGATTCTCATGGGTTGTGCCATCTCAGGTATGCACTATACCGCCATGTCGGCTTCCTATTTTGTGCGTACGGACGTCGTCGATTTCCCTACCTCAATAATCGGGACGCATTATCTTGCAGCAGCTGTCCTGATCGTGACAGGCTTCACCGTGATGCTAGCCATTGCTGTGTCTGCGGCCTATCGAAATGCAGAAATAGCAGAAGAACTCAGTAAAAGCGAGGAACGCTGGAAGTTTGCGTTGGAAAGTGGTGGTGAAGGCGTTTGGGATTGGGATGTCCCTTCCGGCAGGATAATGTTCTCCAAATTCTGGAAGGAGATGCTGGGTTACGACGAGGATCAAATTGACCTCAGGGAATGGGAAAGCCGCATACATCCTGACGACAAGCAACGGGTGATTCAGGAAGTAGAAGCACATTTCGCAGGGTCTACGTCTACGTTCCAAAGCGAATTCCGATTCAAGGCCAAGGATGGTATCTGGAAATGGATACTTTCTCGCGGCATGATGGTGAGCCACAATGCCGACAATCTACCACTGCGCATGGTGGGTACACACACGGATATCTCTGAGCGCAAGAAATCGGAAGAAGCCGTACAGCTCGCTTCGCTGGTGTATGAAAACAGCAGTGAGGCCATGATGGTCATGAATCTGGAAGGCATCATTATCACCGTTAACCCCGCTTTTACTGCGCTCACGGGCTACTCTGCCGCAGAAGTGATCGGCAAACAGTGTGATTTCCTGAGCTCTAGCCAGCACGACCAGGCTTTCCATGACGATCTGTGGGAGACGGTCCGGATGACAGGCCGCTGGCAAGGCGAACTTTGGAGCCGGCGCAAGAATGGCGGTATCTATGCTGAGTGGCTCAGCATCAGCACCATTTATAACGACGATGGTACCCCGCACCGGCGTGTAGGCCTGTTCTCCGATATCACCAAGAAGAAAGAATTCGAAGAGCTCATCTGGAAAGAAGCCAATTTTGATCTGCTGACGGGACTACCCAACCGCCGCATGTTTCTGAACAAGCTTGAAGAAGAGATCAAGAAAGCCCGCCGCAGCAATGCCCCGTTGGCGCTGATGTTTATCGATCTGGACCGTTTCAAGGAGGTCAATGACACCCTGGGGCATGATATGGGTGACCTGTTGCTCAAGGAAGCGGGGCATCGTATCAGTGCCTGTGTTCGGGAGACCGATACAGTGGCCCGCTTGGGCGGTGATGAATTCACTGTGGTCTTGAGTGGGCAGAGCGAGCAGAACAATATTGCCCGGGTATATAACAACATTCTGCACAAGCTGGCGCAGCCGTTCTTTCTCAGGAATGAGGCGGCTTATGTTTCTGCCAGCATCGGTATCACAATATTTCCTGCGGATGCAGACACCATTGAGCAGCTGCTCAAAAATGCCGATCAGGCCATGTACGCGGCCAAGAACCAGGGCCGCAACCGTTATTGCTACTTCACGCCCGCCATGCAGGAAGCTGCCCAGTCGCGTATGCGGCTTGCCAACGATTTACGTACGGCACTGGCAGAAAAACAGTTTTTCCTGGTCTACCAGCCCATTGTGGAACTGGCTACCGGCAGTATTCATAAGGCTGAGGCATTGGTGCGCTGGCAGCATCCGGAGCAAGGGCTGGTGAATCCTGCCGAATTTATTCCTGTGGCTGAAGATACAGGTTTGATCGTCGAGCTGGGCGATTGGGTATTCAAGGAAGCGGCGATGCAACTCAAGCGCTTCAGGACGCATTTTGATCCTGACTTTGAAATCAGCGTAAACAAGTCTGCGGTTCAATGTCATGCGCACGGCAACATTCACTTCAACTGGGCCGCTTATTTGCAAGAGCTGGATTTGCCCGGCCATTCTGTCACTGTCGAGATCACTGAAAGTATTTTGCTAGACTCACAACTTGACGTCATTGACCGGCTAAATGGACTTCGTAGTGCGGGCATGCGGATTTCCCTGGATGACTTCGGAACCGGCTATTCTTCACTGTCATATCTCAAGAAGTTCGACATCGATTACCTCAAGATCGACCGCTCCTTCATCAATAATCTAAAGAAAGGTTCGGACGACCATGCGTTGTGCGATGCGATCATCGTAATGGCGCACAGGTTGGGCATGAAAGTGGTAGCAGAAGGGGTGGAAACCGTGGAGCAATGCGATCTGCTGGCTGAAGCTGGCTGTGACTTTGCGCAGGGCTATCTCTTCTCCAAGCCTGTCCCTGCAATCATGCTGGAAAAAATGCTCGAGCTGCCCGTGTTCTATATCGCCTGACTCATTCTCTGCACATTTATGTGCGCTAGCCTGTGGCGATCCCAGGCGATATCTCTCAAAATAGTAAGTTCCTTCGCAGATAAAGACACTCCCATGAATCTACTCAACCTGCAAAGACTAGGGTTTCTCGCGCTACTGCTTGCATCCTTCAATTGCCTGGCAGCCGAAGACTGGCTCATCGTCAGCCGTACCGAATCTATCGGCATGGGACAGAAGCTCACCATTGAAGTTGTCAGGCCATCAGCCGTAACTGCCTGGCCAGAAAATCTCAAGCTGAACCTCACCCATGATGGCAAAACCGATACGCTCTTACTGGAAGCGGATTCCGCCACTACAGGTAATCGCCGTATCTATGAAGGGCGTCTCCAGCAGAAGCACTTAGGCGTCGTGCGTGCCGAACTGGCTGACCAGCCCTCAAATCGCATCCTGCTGCTGGCAGTAGACGAGCAGGGCATCGCGCCTACAGTCGCGACGGGTGAAGCAACAGAAGCTGCGGCAGAGAAGGCGGACCGGCCTGTGGTTGTGTTGGCGCAACCAGGGGAAGAGCCCGCTTTGTCCGCCTATGAGCCAGCGTATTTTGTCATGGGTTCGAATTCGGAAAATGGCAAGGATGCCAAGTTCCAGCTGAGCTTCAAGTATCGGTTCTTTGATCCCCAAGGGCCGATCGCGCAATGGTCGCCCTTGCTGAGTAATGTCTATTTCACCTATACACAGACCACTGTGTGGGATCTGGGTGGCGATTCCAGCCCGTTCCGCGACACCAGCTACAAACCCGGCGTTTTCTACAGATGGCTCGGGGGCGGCAATAATTTGTGGCCAGAGGAGTATCACGTCGGGCTGGAGCACGAATCGAATGGTCAAAGCGGTGATGAATCCCGGTCCATTAACATTGGCTATCTACGGCCAATATGGCATTTCGATATGGCCAATGGCAGGCGGCTGACCTTCTACCCCAAGATTTACAACTATCTCGAGAAGAGTGAGAACGAGGACATCAACGAATACCGGGGTTATGTGGATTGGCAAATGCGCTATGGCCGCGAGGACGGCCTCATTGTTAATGCGTTGTATCGCCAGGGTACTGGAGGCTATGCCACCGGCCAATTGGATTTCTCATACCCATTAAGCGAGCGAATTTTCGCCCGTACGGGTGCCTTTGCCCATCTGCAGATTTTCTCGGGCTACGGGGAAACCCTGGTGGACTACAACCGAGAGAACGATACTCAGATTCGCCTGGGTATTTCACTCGTGAGATAAGGCGCCTGGTCAGTTCGTCGCTAGCAACAGTGCGTCGAGCTTGTCGAAAGAACCGGTCCAGCCCTGCGTCATGCCTGGCCGGGATTGGACGAATATCGCGATTTCTTCTGGCGTGGCTTCACCGTAGGGCTCCCATGTTACCGTGATGCGCGTATGGTCCGCGCTCTCGGCAAAGAATGCTACCGTGGTCAGCATGGTTTCAGGCCAGGTTGGTGCAAGCGGGTGTCGGGAGATATTCTCGTTCTTGTCACAGAATTGCTGCGTATAAACCAGTCGGTCCGGTTTCTGTATTTCAATAATGCGCTTCCGGCCATACATATCTACGCCCTTATGATTGGTCATGAAGTAGAAGGTACTGCCGTCCGTTTCGGTGTCATCACGCAGGAACTGCATGGTGAAGCCCGCGGGTGGTAACCATTGCGCGATGTGTTCCGGTTTTGTCCACATGTCGAACATTTGATCGATGGGTACGTCGAAACTGCGGTTGATGACAAATTGCTCGCGACCGTCCGCCTTTTTTGCGAGATATTCAGCCAACCGATCCCATGTTGAATAGCCATTGGCTTTCTTAATGAATTCATGAGTCTGCTCGGCTTGCTCAACCGTCGGCAGCGCCATCGTCATATCCATTCTGGTCTTGCCCTCGATGTCGGAGAACAGCACAGTAACGCGAAATAGCGGAGGGCGGTCATCATTGGCTCCATGGTCGTAGACCAGTTTTGCGTATTCCTCCACCTCAAGGTATTGCATCGTATTGGGATAGTCAGTCCCATCAGGACCATGCATGGTATAGGACCAATGCCCGCCCGGGCGTAGATCTTTGCTGTGAGTGGTCAAGGTGAAGCCGCGCGGCCCCCACCATTGTGCGACTTGATCAGGATCAGTCCAGGCGTCCCACACAACCTCTATCGGGGCGTCGTAAATCCGAGTGATGGCAATTTCGTTTGGCTTGCTATTTACTGACATCCTTTTTCCCTTTCATGCTTTTGGGTGCGTTCACGGTTTTAAGATAGGCATCCAGTCGGTCAAAACTCTCTTCCCAGAAGACTCGGTACTGCTCCATCCAGTCGGCAGCGTTTTTCAGCGCATCAGGATTGAGTTTGCAGGGACGCCACTGGGCTTCCCGAGTTTTGGTAATCAGGCCAGCTTTTTCCAGCACCTTGAGATGCTTAGTGATAGCCGGCAGGCTCATGTCCTTGAGGAATGGCTGGGCGAGGTCTGAGACATTGGCTTCGCCCTGGGCGAGACGCGCCAATACAGCCCGCCTGGTGGGGTCAGCAAGTGCGGCAAAGGTTTGGCTGAGCCTGTCATGCATGTTAATACACCTAAAAGTTAATTAACCTATCGGTTAATTATTGAATGCTCTTTAGCCTACTGTCAAGGAAAACTCAGATAAGTACGCAAATCAACATACAGAGTGATTCCTTGGTTGCACCATAAACCCATCCATATATTTAGGAGAACGCCATGCCTAGAGGTGTCAGTCCAAAACGTGAAGGTGAATACAAGAAACTGGAATCGAAATTCAAGAAGGAACACCGTTACCCGGGCCGGGAAGAAGAGGTGGCCGCAAGGATTGTGAACAAGCAGCGCAAAGAGCACGGGGAGACGAAAGATAGTAAAAAGACGAAGCATTAAGCATGCGCAGTAAGCGCAAATGAAAAAGCCACCCGAAGGTGGCTTTTTCTATTTTTGGCGTCCCCACGGGGAGTCGAACCCCGGTCGCCTCCGTGAAAGGGAGGTGTCCTAGGCCTCTAGACGATGGGGACCTAAGAACTTCATTGCTGAACAGGCCAGCATTTTACTACAAACTCTATTTTCGTGGTGGAGGTAAGCGGGATCGAACCGCTGACCTCTTGCATGCCATGCAAGCGCTCTCCCAGCTGAGCTATACCCCCGAAAAGAGGCGCAATGTTAAAGATGGATGCGGCGCTTGTCAACGGCTTTTATTAGCTGAGCTTGTGCCGCAAAAAGCCCTAGCCACGCGTATTCGATTGCGATTCGAATCTGGTAAGGTCCACCAACGGTGCAGGCTGCCAGCCGGGCTTCCGATGCTCGGCGACGACATTGGTAAATATGCCGCCTCGCACGTAGAACTTTGCGGTGAGCCGCATGAATTTCGGTTCTGTCGCAGCCACAAGGTCATCAAGGATGCGATTGGTGACATCCTCATGAAAACAGCCCTCGTTACGAAAGGACCATATATAGAGCTTAAGGCTCTTGAGTTCTACGCATTTCTGGTCGGGTATATAGTCCAGATACAGCACGGCAAAATCAGGCTGGCCAGTCTTGGGACACAGGCAGGTAAACTCAGGGATTTCCATATGAATATGAAAATCACGCTCGGGCCGTGGGTTATCAAAAGTTTCTAGGGCCTTGCTGGGTTGACTGGACATAAGGGCTACCGTATAAATCAATCTATAAAGAGGAATTGCTTTCGACCGACATTATACAAGCTCGTTTGACTATATAAGCCTGAACAATTGCGTCTCACCCACCTCAAGCTCGCTGGTTTCAAATCCTTCGTCGATCCGACTACTTTGCATCTCCACGGCCAGCGTATCGGTGTTGTCGGTCCCAATGGCTGCGGCAAATCGAATGTCATGGAATCCATCCGCTGGGTGCTGGGTGAATCCAGCGCAAAGGAGATGCGTGGGGATTCCATGTCAGATGTCATCTTCAACGGCTCGGGCAACCGCAAGCCTGTATCACGCGCAAGTGTTGAGCTGGTGTTTGATAACAGCCTCGGCGGTATTGTCGGCAACAATACCAACGAATGGTCACAATACGCGGAGATTTCGGTCAAGCGCGTATTAGAGCGTGACAAAGGCTCGACTTACTACATCAATAACACGCCTGTACGCCGTCGCGATGTGGCCGATCTTTTCCTGGGAACTGGTTTGGGCGGAAGGGCTTACGCCATCATAGGGCAGAACACCATTTCCCGCATCGTCGAAGCCAAGCCGGAAGAGTTGCGCATATTTCTGGAAGAGGCGGCGGGCATTTCCAAATACAAGGAAAGGCGGCGTGAAACTGAGCTGCGGCTGCGCGATACGAGGGAGAACCTCACTCGTGTGGAAGATATCCGTCAGGAGTTGGCTAAACAGATCTCGCGATTGGAATCCCAGGCGCTGGTCACCGAGCAATACCACACGCTGCAAAAGACACTGAGGCATCTCCAGGGTCAGCTCTGGTTGCTCAAAAAGCGTGATGCAAGCACTGCCTGGGAAAAGAGCCAGCGGCAGGTGGAAAAACTGGTTAACGAGCTTGAAGCGCAGATGGCAGCGCTACGCAAGGCTGAGACTTCACTGGAAACCTTACGCCAGCAGCATTATGCAGCCACAGAAAATGCGCAGACCGCTCAGGGTAGATATTACGAAGCTAACGCCGAAGTTTCCAACCTGGAGCAGCAGATCCGGCATACGCAGGAAGGACGTGAACGGCTGACTCAACAACTGCAGCAGATGGCCGCACAGACGCAAAAACTGGAATCTCAAGCTCAGTTGCTGCAAGAAAACCTTTCAACGCTTACAAAGCAGCAGCTGGATGCAGGTGGCAGCGAAGTGCAAGCGGCAGAGGCTCTGCAGAAGATGCGAAAGGCATTACCAGATGTCGAAGAGGCGCATGCTACTGCCGTGCAGAAAAGTGGTGAAGCACAAAAAGCGTTGAATGAAGCCGAGCAGGGCATTCGCCTGGAAACCACCAGCCTGCAGCATTTGGACAATGCTCTGCAGGACATCACCCAGCGTCTGCAACGGTTGGTGAATGAACAAACCAGCATGCAATTCCCTGACGAGGCTGTTCTGCTTCAGAAGCAGAATGAGAGCGAACAAGCGCAGGCTGAACTCGGCAAGCTGGAAAAGGACCTGCATGCCCTGCAAGAGCAGGAACAAAAGCTGCGCAGCCTAATTGCAGAATTGCGGCAGGCTCAACTGGCCGAAGAGCGTAACCTTGCACAGCTGCAGGCCAAGATTGAATCCATTTCGCGTATTCAACAAACCATCGGACACGAAGCCAAGCTCGATGGCTGGCTCAAACAACATGGCTTCGACAAGAGCGAGCGCCTTTGGCAGAGAATCAGTATCGAGACCGGCTGGGAAACCGCGTTGGAAGCTGTATTGGGCGCTCGGCTCAATGCAATTCTCGAGCCCGGGAAAAACATCAAACACGATCAGCGGCCGCCCGTACAGCTCGTATTCTGCGAACCGAAGGGGGCGATTGAAGGGGAATACGAGCCGGCGGGTATGCAGTCTTTGGTTTCCATGGTTGGTAGTAAAGATGCAGGCCTGCGAGCTCTCATGCAGGACTGGCTCAGCGGCATTTATGCCGTCGATGAAGATGGCGATCCGCAACAGCAGCGCACAAGCCTGAATCTTGGCGAAATGCTCGTCAATAAGCGGGGAGACCTTTTCACACGCTACAGCATGACCCTGTACGCTCCTCAATCTGCGCTGCATGGTGTGCTTGAGCGGCAAAAGGAATTGACTGCACTACAAGCCGCATTGCCTGACCTGCAAACCAGAGTTGCCACATTGACAGAACAGCTTAAAAGGGTAGAGGACCACCTACATGAAACGCAGGAAACTTATCGCCTGCAACAGCAGGCATTAAAAGCAGCGACTCATACCCTGCACGCTACTAGCCTGGAAATGCAGCGTTTGCAGCAACAGCAAAAGCATGTGCTGGAACGTCAACAAACTCTCCAGGCAGAGCACCAGGCTGCACAGCAACGTGCAGCGGCATTGTCATCCGAAAGGGAGCAAAAACTAGCTGTACTGGACAAATTGCGAGCCGGTTTGGGTGATTTACAGTCCGCGAATGAACAGGCACAGAACGAGAAGAGGCGTGCAGAAATCGCTCTCAATACTGTGCGCAGTGAGCTACAGCAGGCAGAAAGATTGGCCCAGGAAAAAAGCTTCAACCTAAAGATTATTCAAAATAGCATTAAAGAACTAGAAGATAAACTTAAAGTAAATTCTGAAGAAAGAGAGTCACTCCGGATCCATCACGCTGAAACAGAGGCTTTATTGGCGGCAACTACGATGGAAGGCCTAAAGGCTAATCTGGAAGCTGCCCTGAAGGTCAAGCAACAGCGCGAGACTGAACTTGCAGCAGCACGTGATGGTATGGCTGGAGCTGAGCAGGAACTGCAGTCACTCGAACGTATGCGCATGCAAACAGAGCAGCAGTTGCATCCATTGCGTGACAAACTCGAACAAGCCCGGCTGCAGGATCAGGAGGCAAGGCTGTATTTTGAACAGTGTCAGGCTTCATTGGCAGAGACTGGCCTGGATGAAGCAGTTCTTGCCCTAGACCTCACGCCCTCTATCAAGGTGAGCGATCTGCAGCGCAGTGTTGAAAAGACCCATGCGCAAATCGAGGAACTGGGACCGGTTAATCTGGCGGCAATCCAGGAGCTCACAAGCGAACGGGAGCGCAAGGTTTACCTCGACAGCCAAGCCCAAGATCTGGATGAGGCTGTCATGACTTTAGAGGATGCCATACGCCGTATTGATCGGGAAACCCGCAGCCGCTTGCAGCAGACCTTTGAGGAAGTGAACCGCAATTTCGGTGAATTGTTCGCCGTGCTGTTCGGAGGCGGGCAAGCCAGGCTGGAGCTGCTGGGTGAAGAGATTCTCGACACGGGCATGCAGGTGTTCGCACAGCCGCCCGGCAAGAAAAACAGCTCCATCCATCTATTATCGGGTGGGGAGAAGGCGCTCACGGCGCTGGCGCTGGTGTTTGCCTTGTTTCGCCTCAACCCTGCGCCGTTCTGTCTCATGGATGAAGTGGATGCACCGCTTGATGACAGCAATACTGAACGTTTCTGCAATATGGTTAAGAAAATGTCAGAACGCACACAGTTTTTGTTCGTCAGCCATAATAAAATAACCATGGAAATCGCCCAGCAGCTCATAGGCGTGACCATGCAGGAGTCCGGCGTTTCGCGTATTGTTGAGGTTGACATCGAAGCTGCCTTGCAAATGCACAACGAAGCCGTGGCTTGATGCCAAAATCCCTATTAACGACTCACCCGCAGACACTCAGGATGAATAAAAAATGACCGATCTCCAGATGGCCTTGGTAGCACTGGGTGCGATCATCATCGTAGCCGTAATTTTTTTTAACTGGTGGCAAGAACGTAGCCTGCGCAATGAGGTAGCTCAACCTTTTAACGAGACCAAGCAAGACCCTTTGATGGATGAGTTCCGAATTGATCTGGACGCGATCCCTGAGGAAAAGCTCGAGCGCACCAGGCCTGCTCGATCAGCCGAACCATTAACCCAGCCAAAGTCCTTTTCGGAACCAGTTGCTTACACCATCCCTGAATCCATTGAAGAACACCCCAGCTATACCGGGCCTGTCAGTGACGCTGCATCCGCATTAGCTGAATTCGAGGACGATATGGCAGTTCCTGTGCAAGAAACAGATGCCCAGGCATTGCGGGAAGCGTATTTGGAAGAGAATCCTGCTGAAGACATCGAAGCTGCTTCCAGTGAAGAGCTGATGGAAGAAGCAGGTCTGGATAAGGAAATCGCAACGCCCGAGCCAGCAGCCGTGGCCAAGGAAGAAGTCTCGTTACCGCCGGAAGTGAGCCTGCAGATTGACATGATTGCTTCGCTTCACCTTAAAAGCCCGGCCACGGGCGCCCAAATTCGCGAGTTCCTGCTACCCCTGACAGACCTGGATAAATCGGTATATGGCTACGGGTTCGCAGTTGACGGTTGGCATATGTTGACGCGTGAGGAAGAGGATACCGAATTCAGCAGGGTGCTTTGCAGCCTGCAACTGGTAGACAGGTCTGGACCCATCAGTCGCGATGCATTGAAGCGTTTTCAGCAAGTAATTACCGAAATGTCCCTGGCTCTGGGCGCAACTGTTGAATGGCAGGGCGACAATGATGCTCTGGGTTATGCGGTGGAGCTTGACCGCTTCTGCGTGGATGTCGACAAACTTGTCGGTTTCCATTTGATACAAGGCGATAGTGGCCCTTTCACTGGTACCAAGCTGCGCGGCATGGCCGAAGCCAATGGGTTGTCGCTGCATACGGATGGTGCGTTCTACTTCCAAACTGAAAGCGGCCAACAGCAATATGCCATGATCAATCAGGACGGTACGCCGTTCACCGCAGACACCCTGCGCAATGCGTTGGTGCATGGGGTAACTTTCCAGCTTGATATTCCCCACGTGGCCAACTGTCCGGAAGTCTTTAATCACATGGTGCTGTCTGCCCGTAAAATGGCCAACAGTCTGGGTGGACAACTGGTGGATGCCAACCAGAAGCCGCTGGGAGAAGTACAGCTGGATAAGATTCGCCAAGAGCTCAAGACCATACACGCCAAAATGGTGGCTCGTGGCATCATTCCTGGCAGCCTGATCTCCCACAGGCTTTTCTCCTGAAGCTGTTATGGCGGGTAATGAGCGGTCCAAAGAGCAGGGCTCCCTTTTCAAAGAGTCCAATGCATCAGAACCCAATTCCGGCAGTAATCCTGCGGAACAGATAGCCGCCTTGCGTGAAGAAATCCGTCGCCATGACTATCTGTATTACGTTATGGATGCGCCGGAAGTCCCTGATAGTGAATACGACAAACTGTTCCGTCAGCTTCAGCAACTGGAGCAGGACAATCCCGATCTCATTACGCCTGATTCACCAACGCAACGTGTAGGCGGTAAACCGCTCAAGGCATTTGCCAGTGTTACCCACCGCGTACCCATGCTCTCTCTCAATAATGCATTTGAAGAAGTAGAAGTTGCCGCCTTTGATCGGCGTGTACGTGAAAGTCTGGGACAGAGCCAAATTGAATACGCTGTTGAGCCCAAGTTTGATGGGCTTGCGATTACACTGACTTACGAACAAGGTGTGCTGGTACAAGGTGCTACGCGCGGAGATGGTTACACGGGTGAAGACGTCACGAATAATCTCCGCACCATACGGGCCATCCCCGTTCGCCTGCATATCGATAATCCTCCCAGGCTGCTCGAAGTGCGTGGAGAGGTATTCATGCTCAAGCGCGACTTCGAACGGCTCAATCAGGAGCAGCAGGCACGGGGCGACAAGACATTTGCCAATCCGCGCAATGCAGCTGCGGGCAGCCTGCGGCAACTTGATCCCAACATCACGATCAAACGGCCATTATCCTTCTATGCCTATGGTGTGGGCGCCGCAGAGGGTATTCCTGAGCTCTCTACGCATAGTGCCTCCCTGGAATACCTGGCCGAGCTGCGCTTACCTGTGACCAAGGAGCGCAAGGTTGTGCAAGGCATGCAAGGGCTCATGGATTATTACACCAGCATAGGCGGCAAGCGTGAATCCTTGCCTTTTGACATCGATGGCGTGGTCTACAAAGTGAATAACTTCGCTCAGCAGCATGAGCTGGGTTTTGTATCACGCGCACCTCGCTGGGCAATTGCCCATAAATTTCCGGCCCAGGAAGCACTGACAGAGGTAATCGATATTGACGTGCAAGTCGGCCGTACTGGCGCCATCACGCCAGTTGCCAGGCTTAAACCAGTTTTTGTTGGAGGCGTAACGGTCACCAATGCCACTTTGCACAACGAGGATGAAGTACGTCGCAAGGACGTGCATGTGGGCGACACAGTAACAGTCCGACGGGCAGGCGACGTGATTCCGGAAATCGTCAATGTCCTTACAGAAAGACGGCCGTCTAATGCGCGAGCCTTTGTCATGCCGACAACCTGCCCGGTGTGCGGCTCTCATGTGGTTCGGCTGGAAGATGAGGCTGTGGCGCGCTGCAGCGGAGAACTGTTCTGCCCAGCGCAACGCAAACAGGCCATCCTGCATTTTGCCTCCCGACGCGCGATGGATATTGAAGGCTTGGGTGAAAAGCTTGTAGACCAGCTCGTGGATGGTGATTTCGTCCACGACCTGGCCGACATTTACAAGTTGGACCTCCCAGCCTTGGCCAACCTGGAACGGATGGCGGAAAAGTCGGCCCAGAACATCCTGGATGCGCTAGAGAAAAGCAAGAACACGACATTGCAACGCTTCATTTACGCGCTTGGAATCCGTAACGTAGGTGAAGCTACCGCCAAGGATCTCGCGCGCTTTTTCGGCGGCTTACCCGCGTTGCAGAATGCAGATCTTGAAACACTGCAGCAAGTGCCTGATGTGGGTCCGATTGTTGCGGAATCCATTTACGAATTTTTCCATGAACCGCATAACCAGGAAGTGATCGGAAAACTCATCGATGCTGGTATTCATTGGCAGGAGAGTGCGGGCAGAAGCACCAGTGCAGGGCCGCTGACAGGTAAGACCCTGGTGCTAACCGGCACGCTTCCCAATTTGTCGCGTGATGAAGCCAAGGAGCTTATTGAAGCGGCTGGCGGCAAGGTTAGTGGCAGTGTTTCCAAAAAGACCGATTATGTGGTCGCCGGCACTGAAGCTGGCAGCAAACTGGACAAGGCGCAGGAGCTGGGCGTTGCTATCCTGGATGAAGATGGTCTTAAGGCGCTGCTAACAACATGAGTGAGCTACTTGACGAAGTCACACTGATCGCACGCGCTGCGGGTGAAGCAATCATGGAGGTCTACCGCGGCCATATCGAGGTTGAGCGCAAGGAAGACGATTCACCCTTGACGGTGGCTGACCTGGCAGCAAACCAGGTCATCCAGTCCAACCTGAGGAAACTTAGCCCGGATGTGCCCATCATCTCCGAAGAATCGGCCTCCATTGATTACAGTATTCGTTCTTCCTGGCGCAGGTATTGGCTGGTCGATCCATTGGATGGCACCAGGGAGTTCATCAAGCGCAACGACGAGTTCACTGTGAATATTGCGCTGATCGAGGAAGGTCGGCCCGTGCTCGGTGTCGTATATGCGCCTGCGCTGGGGCTGATGTATACCGGTAGCGCTGAAACGGGGGCAATCAAACAGCAGGGGACTGCTGCACCGACCCATATTCGTGCCCGCCCATTGAATATTGCTGAGCCTGTAGTGGCGGGCAGCAGATCACACTCCAACCAGAAAATGCAGGTTTTCCTGCAACACGTGACGGATAAGATCGGTCCGCCGAAACTGCTTTCCCTGGGTAGTTCGCTCAAGATTTGTCTGGTGGCAGAGGGTGGGGCGGATGTCTATCCGCGCTTGGGTCCTACATCAGAATGGGATACGGCGGCAGCGCAAGCTGTACTGGAGTGCGCGGGCGGCAGCATTGTAGACCTACATGGGCAGCCGCTGCGTTATAACACCAAGGATTCACTGTTGAATCCCGAATTCTTTGCCTGCGGCGTGGCACCGCCTGCTTGGCATCAATATTTGAATTGATGGGCGCCACGGAAATGAGAAATGAATAAAACATCACTTGTCATCGCACTCCTTTGTCTGCCGTTTGCAGCGAATGCCCAGAACCACAATGCAGCCGGTTGTTATACGGCCCTGGAAAACGGTAAGGCTGCAGATGCTCTGGTGCAGGCCGACAAGTTAATAAAAGCAGATGCCAAGAACCGAGAAGCCCTGCTGTGCAAAGGTCGAGCACACGCAGAACTCAAGCAGTACAACGAGGGATTGGCGGCCCTGCAGGCAGCAGATCAGCTCTCATCTCAACCGGCAGATCATGTCATTGCGTTGCTATTGATCGGTAATGTGCAGAAGGAAGCCGGAAAACAGACAGATGCGCTTGGCAGCTATCAGCAGGCACTTGATGCAGCGAAAGCAAAGAACGATAAGGCCTTGCAACGGATTGTGCTGAATGTGATTGGCGAGGCTCAGGTGGATGCAGGCCAGACCCAGGAGGGGTTGCAAAGCTATTTGCAGGGCGCTGCGTTGGTGGCGAACGACAACGAGCGCGCCGAAAATTACAGCCACATTGCGATGGCTTACAGCAAGCTGGGCAAGCACGAACAGGCAGTCGAGTATCAGCTCAAGGCCATGCTCATGCAGGAAAGGGCAGGCGAACTGGACGAGTATGCCAATGCAGGGCTGGAACTGGGCCGTCTCTATATGGCGGCCAAAAATTACAGTCAGGCAGAGAATGCCATCAACAAAATCCTGAAATTTGCTCAGGAGAATGGCAGCGCTTATTGGGAGGCGAGAGCCAATTACATGCTCGGGCTCAATAAGGCAGAGCAGGGCGATGCAGCTGCGGCTCGAACCCTGCTACTTGATGCACACCACAATGCGAGACGTATAGGTGCAGCTTCATTGGCGGCTGAAATCGGCAACGCCATGCTCAAATTGCCGAACGAATAACACATTATTCGACAAACTGTTGTCATAAAGGCTGTAAGGTTCGCTGAAATCCTCCGACTAACCGGAAACAGCAGCACTGACAGGAGATGGCAACATGTTGATCCACAAAAAACCGGATGTTCTTCCATCCGAAATTACACCGCCTGAGGTGTTTGAAAACCGGCGGCAATTCCTTAAGACGGCAGGCTTTGGTCTGGCTGCCACCGCGGCTGTCACAAGCGGCCTGCTATCCATACCTGCACAGGCTGCATCTGACATCAAACATGGCCTGAAGATTGGTCGCTTTACTAAAAGCGCTTACAGCACCAATGAAAAGCTCACACCGTTCAATGATGTAGCAAGCTACAACAATTTCTACGAATTCGGCACCAGCAAGGGCGATCCGGTGCAGAACGCCGGCACACTAAAGCCGCGTCCATGGACCGTCAGCATTGAAGGCGCGGTGAAGAAGCCCAAGACGATTTCCATCGAAGATATTTTCAAGCTTGCCCCGCTCGAGGAGCGCATCTATCGCATGCGCTGCGTAGAAGGCTGGTCCATGGTCATACCCTGGGTCGGCTTCCCATTATCCAAACTCATCAATTGGGCTGAGCCCACAGGTGATGCCAAGTATATGGAGTTCATATCGCTGGCTGACCCGATGCAGATGCCAGGCGTACGCGTCCCCATTCTCGATTGGCCCTATGTGGAAGGTCTACGCATGGATGAAGCCATGCATCCGTTGGCCATCATGGCAGTGGGCCTCTATGGCGAAGTGCTGCCCAACCAGAATGGCGCACCCATGCGACTTGTCGTTCCCTGGAAATACGGTTTCAAAGGCGCAAAGTCCATCGTGAAGATCAGATTCACCGACAAGATGCCGCAAACCGCCTGGATGAAGGCGGCTGCGGATGAATATGGTTTCTACGCTAACGTGAACCCGGATGTGCCGCATCCACGCTGGAGCCAGAAAACCGAGCGTCGTATTGGCAGCGGGCTCTTCTCCCCGCGCATCAAGACACAACCCTTCAACGGCTATGCCGAGCAGGTAGCCCAGCTCTATACAGGCATGGATTTGCGTAGGAATTTCTAATGCAGCCCAGCAAGAAACAGATCGCCTGGATCAAGGCAGGCTTGTTTATCCTGGCGCTTATGCCGTTGGCCCGGCTGTTCTGGCTGGGTTTCCATGATGACTTGAGTGCGAATCCCGTCGAATTCGTAGAACGTTCAACTGGCACCTGGGCACTGGTCTGCCTGCTGGTAACGTTGAGCATGACGCCTATTCGGTTGCTGACGGGGATGACCTGGCAGATCCAGTTACGGCGTATGACGGGCTTGTTCATGTACTTTTATGCGTGCCTGCATTTTTCGACATATATCTGGCTGGATCACTGGTTTTTCTGGAGTGAAATCACCGCTGATATCGTTAAGCACCCCTACGTCCTGGTTGGATTCAGCGCCTTTGTATTGGCGACACCACTCGCTATTACCTCGAACAGAGCCATGATGCTTAAGCTGGGAGCCAACTGGAAAAAACTTCACATGCTGGTTTACCCCATAGCCATTCTGGCAGTGCTGCATTTCTGGTGGCTGGTCAAGAAAGATATACGGGAGCCCCTGATATACGCACTGGTACTGGCGCTGCTGCTTGGAACCCGGCTGTACTACAAAAAACTTGGCAGTAGCAGGGCGCTTAGAGCAGCACCTGAAGCCCAGCTGAATCAACAACACTAAAAAGAGGAATTCACCATGCCTTTGGCTGCCCGGTATTACTTATGCGCTACACATGTGCTCGAGCGTTTCGCGCCTATTATTCCGCCACTAGTCTTGCGCTTGATACTGGCTTGGGAGTTCGGGGAGGCGGGTTATCAGAAATTGATTGGGCAGAATTGGTTTGCAGATCTTACTTTCCCGTTCCCATTCAGCTTGTTACCGCCGGATATCAGCTGGAGATTGGCCACTTTCTTTGAGCTAGCAGGGGCCGTAGCATTGGTTCTGGGCTTTGCGACCCGGTTTTTCACTTTCTCGCTCATAATACTTACCGTAGTCGCTATTGCTTCAGTGCATTGGCCTGATCAATGGCATAACTTGGGTGAACTGCTTCAGGGTTACCGCATTCTTGATGAGGAGGGGGATGGTTTCGGTAATTACAAGTTACCTGTGTTGTATCTCGCCATGTTCCTGCCCTTATTGTTTGGCGGGCCAGGTAAGCTCAGCCTGGATTATTTGATCAGCAATAGATATTGGATGACTAAGTAAATCAATACATTGGAGTTGACACTTAACTCATCAGTTAAGATATTAGCCCCAATTAAAATTGCGAGACATAACTGTTTGAGCCAGAATGCCCCCTTTGGCAATAGCCGTACGTATGAATAACTGAAGGAGGGCGCATGCAATACCAAATTGATATTTTTCTTTCCTCACTTAACCAGTTCTGGGAACAGGTCGTAACGTTCTTCCCTAAGCTGTTAGCTGTAATCGTTATTCTCCTGTTTGGTTGGATCTGTGCCAAAGCCGCCTCTATAGGCGTCAAGCGCGTGTTGCAGCTCGCTCACTTCGACAAGTTTGCCGATCGCTCGGGCATTGAGGCTTTCCTGAAATACGGCGATTTTGACCTGACGCTGAGTGGAATCATCAGCGAAGTTGTCTATTGGCTTGTCATCCTGTTGTTTGTCATTACAGGCGCGAATACCCTGGGTCTGAGCGAAGTTGCCCAAATGCTCAACCAGCTCGCAAACTATTTGCCCAAGATCATCGTAGCTATTTTGATTCTTATCTTTGGCACATTGCTGGCCCGCTTCATCAATCGCCTGGTGTTTGCCTGGCTGCACAGCATCAAGTTTGACGGTGCGTTGGCTGTCAGCACATCGGCTGAATATGGGATTCAGATCTTTGCGCTCTTCGTAGCGCTGGAACAGCTCGATATTGGCACCCAGTTGCTCACCGCACTGTTTGTCATTGTATTTGGTGCCGTCTTCCTGGCTTTGGCTATTGCCTTTGGTCTCGGTGGCAAGGAATGGGCTGCCAGGAAAATTGAGAATATGGAGTCCAAACACAAGAATGCAAAGTGAGGTAAGGGCGCTTACCCCTTAATTCTGCTAGGTGTTCAAGAGTAGTTTTTTGTTGCATCCTACACCTACCCAATGCAGTAACTCCCCTAAACGAGCCTTCCCGGCTCGTTTTTTTTGCCCTGAAATCTAGCTTCCGTATATCTATTCGAAGCAGCTATCCATTCTCGAATACTGCCCCTCACAGGCCCAATGCACGCCTAAACTCCATCGCATTGGGAAGCTCCTTAGCCAATACCCGGATCGTTTTAAACCCTGCCGCTTTCGTGATTTTGTCCCTGGCTTCGTCTTTCTCTTTGTTATGCAACTTATCGTCGATTTCGACAATAGCGAATATCGAGAAGTCTTTATTACAGATGACGAAATCCGCAACCTTTTGTCTGGCTTTACCAAAGTTGGAAGCTCTTCCTTTGCGGTTTCCGCCTTTCGTGCGTATGAATCTTGAGAAGGCCACTTGGGAAAGGATGATCTTATCTGTGCCGCAGGCCTCAACCAGTCGCCAATAGGCGACTTGTTCCATTTCGCTTAATGGCTTGGTTCCGTAGAACTCGCTTGTATTTGTCCGCGGTTTGGCCGTGACCAGTAAGAGAACGAGCACAGCAAATATCACTAAACCTATCGAGCTAAGAATCATGTGAGCCCTTTGTCGGTACGAATAATCGCGATAAAGCGATTATCTTGCTCTAGGGTATACCAGAGTATCAATCGCCCAATCATTTTCGTTTGTGAGAGGGTATTTGTGATTGAAACTCATCAGCAGAGGTTAGAACGTTTGCGGACATAGTTTAATTTACCATTTAACATAATATACATTATGCGAAACAAGATGAAATTATGGTTGCGGCAAACGACGACCATTACGGGCCATATGTCATAACGCTAAATTATGCGAAGTGATCAACTCAAAGTATCAGACTATCCAATTGGGAAAATGCCTCTAAAAATCTTTGCTTCTGATGCTCAGACGACTTGATAGAGTCAATATGGCCC
>Ga0196972_1000499_pt1 | contig 19815 bp, 28 predicted proteins | sample S1v_2013CmetaG_FD_148618 | JGI IMG/M metagenome (GOLD analysis project Ga0196972, IMG submission 148618) | Soil microbial communities from Anza Borrego desert, Southern California, United States - S1+v_20-13C | ecosystem: Environmental > Terrestrial > Soil > Desert | place: USA: California...
CAAGCTTATTTCGACGGGTACAATCATCGCACTGGATCTGAGCGCTCGCGCGACCTGCGTAAGGCTCTAGAGTCTGGAATTCCAACGTAGCGCGTTCCCTTTTCGTTCTCCCCGTGCTACCCCGTGTGAATGAGCAAAAGGAGAAGGGTCAAGATCATGTGGCTGGAGATAAACACAGCGCCTCGTGATGGCACCGTCGTTCGGGTGAAGTCCGCGATCTCTATCGGTAGCGACTTGTGGTCCTTCCGCGCCAAGTGGCTCGACGGCAAGTGGTGCGCAGACTTCGGCACGTCCGCGACTGAGGATTGGAAACCATTCGATCCTCAGCCGCTGGTTTGGCGGCACTCAGAGTGAGAGCGGTTCTCCGTACCAATGACCACTCAGTACAACATATTGCGGGACCGGGATTCGTTCGCAGACAGCGTGTACGTGATGATCGTAGCCGATCCACCCGAGGGGCCAGAGACGAATTGGGCGAGGTTCGTCCCGGATAAGCTCCGAAGCCTCGGCCCCTGGTACGGCTACCGTCGTGGAGAGTTATCTAAGTTGAAGCCTGTGTATCGGGAGATGCTTGAAGAGATCGGGTTTGTCGTGCTGTGGGGGATAGAGCAGGCGGCGAAGGTAGAGGTGGGTGAGAGTTTTCAGAGAAAATAATGGGGCATCGATGAAACGCGGCATTTACATCGCCAGCAAAACCAAGCACGCCGACCTCTGGCGCTACCTGCGGGACACGATTGGCGAGCCGATCATCTCGACGTGGATCGATGAAGCGGGCGAAGGCCAGAGCGCTGACCTTGACGACTTGTGGCGCCGCTGCGTGGCAGAAGCCTCATCATGCGAGTTGCTAATCGTCTATCGCGAACCGGGCGAAGTGCTCAAAGGCGCCTGGGTTGAGGTCGGCGCGGCGCTGGCGGTCGGGACGCCGGTCTTTGCTATCGGTCTCGACGAGTTCACCATCGCCAAACACAAGCGACTAACGCATTTCCCAGACATGAAATCTGCAATCGCTGCAGCGCGCGATTTGCGTAACGCGGCCTAAAGCGAAGGAGCGCGACCATGGCAGAGAGCCACCGGGTGATCGCAACGAGCAGCAATCACGACTTCTTGCAGGGCTTCGCTCTGGCTGCTGCCGCGCTCGCCCGCGACAGCGACAACCCTAGCGCAGCGGCAAATTTGATTGCTGGCTTCGGATTTGAGCTTCGCGACTTTGAGCGCGCGAAGGTAGACAGTTACGACTTGCGCGTAATCCGCAAGCTGTATCGTGAAGAGAGCGCACTGCGTTTAGACTCAAGCAGATAAAGCGCAGAGACTAGACATTGGCAGAGGTAAGGGGATTGGGTGATGGGTGCTCTCGGATGGCTTAGGCGGCAACCGGGCCACATTCAGGTCCTGGTCTTCGTGCTGGTCATTGAGTGGGTTCGCGTCTGCATCATAGAGGGCGATATACTGCCAGCCTTTTGGCGCGGCGTGACGGGATAATAGGCTCGCCATGACCTCCATCGAGGACTACCTCCTCTACCGCATAGCCAAGCTAGAGCAGCTCGTAGAGGATCACTCTGACGGTGATAAATCGAAGTTGCAGAGTTTCAGATACGGGATTTCAGAGTTAAAGCTCGCGCTGAAGGAGCTGCGGAAGACTAAGAAGGCAGCCGCCACTCGTTCACGGTCAAGACAACGATAGTCGCGAGACCGGCGCTCAAGATCCAGTGTCTCGAGCACCACTGGTAGCAGGCTTCAATGGCTTCCATGATTGTCACCCAGCCCCGAGAAGCTGAAACAGGTCTGTCCATGAAATCCTGCCGGTCATGAGGCCGATGATAGTCAGGGGCGTAACGAGGGCTTTGAGTATGGGGGGGATGGCTCTGAGGATGCCTTGGGTGCGGTCTTCCGCGTTCGAGCGGTTCGCAGATGTCTGTTGGGAAGAGATGGCCAAAGCGATCTCCGCCGGGAGCGACGCGATAGAGGTGCTCATGTCCAGAAGGATTTCGTTCTGACGTTCGATGGCCGTTGCTGTATGGCGGGATTCGGCTCTGAGTTCCCCGAGGATCACCGCCAAGCCGATACTGCTCCCGTTGTACTCTGTCATGCCGCCGCTCGCTCATTGGTCAGTGTCCTGTATCTCGGAGTTGAGTTACCATCCCTCTTGGGTCGGGGATCTGCCTCCGTGCAGACCTAGATCAAGTCCGGTCCCGTCGTTCACAGCTTCGGGGCCGGGCGCTTCGTGAAAATGGAGATTCATATGGACGCAGTACAAGTCGCTGACGAGATCCGCGAAATACCAGGAGCTGAAGCTGTGCTGGTCGCTCTGTCACAGCTTGATGTGTTCACGTTCGCGGAAGGAGAACTGCCCTATCCGGTGCCGATGGCGGGAGACGAGTTCTTCTCCGAAGTCATCGCGGCAATCAGGAAAAAGCTCTCCATCTAGACCTAAATCTTAGCGTACATCCCCGCCTGACGGCACGTCCACTTGCTGATCGTCCAGTTCGGATGACCTTCCGCCCAACGTGCGAGCTGCGGCTGCGCTCCAACCATGCACGTCATGAGCGACAAATCCTGAAACACCAAGCTCTGCTCCTTGCACTTGGCGCCTTCGAGGATGCTGCAGATGGTGAAGGCCAATTCGACCATGATGAGTTTCCTTCTAACCGCAGACGCGGCGATGCTTGGCGTTTTCGCGCCGGATGGACGTGATGGTTTCGGTGGTGTCGCGAACGCTCCAGCGGATCTTCTTTGCAATGCGGCAGTAAGAGTCCCCCTGCACCTTCACCGACTGCCCCGTCGCACACCCACCTAGAACCGCCACAGCGAGTCCCAGAACGGCAAACCTCATCTCTGGGTCTCCTTATCCCTGCAATCGAGATCGGCCTTACACAGCGCTGCTAGGGCCTCTGGTGACTCAGGTGTGGGAGTGACTGAGTTCTCTGCGTCGATGGCGGCGCGTTCTTTCTTCGCCGCGTCTTCTTGAAGCTGGCGGGAGATTTCAATCCTGGCGTTGGCGTAGATCTGAGCGTCGCGCTTCTTGAGCCAGCCGAGAAACGAAAAATAAGCGACGACAATCACTGCCGCGCCGATTCCTATGCGGAGCATGGTGTGATATGATCCTTGGATGGACACGAAAGAGACGATAACCGTCGATGATCTGCGGCGCGCTCAGCAGTGGCTTCGTGATAACGACCATCGCGAGCATGAGCCGTGGGTGCTGTGGTGTTGGGAGATCAAGAGGCTCTGGCCTGCTGCGGACATTGATGCAATGAAGGACGGCGACGTTGTTACGCTGAGCGGCCAGAAGGTGCTCGTACGGAGCGCCGCTCCAATCCCCACCCGCTAGAACCCCCAGTAGGTCTGGTAGGGGCGATGGGTCTGGTATGGGCGATGCTTGCGCTTTTTGTTTGTTCCCGAAGTTTTCTTCGGGAACACCGGCTTCACGACCGGCGGTGCAACATGCTGAATTTGTTCCGTGGCGGGAATTCCCGCTTCGGACTTCACAGGTTCACACTGCGGCGTATCACTCATGTCATGGCAGACGACTTCTACTGATGGCAGAGGAGTGGAAGGGGTTGTCACAGGTGGCAGGGGTTCCATTTCTTCTGGCAGAATGTAGGTATCGCTGCTCAGGAGAGATGCCACGTAGTTCGCGGTCGGCTTGTAGAACCAGGAGTTCACGAACGCGAACGTCATGCCGCCAGCGATGAAGATCGTGAACGTGACGAAGAACAGTCGCTTGTAGGCCACAGGCGGCGGGTCGTAGATCGTGTTCCCGGTCTTGACGATCCAAGCCCAAGCAGCCTTTGCCAACAGGACAGTCTTCTCCCATCCCCAGCGGAGAGCCGCCAAGGCACGTTCAATCCAGATTTTCATGATGTTTCTCCTAAGCCGCTTCGGGAACCGGATCGACTTCGACGCTCGGAATCTCGAGCCCTTCGTTGTCCTCACGCATACGGCCGATCACATATCTGATGGCCAAGGCTCCGAGGATCGCCGCCGAGATGACGAGCACGTTCGATCCCTCGGACACGAAGCCCTTCACCTTCCCAACGACATCCTGGGCGATGTTCAGGGCGCTCAAGACCGTATCGAGCGTGAACATCCCCAGCACGAAATCGATGGCGCGCTTGATCCACACCAGCCAGCGAGCGTTGGTGGAAACCTTGACGAGATCCTTCGTTGACGGCTTCTGCGGCTCGTCCACTTCTGCCGGGTGGTCTACGGGTGCATCCGGAACGGTCGGAATGTTTGAATCCCACAGCGCCTGCTCACCGTCGCGGCGGCGCTGTAGACCTCGCAGTGTCTGCCCTTTTGACTTCACGTAGAGATCGAATGCCGCTCGAGCCCCAGCGTAGTTCCCGGCGTTGATGCGGCGAGCGATGTTCGCGAAGTTCCCAGCACCGCAATTGAAGCAGAACGACACACACGCGTCCCACTGTCCCTGCGTCAGAGGCTTCTTAACAAGCCTGGCAACGTCTTCCTCGCACTCCCCTAGGTCCACAGCAAGGATGTGGTCGGCCTGGTCCTGCGTGATGCGGAGGCCCTTGCTGATCTTGAGCTGATGCCTCGCCGCGTTGGTATGGCCCCAACCGATAGTCAGCGTGCCCTTGACCGGACCTCCATCCCACTCGGCATACTTACCCTTCCTCGCCGGAACGAGATCGTCATAGACATACAGCACGCAACTCTCGAACCCCTTGATGAAGTCCAAGCCTTGCTTAGAGGTCTTCATTTGGCTTCCTCAAATGAAAAAGGCCGGGGAATGCCCAGCCTTCTATTGGAATGTTCGCGTTTAACGGTGTAGACTGATAGTCTCTGGGCGACCCATGGAGGGTCCAGATGCTAGAGACTGTCGGAAACGTCCTGGTAACGGCGCTGCTCGTTGCGTTTGCCTATTTTATTTACTGGCTCAACCGGCCGGAGCCGGGGCCATGTAAAGGCCGTCACAAGTGGAGCAGCGATGAAGAACGGTACGGCGCTGTTCGCCACTGTCTGCACTGCGATGCACGCGAGCAATTCATTGAAGACGCTGGCGGATGGACGTCGGGATATTGGGAACGCATGTGAGGGCTGCCCAGTGAGCCTACATAGTGTTGGATTGTCCGCATTCCTCGTTATAGACTCAAATTCATTAGACGACCGCGGAGGTCCCGGATGCTTGCGATAGCAGCTGTGCTCTTGATGTCCTTAGCTGCGGCAGGGTCCGCTTCGGCAGAGAACTGGTGCCCGCAGTGTGTGACTCCGACCCCTTTCCAGCCATCGCCAGAAGCGATGAAGTGGGTAGACGGCGTTTACAAAACCGGAACTCAGGACCTCGAGTTTTCTATGTACGGCAACCAACAATCGACGATCGTTGTCGATGGTGTTCCGTATGCAAAATACTGGCAGTTGAAGGACAAAGACGCCTACGTATTCCATCCTCTGGTATGGGGCCGCTTCGTCTACAACAACTCCGACAGCGTGACATTCCGTCAGCAATTGCCCGCATTGTCGGAACGGATCGGCGTCGCTCTGCCTAACGGGGGCTTGGCCTTCTACTACCCGGATCACTACCCTCTGTTTCGCCTTCGTGGACCTGACATCGTTTACTCAGCAATCGGCCAGAGCGAGATCCTCTCCGGCTTTCTGAAATACGATCAGTTAGAACGATCCGAGGTTTCTCACGCGCTGTTGAAACGAGTGCGGGACGCGCTGTTCATGCCCTACGAGGAGGGCGGCATCGACTTAGGGGTCGCTCAGCTTGAGTTCCCGATGTACCGCTCAAATCCAGAGATCATCCTCAACGGATGGCTGCATTCTCTGCTGAATCTGAACGACTATGCACACATCAAGGGTGACACGCAGGTCGCCGCCTATATTCGCAACAATCTGCAGTTTTTTGCCGACAATCACAGTGCTTGGTACGACGAGGAACGGAACATCTCGAAGTATTCTGACACCTCACCACACCAGATCGTCGTGACGCCCACGCGACCAGACCAAGCCTTCCGCCTCATCCATAGGGCTAAGGATCGCCGATTGAAGGATTATATCTTCGAACCGGTTAGAGACCTCGAAAACAAGTACTCTGCCCTGGACTTCCGCATCATCCGCGCTGATCCGCCCAACGGGCGCATAACGATGGGAGTCACCTGCTCAAGCCTCTTTCACTCTGAGCTTGCATCCGACGCCCCGTTCTCGTTCACCATTCGTGGCAGCGGTTACGACCCGATGAAATCGACGCCCATCAGTAATGGCAAATGGCATACCATCACCGCTGAACAGCGTGGCGAACGATACGTTGCCACGCTTGAGTTGGAGAGCTCCGAGTTGATGTGCGGACACCCGACAAATTTCAACAAGAAGAACAAAAAGAACTTCTACCACATCCAGCACATCGTCGCTCTTACCTACTTGGCGTCGGACCCTGCTTATGACGACGCGCCCCTCAATGCGAGACTGCTGCACATTGCGTCGGAGTGGCATCGGCGCACATCTGCGTTCGCGCTGAAGGAATATCAGTTCGAAAACCCGCAAGAAGTACTTGATAGCATCAACCGGGGCAAGTCGCGCGTCCCACATACAGATGCTGCAATGTTGGCGGCAGAACTACACTAGCGAACCAATGTGTCCGCGTGTTCTCTTGACGCTCAGGTGCCCGTATCCTTGTTCAACCGTGATGTTGCCAGTGGCCGATGAGTTAGCCGCATAGGCGACGAAATTGACGTAGAATAGCCCCGTGGCAGGCGCGATCAGTGTGCCGGAGTGGGCATGCGTGTCATGATGCATTTCCGGCGTGCAGTTGCGCCCATTGAGAGCGGTGATTTTGTAGTTGCTATCTTGCGGCACTACTCCGCCAGGGTCTGGCGTCAGAATGATGTGACTCCAAACCCCCACGTTGGACCCACCAGGCGCCTCGGCGGTAGTGACTTCCATCTCTGCGGAAGCCTCTATCAAGTCGCCCTGCTGCAAATAGATGGGCCGGCTAAACACGACCCGCTGCGTGCCATTTGAAGGCGTTGGGTTACTGATGGGCAAGGCAGTAACCAGTTCAGTCATCGTCTTTGCATGAGCGATGAAATGGCCTGTACACGGCGCTACGGCGTCATACCACTCCGTACCTCCGGCTACCGTGATGGAAAAGGCTTCCGGCTCTATAGAACCCGTGCTTTGGTCGGCCTCGAGGAAATCCAATTCGCCAACCGCGATGTTGTTAGTTCCATCACCGAGAACATGGATCCAGATGTGATCCCATGCGGTAGCGATGTTGGTGGCGCCGGCAACAACACTACGGGGGATGTTAACGTTTATGTCCGTGAATGTCTCACTGCCAAGCAAAGTCCCATCTGTGGCATTCGCTGGAGCGGACCCGGTCTTTCCGTACAGGGATATCGTGACGCTCGGATCGGCATTCTGGATGAACCCTTGATCCGTCGATGGGTTGATGATCGCGCAGAAGACGCGGCGGCCGCTCACTGTTCTTCCGATGTAACGGGGCGTCGTTCCGGAATTTCGCGCAGAATTTAGATATGTATCACCGACACCATTGAACGCAGCCGCGAGCCCGCCGCCGCCTGTAAGGTTGCCGATCGCAGATCCGACTGCTTTTAGGCTGGCACCTTTTGTGTAAGTCGCAATGCTGACGGCTGACGGCTCCGAATCCACGTTCGCGTATAGATGGCCTTCTCCATCGTCAACGTCGGTCTTTCCTGCTGTTCTAATAAAAGACGGGACGCTCCCATAAGTGCGGCCCTGAGCTGATGACACGGTCGCTGCCTCGCCAGCGACCTCAAGACATCCGGCGGTTATGATGACCTTAGGTTGGACGGTAAAATTTACAGCCGCGCCGCTGTTGGATGACTTCTCGATCTCAGTGCGCTCAAGAACCCATCCGCCGGATGTTTCGAGAGCAGTTCCCCTCCCGAACTCCCACTCTGTTCCTGTCGCGTTCTGGGCTTTGTAGGGATACATGCGGCCATCAACTGCACCCGCATCTTCGAGGTTTTGGAAACTCGGATCCGCCGTCCCATCTGAAAAGTCAGCCGTTCCCGTGCTGCCTGCTGTAAAGCGGCAGTTGTCCAATAGGTCTGCCATGGGGTGCTATTCCTCGCCGCGCGGGTTGGCGGGATTGGCCCGCAAGCGAAACTCACCTTCCGCTGCGATGGCTTCGGGAGAAGTCGAAGCGATGAACCAATAGATCGTGCCTGGATCGGCTTCCGAGCTGTTCCACTCCGCCGACCAGAGACCATCGGTCTCCGTCAAGGCGATATCGTCGAACTTCTCGCACCCGCATTTCAGATACCTAACCCGAAGGCTTGCTGATTCCGGGATGGTGTCGTTCTTGTCCTCATCCCGGAACTGCCAGTCGAAGAACTGAACGACACTGCCGCGTATCACTTCTCTCATGTCTCAGTGCCTTATTTTTCCGCTTGCGCTGCCGGAGCCGTATCCACCGATAGGACGCGCCGCTCGCAGCACGCCTTCCGCGCTTCCATTGGTTCCCATGCGTCCAAGAGGCTTTGCTGCCCGGATATTGCCGCTGGCAGATCCGATGCCGATGCTTCCAACGGCGGATTTCGGAGGCTGACGAATGCTCGCGATTAGGTCTTCAAGGATGCGAACCGACAGCGTGGTGCTTAGGAAAATGTCGATGGAGCTTTCCAGAGACCCATCGATCAGGACCGAGATGGCATCCTGAAGCGACACCGTCCCCGACACGCTGGTCAGGCTGTCATCCACGCGGACGCGGATCGAATCCGACCTGTCCAGGTGAACGAGTATGCCAAGCGTGTCATTGAGTGCCACCGCTGCCACATCAGTGACACCAACACTGCCAACACTGGCAAAAGTGGTGTCCATGCGCGGCGTGATGGCGTCGGCTAGTGCCACCTCACCGGAGACACTGGCCAACACATCATCCAGAAGGACGCTCAGTGAGTCAGTAAGATGGATCGTCGGTGTAATTGGTGCGAGAACACTGGCGACTGAGACTAGGATGGAATCGCTGAGATGGATCTCTTCAACGCCATCGTCGTCACCAGGGATCTCGAATAGCGCCAGCTCGAATAGGGCGCCATGGAACAGCATCGTTTACGAGCCGATCTCGACTTCAAGATCTGCTTCAACGAGCCACGATTGAAAGCTGGTCTTGGTTCCGACGTCATCGACGTCACGCGTCAACATGGTGCCAGCGGTGGCGTGGTTGAAAATTCCCCATTCGCGCCACTGGTAATTCGCTTCGCCAGTGCCGAACAAGGCCCGGAACGTGAGCGTGTTGCTCGAGCGCTGCGGGTACGTCGCCTCCATCCCCTTGCGGAGTTTGTTGGATGAAGCCTGGAGATCCGTCTGGGAAGCATCGAAAGCCGTGTTGGAGTCACCCGCACCGATGAATGCGTTCGTGTTATCGAAGGGAGTAGGCGCGCCATCAGCCATGATGGCTGCTGCCAAGTAATCTCTGCCGCTGTTCGTCAAAGGCATGTCGTCTCCTTACGATTTTCCTTCAATCACCTGTACTGGCACCTTCGACGGGTCATAGTCGCCGTCATACTTCTTGATCCGGTATTTGATCCCGACCTTGACGGGGACGCGATCTCGCTGTCCGCCTTGTGCTTCCTCAATGAGCTTGTCGATCTCAGCCGCTTTCTCAGGCATGTGCGCTCTGATGGTGTCGGCTACAGCCTTGGCGCGGGCGATCTGTTCGTCTTTGGTCATCGGTCACCATGGTTGGCAGCTCCGACCGGATTGCACTGAAACGCCAATGGATTCCGGTAGAAACGATAAATTGGTTGACTACTGACAAAGGCCGTTCACACTGCCATTTTCAGCGCTGGGGCGCGATATGGGCAGACAACATTTTTCCAATGGGTCGGTGTCTCATGAGTGACATTCAAGGCGACGCATGGGGCTCGCGGCTTCCCAGCTTTTATGATTCACTCCGCTTGCGTCTTGCCGGCTCAGTCCTCACGCGGCGTTTTTTTAAGCGCCGCGTGAGGTCATCATTTCACCGCCAGGATACCGCCGTCGATATCGCCATCAATGGCATCAATATTCGCTGCCACCTCGGCGACAACAAAAGCGAGTGCGACTTAGCCGAGGGTCGGTTGCGCAACATAGAACACATCGCCCGTCTTACTTCTGGGCTTGCACCAGGAAGCGTGTTCGTCGACATCGGCGCCAATTTCGGCTTGTTCAGTCTCTTTGCCGCCAGAGAGGTCGGACCATCGGGTCGTGTTCTTGCCATTGAGCCTTCACCTGAGATGGCGTCTAGGGCTCGCTTTAATGCGGCAGCCAACGGCTTTAACCACATGACAGTCTTAGAAACGGCAGTTGGTGATTTTTCAGGAACGATAGATTTTCACGTCTCAGAACATCAGTTGGGCCGCTCCAGCGTCATCCCAACGAAAGGATGCAGGACGCTTACTAGACCAGTTGATACGCTTCAAAACGTTACGTCAGAACTAAACCGCATCGACGCTCTAAAGATCGATGTAGAAGGCTACGAGGATAGGGTGTTGGCCCCATTCTTCGCAAACGCAACTCGTGCCCGGTGGCCGCGTCGTGTTTTCATCGAGCACTGCCACTCACGACATTGGCAGCAGGACGTGATCTCATACATGCTGGCCATCGGATACGATATTAGGTGGAGTTCTAAGAGCGACAATCTTCTTGTATTGAGTTAAGTCCCTGCCATTCACAGCTTCACGTAGAACGTGCCGAGCATGTACGGGTCCATGGTGTTGATGGACTCGCCAGATCCTCCAGAAGTGATCGATCCTGCTATAGAAAGGGTGGTGGTGTTGAACGATATGTCGTCCACGACATTCGCCGCAGGTCCGCCGTCTACGTTTCTTTTTGATTCAGATAAGTTGCGAACTAAGCCGCCTGACTGGCTCCCGGATATGTCAAGTGTGTTGGGGAGCGTGTAGCTAGGCAGGTTTTCTTTGGCGATAGTCTTCTTCTCTGTCCCGCTGGATGAACCGGCGACTGTCGGCGTCCCCCCCGTCAACACGCCAGCGGCGGAACTGCCCATGTCATCAAGGCCGCGTTGGCCCTTGCCGCGCATGGTATAGATCGCAATGGACTTATTGGCGTTGAAGTCCGAAGCCGCCGAGACGCCGCGCCCACCCGTGACGGCGCAGACTGCGTTGGAGAAGTTGTTCCAAAGATGCTCATAGAGCGGCTGGGTGTCAGCGTTGGCGCGCTCGGTTGCGCCTGACGTTGCGGAGCCAATTGTTCGGCCATTGGCCCTGACCCATCCCGTAAGCGTTCCGCTCGTCGGGCGCCATTTCATGTCACCAGTCTGGAAAATCGCATCGGCATCGACCGATCCACCTCCACCGCCGCCCTCACTGCCTTCGGACGGACCCAGCGCCTGCACGAACGGGATATCGAAGTAAACCACCGCGCCGGCTTCGTCCGTCAAACGAGCTCGATACGCCCCATCCTCGAGCCAGAACGGCGGCAGCCTTCCATTGCCATCCGTCCTCAAAGGCCACGGATTGGCGATCTCTAGCCCGTAATCCTCATAGGTATCTGCTGGCGTTGATGTATTGGCCGCGTAGACGAACAACGGCGCGTTCAGCAAGGGTTTCCCCTGACTGTCCATCTGCTGGCTCAAGGCAAGGGAGAATATGGTGCCGGCCAAGGTGGGGGCTCCTTACGAATGATCGTTGCTGTACGGATTCTTTGCGGGTAGACTCGCGTCGTGGGGCGCGAGCGGTGAACTTCTGGGCGTGACTTCCCCGGGGGAACCCGCCACATAGTCAGCGCGTCCCACACTTCATTTTCGGGGACCAACAATGCGAGACAGGTCAGCCCACAGGGCTATTGCAGTTGACGCGCTCAGCGACCGGGCGATCCGCGTCCTCAACGTGTTGCAGATCGCCCTATTCGGCTTCGCCGGTCTTTGCTACTTGGCCTTCGCCTTCACGAAGAATGAAACGTGGCTCTTGGCCACGGCCGTGCTTGGCTTCATCGGTCTATCGATGCTCATCGTAAGAGCCATGATCGGACTCGGCAGCCTAGCGATTGTCGTTGCTATGCTTCGGCGGTGAGAGCCGCTTACGTGTCCCGCTGGAATTAGCCTTCACCCTCGCCTTGTGAGCCGTCGATAGAGCCTGCGTCTCAGGACGCGGCCTAGCCGTTTCCTTCGGACCGACCGCCTTACCTACCGTCGTCCCGAACATGGCGCCGAACGCGCCTTCCAGGGCTCCCTCGACACTCTTCACAATGAAGGGCTTAATCTGGCCGAAGTGCTCGATAGCCGCCTTCCGATCCGGGTTGTCTTCGGGGATTGACTTCAGAAGCTCAATCGTCCGCTGGATCTCGGGATGGTTGTTCGGAAGCCGCCGGATGTATTCCTCGTAAGCTCTGCGCTCCGGGTTCTTCGGCGGCAGGAACAGATCGTGGAATTCTGGGATGTTGGCAACGCCGGCACCTTCAAGAGCGCCAATCGATGCGGCTGACCCATAGGTGGAAGCCGTCGATTTCCAGGTCTCCTTCGGGATCGCCTTCTCGTATTTCTCGGCAAGAATGCGTGCTTCCGCCCGTGCAGTCGGCGTGGCTGCATTCTTCGCGTCGTTGACAGCCTTCCACCAGCGGGTGTTCTGCAGGCGAGCGCTGATCTGTCCGCCAAGGCCTCCCTTCAGGAACGAAGCCGTCAGGAGACCGGCACCGGCCGGCGCCAGCCACCACCACTTAGCCAGCGTTGGGTACTGCTCCTCAAAAGGCTTACGAGAGGTGTCCAGGATGTTCTGACGAGCTTGCTCAGCTTCAATAGATTTCTTCACGTCAGCCTGATACTCGGACGACGTTCTCTTGCGAATGTCAGCGATAGAGCTATCCAACGTCGTCATTTCGTTGGTGATGCGCTGAACTTCCTCCTCCTTCGCCTTGTACACGGGACCACGGCCGCCCTTGCGTCCGTCCTTGCCTTTGAGCTGGGCGTCGCGCTCCTCCACGGCTTTCGCACGCTGCTGATCCAATGACTGCCGCTGTCCGACAAGCTGTTCCAGCATCTGCTGGTCTTTCTGAAGCTGCGACGACGATTGACCCATCATTCGGTCAACTTCTGAGACTTCATCCGTTCTGCCAGCGCCTGATGAGGCCCCAGTGATGCCGAGCGCGGCAAGGCCAGTCCTAGTTGCATTCGGGAATGCTCGAGCAACGGCGCCGGCCCCACGAAGAACAGGACCCAGCGCAGCGCCTGCGACGGTCGGAGCGGCCTGACCGGCAAAGTTCTTCAGCGTGTCGAGTGCGAAGTCTCCAGCCGATTGGTTCGGATCTACGCCGAAGCGCTCAATGAACATCTGGCGACGAGCTTCGGCGTCTTGATCGCCTTCCTTCGGCCCACCAAGCCTCATCGGAGGCTCAAACCTATCCGGAGGCGGCAAAGCGGCGGGGGCCTGCGGCGTTTCTCCGCCCAGGGCTCCGGGGGCCGTCGGAATGGCCCGATCAAGCTCCTGCATCAAGGTCTGGAAACGCTGCGGTCCAATTCTGCCTTGAAGGGTGCGCAGGAGTTGCACCTGCTGACCGTGATCGGCATTGACCAAGCGACGAGCCAAGGCTTCCGCCACGTCCTGACGATACGCAGTAGCCCTAGTCAGGATAGCGCCGACGACTTCAATACCGGCATTGGTTAAGCCGCGAAGCCCGACCATGACGCGGGACAAAGCATCGGCTGCAAATTCTGCATCGTCCTGTAGGCGCTGTGCCGTGGCGGAGTTTCCAAGAACACGGTTGTTTGTGGACCCGATGCGCTGCTGGCGGGATATGTACTCGCCGAAGTTTCCCGAGCGATCGGCAAAGACAGCATTGCGAGCATGAGAGTTCGGGATGATCTCACGAAGCAAGTCCTGAACGCGGGCGCTCTGGAACGGCAGCGTCGCGTCATTGCCGGGTCGCAAGCGACCGGTTGCATTGCGAACACCCTCAAGAAACCCCTGCCTGAACAGAACTTGCTGCCCCGGCGTCAGGCTGTGGTACTGCTCAAGGGACACTTCGCTGCCTTCGCGCAAAGCAGCGCGGCCGAGTTCGATTGCCTCACGGTTCTCAGCTGCCGATCCCCAGGCGTTGCGGGCATCGCGATAGCCAAGGTTACGCGTGGCGTTTCCAGCATCGTCCGTAGCGTGAACCTGATTCAGAAGGTTGCCCTTGAACGTGGTCAACTCGCGCGCAAGGTTGTTCTCACCGCTCCGCTGAGCGCTTTCAATCATGTCATCCAGTTGCTTCTTCGCTGCGTCGAAGCGGCGGATGTCCATGCCGTAGAAATTGCGGTTGCCTCGCGTTATGGCGCCCATCGAAGGTGCCTCGAACAGAGCCGAGGCACGATCAAGAACCTGCCGGAACGGGCCAGTGTATTGCTGACGCGTGAGCCCAAGGCCGACGATAGCGGGGCCGAGATCGAAGTCTTCCGAGTTGCGATAAGCTTCCTCGTAAAGCCTCCGACCTTCTCGAGCCTGTTCCGCTGCGATCTGGCGATCCGTGGCGCGTGCGCTGGCGCTCGTGCGGAGTTGCAGCGCCCTGGACAATGCGTCGTCGATTTGACCGCGTTGCCCCGTGTCACCCGTACCAAACCTGCTCATTTGGTTCGGATCGCCACGCTGGCGGGTTTCCAGGGCGTCTCTAACCTGCTCTCCTGCCCTGCCGCCCTGACGATACACGCTGCCGGTAAGACGCTGCATGGTGTCGGACGTGTCGGCAAGCATTTCAGGCAGGTGGGCTTGGCTGTTGGCTCCGAAGCGGGCCGCATTCTGACCTGCGACGAGCTCGGCTTCAATCTGCTGCGGAGTCATGCCGCTACGTTCAATGCGGGTCGCGATGATGTCGTCTGCGATGTTATCGGCAGCGCGTCCAGGGAGGCGGGCGGCAATCTGTGGAGCCGCAGTCCGCACCGTGTTGAATGCGCCGCTTGCCAATGCTGTGGCGGCCGGGAGCGCGGCACCGAATGCACCGCCAAGCTTGGCATAGTCCGCTGCCGTCCCTAGCCGCTCGTCAAATCCACCTTCGCCCTCTGCGAACCCATGGCCATAGCCATAACCAGCACCCGTGACGCCGCCTGCCGCGATATTGCCGAGCACGGTGTTCGCACGAAGCACAGGTGTCAGAGGCGCCATGGCAACGCCGCCTGCCAGTTTGGTCACCGTGTTGGCTACCGGGTGTTCCGCATCCGATCGACGATGGCGGGCACGCTCGTACTCGAGCGCTTCATCGTAGGGCTGTCCAATGTATCCACCGGTTAGAGCGTTGGCACCAGCCGAGATGCCGGCCTTCGCTTCGTCAACGAAGCCACCAAGGATAGGAATGCCCCGGATTGCCGTTTCCGCTGCTCCAGGTGCGCTTAGAGCGTCAAGACCAGGATTCTCCGCACGCTCTCGCGCTAGGCGTTCCTCGGCCTGCAGGCGCATCATCTGCTCACGCGTCGGCTGAGCCTGCGGCGCAGCAAACTGCGTCCAGGGGCCTTGCGGAACCTGTAGATTGGCAGGCTGGTTATAGCGCTCCCACGGTGCTGCCATTTAGAGCGGCTCCCAACTGTTCGGATCTGCCGGGTTTCCACCCTTAAATCGGTATCCGTCCATGACGGCACCTGGGGTAGGCGGCGGAGGAGATGCAGGCGCAGCGACACTCTGCGGTGCCGGCTGGCCCCCAGTGAATGCGTCGAACGGAATATCGAGGCCGAAGTTCTCGCTGATGCGATCCCGAACCGCATTCAGGCGACGACGGAATTCCTCTTTGGTTGACGCCTGCGAAAGATCGCCGACGATTGCGACCAAGCGTGCTTGGTCGGCATCCGTCCACACGCCTTCGCCCGGAGCTCGAATGAGAGGCTTAATCGCCGCCGCGAGCGCTTCAGTAGCACCAGTGATGTTGTTCCTGACTTCGTTCGGAGTGGCGTTTCCGCCAGCCACGTAATTCCAGGCCTCGCCGATTCCGCGAGCGATGTTGATCGGGATGCTTCCGGCGAGGCTGTCTGGTGTAGAGCCCTGATACGGTCCAAGTGAGCTTTCGAACGCCGTATCGTTGTAGGTCTCCGTCATCTTGTTCAGGTTCTGAAGGCCGGCCGCGATCTTTGGGGCAGTCCTCGCCTTACGCTGCTCTTGAGCGATGTTGTTGTAGGCCGCTGCCGGCAGTTTCCCGGTCAGCATGAAGGTCTGACCTTCGGCGGTGTTCGGATCGATGCCAACTTGAGTCAAGTACCGCTCGCGAGAGGTGGCGTCCTTGCGGTTCTGACCTAGCTTTTCGCGCTCGATGGCGAGTTGTTGGTTGCGATATGTTTGGTCAGCGTTAAACACGCGATCCTGATGCGCTCTCGTAGCCGCCCGTTCTCTCTCTTGCGCTCCGGTAGAGAGCCACGTTCTTGCGCCTTCTGCATCGCCAAGCTGTGCGAACCTCTGTGCCATGGCGCCATAATCGGGCTGCCCATCTGGTCCAGTCGGAATGCCACCCGAGATCACGCGACGTGCTTCGGCTTGGCGTTCACGCTCTGCGGCCTGTTGGGCGCGGTCATCCTGATACGCCTGACGCTTCAATGTATCGTTCTGCGCACCATAGTATGAATCCGCTAGACGGCCGATGCCGCTGAAGTCGATCTGCGCCGGAGCGAACGGGGACTGATATGCCATGTGTCTTGTGTCCTACGAGCGAAAGACCGCCGGATACCAATCGCCAGTGCCGACATCGCCACCGGTCGGGGCAGGAGGCGTGGCAGAGCGACCACCGAAGAAGCTCGAGGCGAGGTTGCCCACGCCCATGATCGCGTTCCAGACGTTGGCGCCTGCAGCCTGATCCGCTGCGTAACGGTCGGCTTGGAACTGAGCGTTTGCGTCACCGACGCCGGTCTCAGTCCGGTACGCTAAGTCGCCCTTCGCGGCGTTGGTCTTGTAGTTGAGATCGCCGAGTCCGGTCTGGATGTTGGCCTGCGATCCGACCGCGTTCTGGCCGGCTACCGATGCCGTGTTCAGGTTATTGAGCCAGTTCTGATACTCTTGATCTGCAAGCCCCTGCGAGAACCGGATCGAATCCAGATTGGTGTTTCCTGACCCGAGCATGCCCCGTGAGGCCGCCCTCCGGTCCACGGCATCTAACCCGCTCTCAACCGCGAATTCATAGCCAGGACCAGTCCTGAAGGCTCCGACAGCGGCGTCATGGCCTTCCTGCCCGCCGAGACCGATAGCATTGCCGTACATCGTGTTGGCGGCCTTGCCGGTATCGGCCCAGGTGTCGAAAAGCTTCGAAGCTCCAGTGTAGTAATCCGTCGCGGCATTGAGTCCCTTATCCAGATAGCCGCTGGCCCGGTCCTCGCCGGTTCTCGCGCCAGTAATCCGCGCATCTCGAGCGTTCGCCGCAGCGCGTTTTCCGTCGCTTGAAGAGAACAAATCGAACAAGCCCATTTTGCTTATCCCTCACTCCAAAATGTAAGCCCTGGCCCAGCCAGCGCCCTCAAAGATCGTGTAGGTGATGCGGACACATCCATCAGCGCCGGCACCGCCATTGAAGCGATCACCGCCGTTCGTCGCGCCACCACCGCCGCCACCGCCGTAGAGGCCGCCAGGACCACCTGTGCGGTTGTCGTTATCCGCGCCGCCACCACCACCACCACCAGCTAGGTTGGTCGATCCGCCCGCACCGCCGTTGCCGCCGTTTGTGTTGCCGCCAGTTGCTGACGCGCCGCCGCCACCGCCGCCGTTCGATCCGTTGCCGCCGCCGGCCGAGCCGCCGCCAGAACCGCCTGGACCGTCACCGCCTGCACCACCTGTGCCGGTTGATGTTGACGATCCAGTGCCGCCACCGTTGGCACCGCCGCCGCCACCGCCGCCCGCGTCTCCGTCTGTCTGTGCGCCGCCATTACGCCCGATGCCTATGGGCCCTGCAGCGCCGCCACCGCCGCCGCCGCCCTTGCCGCCGAGGTCGTCAGGCTCACCAGAGCCGCCCGTACCACCGCTGCGCGTTGTGTCGCCGATGGACGAGCCAGCCGCACCGCCAGCACCACCAGACGACACCGCGCCGCCGCCCTGCCCTCCTGCGGCTCGGCAGCCCTCACTGGTGCTCGAAGGATTGGAGCCGGTGAGACTTGCCCAAGTCACGCCGCCGTTGACAGTGGTGGCTCCGCCTTGACCGACAGTGATCGTGAGCGTGTCGTTACCGAGCGCTAGAGCATTTGTTATGGCGTAGGCGCCGCCACCGCCGCCGCGACCGGATGCGTTCGATCCGCCTCCTGGACCACGACCACCGCCGCCGCCACCACCAATGCACTCAATCGTTATCGGAACACGCGGATCGTAATCGCTCGGCTTCGACCATGTGCCAGAAGCCGTGATCAGAACCGTTGCCGTCGCCATGGAGCTAGGTCTTCTTGACCTGAAGCTCTATGAGCAGGTCTTGGACCGACGTTACGCTGTCGATGTTGGCCTTGAGGTAGTCAAAGGCGGTGATCTCCTTGGACCATCCGGTAAGAGTGTCGTTCGTTGCCTTGACCGCAGACGAAACCGTAACCGGGGCTGACGCCGTGATGCTGTCTGCGTTGACGGGCGGGAAACTGCCGTACACATTTCGCCAAATATCGACGACTACGGAGCCCGATGGCTGACACGTCGCCGTCCAACTCAAGATCTCGCAGTCGAACGGAACCCGTATCCAAACCTGTTGCCCAGGCGAAAGAACAAACCCGCCGCCGTGGAACTCAAGGCAGATCGTCGCCTCTGCGCCAATACCTAGCGTCTTCAGAAACTGATCTATTGCCTTCCAGTAGTCCCACCACGGGCTGGCTATCTGTGGTGTACCTGCCTTGATCAGTGGAATGTGAGGCGGCGGCAGGTCACGAGTGGCCATGCGCTATTGGCCACCGCGTAGGTAGGATTCATACAGACGAGCTATGTCACTCGTTGTCGGTTGTTGCCCATCTTCTGCGTTCATAAGGAGGGAGGGGAGAGAGGCTGTAGAAGAGTTGGCGAATATGATTTCGCCGGTTGTCGCGGAGCGAACCCGGCCCGGCGCAAGCACCGCATAAGAGTCACCGACACCTTCGAACTTGTTCGGATACCGGACCACATCGACGCCTGCCATTTTTAGGCCCGTCTGCAGTAGATCTTTAGCGCCAGGAGAGCCGATTGGTTGGCTCGTAATAGCCTCCACCAAGTCCGCAGGGATCAACCCCTGCCGACCGAACTCCGCCGCCGCCGCATGCGGGTCCGACAAAATATCGTCTCCAAGAGTAGCGAGTCGTTCTGGATAGATATCGGCGGGAATGATGCGCGCCCCATCGGGCATTTCTGCCGTCGTTGGCGGCTTCCCGTAAGACGTTCTGGCACCGCTCGCCCTCACTGCGGCCTGTTCGGGCGATCCGAAATGAACACCTATGTCATCTCTGCCCGCGAACCCGGGATCAAACCTGTCGAACGATGCCGTCGTGCCATGATACGCGCGAATACCTTGCGGCTTCTCGACCGCATTTGCCGTTAAAGCAGGGAGAGAGGCGCGGGAGTCGTTGGCGAATAGTCCACCCTTGCGGGCCCGGTTCAGTGCGGCTGTGACAGCTCCGCGCGTCAACCCATCGCCCATCTCTCGAGCGATCTCCGCAGGCATGTACCCCTGCTTTGTCAGTTCGATGATGCGGGCATTGCGATCAGGCTTTGCATTGCGTCCGACCTTTTCCATCAAGCCGCGTTTTTGCATGATGGCCCGCAGGCTCTCGACACCAAGGCCAAGTTCTTCAGCGATAACCTTCAAGCCACGCTCATTGATGGCCTTCATGACGCCTTCGTGGCCGCCCATCTCATCTATTTTGGCCCGGCGTGCAATTTTGGCGGGGTTATCTCCTGGTGAACGAAGCTCCACCCCAGCGTCGCCAGATCGGAT
>Ga0196972_1000500_pt1 | contig 19734 bp, 15 predicted proteins | sample S1v_2013CmetaG_FD_148618 | JGI IMG/M metagenome (GOLD analysis project Ga0196972, IMG submission 148618) | Soil microbial communities from Anza Borrego desert, Southern California, United States - S1+v_20-13C | ecosystem: Environmental > Terrestrial > Soil > Desert | place: USA: California...
TATTACACCAGATATAGGGCTGAACTGATGAACGGCGGTTTAACAATATTTGTAGGTGCATTCCTAGGCATGGTATTCCTGCTGGCAACAGGCAGCATCATCTTCTTCAAGCAGCTTTCGGAGGCCAACGAGGATAAGAAGCGCTACCAGGTGCTGAAAAACGTAGGCTTTAATAAGAAGGACATCCGGTCCATCATCAGCAAGCAAATGCTTTTTGTATTCCTGCTGCCCTTGGCTGTCGGAACAGTACACAGCATTGTAGCAGTATCCATATTGAAAAAGGTAATGAATATAGATGTATTTGTGCCTTTGACTGTTACTATCTGCGCATATACCTTGGTATATATGGTTTATTACTTCCTCACTGTCAGCGCTTATGGCAGAATTGTAGAAAGCACAAGATAAAACAAAGCACCGTAGACCAGCTTAAGTTATAAGCGTTACTCTACGGTGCTTTGTTTTGATGGGAGAATTTGTTATATTCTCTTGGCCGTCAGCTCAATGCCCTTGTCAAAGGCAGCAAGATTTACATTGATTGTAGACTTAGGCACACTGCTGCTGATGACATCAATCCAAGTGGCCTTGGCAAAGGGCAGCAGCGTGGACAGCATCCCCAACTGGAGCATGTTGGAGGCTTTGATGTTTCCAAGCCTCTTGGCCTCTTCCTGAGCCTTCACAGGAAAGACAGCAAGGCCCAGCTGGTTGAGCTGATCCTCTATGGCTGCCGGATATTCATCCTTTTCTATTAAGACCCTATTAGGGTAAGTCTTCTCAGTGGCAAGAATCACCTTGGCGGAGGGCTTCAGCATTTTGACCCATCTTAGTCCCTCCAAAGCCTCCATGGCCATGAGGATATCACACTCTCCATCCGGAATCAAAGCGGAATGCACCTTTGCACCAAAGCGTACACTGCCCCAGACCATACCTCCCCTTTGGGAGAGACCGATGACATCGCTGGTTTTGATATCATAACCTTCCTGAAAGGCTGCATTAGCCAATATATGAGTCGCTATAACCAGGCCCTGGCCGCCTACACCTGAGATTAATATGTTTGTTGCACTCATCTATATCCCTCCCTGCTGTTTATTATCCACACTGCATTTGATGGCCCCTACCGGGCATACCTGTGAACATACAGAGCAGCCTACGCACATATCGGGATTGATATAGGAATTTTTCTTATCCTTGCCTTCATACAGCTCCATGGATATGGGTGGACAATTGGTCTTGACGCAGCTGCGACAGCTGATGCATATCTTGTCATCTACATAGTAATGAGGCTGCTTCACCTTGAAATTAAGTGCACAGGGTCGGGTAGTTACTACTACTGACAGACCCTCTCGTTTCATAGCTGCAGAAATAGCTTCCTTGGTCTCTTGATACTTGAATTGATCCACTACAGTGATATCTTGTATGCCATAGGCCCTCAAAATATCAGGTATGCTTACGGTATAATAATCCTTTTCTTTGAAGTAGTCCGCAGTGGTAGGCGTGATCTGACCTCCTGTCATCGCTGTAGTCCGATTGTCCAAAACCAATACCGTGATGTTCTCCCTGGTCTGCGCCAGCTGTACAAAGCCTGTCATGCCAGAGTGGAAGAAGGTCCCGTCTCCTATGGTAGCTACTATAGGCTTTTTCTTGTCGCTCAGGCTGTGGGATGCTGCCATGCCCAGTGCCATGCCTAGGGATGCACCCATACTGATGTTTGTTTTGTGCACCTCGAAAGGCTCCAATATGCCCAAGGAGTAGCAGCCGATGTCCCCCACCACTGTTGCCCTGGCTTTTTTGAGGATATCAAATATAGGTCTGTGAGGACAGCCTGCGCAAAGCATGGGCGTACGTGGAGGCAGCTTTGGCAATTGCGTGGAATCTATAAGGTCTGAAGCCAAAGCATCACTGCCTGCAAAATCAATTCCGGCTTCCTTGAAGCTCTTTTTGATGCTGCCTACTGTAAATTCTCCCGTGAAGGAGAAATATTTTTTGCCCTCTGCCTTAATTCCATGAGATTTCAAAGCATCCTCTATAAATGGAAGCAGTTCTTCCACTACAATAATTTTGTTATACTTTGCAGATAGTTTGGATATATTCTCCATCGGCAGGGGCCATATCATGCCCAGCTTTAAGATAGAAGCTTTGGGATTGACCTCCTTGATGTTTTCGTATGGCATTCCACTGGTGATGATTAAAGCATCTGCACCCTCGATTTCCTCTAAGGAATTCAATTCGAATTCATTGTTATAGGCCTGGAGTTTGTGCATTCTTTCCTGCATGAAGTACTGCTGCTGATTTGCATAGGGCGGAAGCATGCAATACCTTGCCTGATCCTCTACAAAGCCTTCTACTTGAGGCTGCTGCCGTTCTCCCAGCGCTACAATGCCTCTGCAGTGACAGAGTCGGCTGGTGAGACGGATAAGTACCGGTGTATGATAATTTTCACTAATTCTTAAGCCTTCCAGCATATAATCCTTTACCTCTTGCGGATTAGCAGGCTCCAACACTGCCATATTAGCGAATTTACCCCAGAATCTGCTATCCTGCTCGTTTTGCGAGCTGGTCAAACCGGGGTCATCTCCTACCACCAGTAAGAAGCCGCCCTTTGTTCTTACCTGTGTAAAGGTCATGAGCGGGTCAGAGGCGATATTGATGCCCACATGTTTCATGGAAACCATGGAACGTGCGCCAGCTATGCTGCCGCCGATGGCAATTTCCAAGGCAACCTTCTCGTTTGTACCCCACTCTGCAAATATTTCAGGATATTGCTTTAAGGTATCCATCATTTGTACCGTCGGCGAGCCGGGATAACTGGATGCAATCATTCCTCCCGCTTCCCAGAACCCCCTGGCTACTGCTTCATTGCCTGTCATTACTTGTTTTGTACTCAAAAAAACACCCCCAATGGTAAATGCTTATGGCTGATTACATAAAATAATTACTGTTAAATCATGAATTTCCAGTACCTAATGGCACAAACCGAATATACTGCTGTCATACAAAAAACTTGCACATGCAAACCAATTGCCATATAATAGTAGTGTTAGTAACAGAGAATTTGATATTTATTTCTTATTAACTCTATCTTGCGGATAGAGTTTAGTATTTTGTGGAGGAATAGTTATGAATTCCACCTTTGTTAAGATCTATGACATCGTTTCGCAGATACCTGTCGGTAAGGTAGCTACTTACGGACAGATTGCTGCTTTAGCCGGCCTGCCGAGAGGTGCCAGAGTCGTGGGCTGGGCAATGAGGGCAGTTCCAGGAAATTGGAAGCTTCCCTGTCATAGAGTAGTGAATAGACTGGGCAGCTTGGCTCCCGAATACGCCTTTGGCGGTCAGGGGATTCAAAGAAGCATGCTGGAGGCAGAGGGAATAACCTTTAATAGAAGTGGTTTGATAAATATGAATGAGCACTTATGGGAACCATAATTTTGAAATAAATAATACATGAATTGACAATGTCGCTTATTTAAAATCAAATATGGGTTATAATACTAATAATTATTTAAATTGAAAGAAGGATGACAATGCAAGAAAAGAAATTTAATGAGTTGGGCTTAGGACAAAATGTGCTGAAAGCTATTGATGACATGGGGTTTGAAGAACCTTCCCATATACAGGCCGAAATTATTCCGGTTGTGCTGGAGGGCTACGATGTAATCGGGCAGGCGCAGACAGGAACAGGCAAGACACTAGCCTTTGGTGCACCTATATTAAGCAATATGAAAAGGGCAGAAGGCAAAATAAGCTGTATCATACTTGCCCCTACGAGGGAGCTGGCTATACAGGTTAACGATGAATTGATAAGGATTGCCAAACACTCAAGAATATCACTGCTTCCAGTATATGGCGGCCAGCCGATCGATAGGCAGATCAAAGCGATCAGAAGGGGTATTGATATAGTTGTTGGTACTCCGGGCAGAGTGTTGGACTTGATCAGAAGAAATGTAATCGACCTTAGGGATATACAATTCCTAGTACTGGATGAAGCTGACGAAATGCTGAACATGGGCTTCATAGAAGATATTGAAGAAATCATCAAAAATACCAATAAAGAAAGACAGACGATGCTGTTCTCCGCAACTATGCCGGATGAAATCAGAAAACTGTCAAAGAAGTACATGAAGACGGATACAAAGCATATCTCTATAATAAAGAGCACTATGACAGTATCAACCGTTGATCAATATTATTTTGAAGTAAAACAGAACAACAGATTTGAATCCTTCTGCAGAATCCTGGATGTGGATGAGCCGGAAACAGCCATCATATTCTGCAAGACCAAAAAGGGTGTTGATGAACTAGTGGAGGCGATGCAGGCCAGAGGCTACAATGTTGAAGGCATGCATGGGGATATGAATCAGAACCAAAGAATGAACACCTTGAGAAAGTTTAAGGAGGGCAATCTGGAATTCCTGGTTGCTACTGACGTAGCTGCCAGAGGTATTGACGTTGAAAATGTGACTCATGTAATCAATTATGATCTGCCGCAGGATATTGAATCCTATGTTCATAGAATAGGCAGAACAGGCAGAGCCAAAAAGGAAGGTACTGCATATACACTTGTTACAGCAAGAGAGTATATGACCTTGAAGCAAATTGAGAAAATCACGAAGAGCAAGATCAAGAGAAAAGATATACCTACCATAGATGATATATTCCTATCCAAATACAAAAGTATGGTAGAGCGAGTAAGAGAAACTTTGGAGAAGGAAGATTATAAGCGCTTTGTACCTTTGGCGGCAGAACTGGATGATGAGTTCAGCCTTGTTGAAGTAACAGCGGCTCTTATGAACATCGTGTACAGCAAGGAAGTAAGCTTTGAGTATACAGAGAATAATATAGGACAGAACACTGATTTTGTAAGACTGTTCCTAACAGTAGGCAGAATAGATAGAGTAAATCCAAAGACCATACTGCAGTTCTTCTCCGATCATGCCAATACGCATAAGACGGATATTGGTGATATCGATATACTTGATAAATTCACTTTCGTTAACGTAAGCGAAGCTGCTGCAGAGCGAATTATAAGAACTTGCACAGGCAAGAGACTTGCAAATAGAAGAGTTAAAATAGAGATCTCTAAGAAAAGAGATTAAAGATAAATATTGGAGGTGCATGTATGTAAGTATGTGTGCCTCTTGTTATAACGAGGCTTGAAATGTCCCTTATTGCTATAAGCGGCGGGTTCATATTTCTCAATAAGCAGTGGACATGCATAACATGCCTCGTTGAAACACCTGGGTAGGTTTTACGCTGGCGTAAAACCTTTCATTAAATCTTGTTATAAGGGGGATCATTATGAATTTAGTGAGTTTTTTAAAATTGGTTGAAATCCAGACTAAGGTTGCAAGCATGATACCTTTTATGCTTGGAACAGCATATGCCTTGTATCGGTTTGAAGGCTTTCATATTGCCAATTTTGCGCTGATGCTGATATCTCTTTTGAGCTTTGATATGACAACTACTGCCCTCAACAACTATATTGACTACAAGAAGGCGATTAAAAAATACGGCTTTGGCTACGAAAGCCATAATGCAATTGTAAAGTACAAGCTGAAAGAAAGCGTCGTGACAACTACTATTGTGCTGATGCTTGTCACTGCCATTGCTGCAGGAATTCTGCTTTATATGAACACTGGGTTTGTGGTACTGCTGCTGGGTGCTATTTCCTTCGCTATAGGGATACTTTACTCCTTTGGACCCATCCCTATATCCCGTACGCCCTTTGGAGAGCTTTTCTCCGGATTTACGATGGGTTTTGTAATTACCTTCCTGGCGGTATATATTCATGTTGGAAATCTGGGCTTCATCATTTTTTCCTATGGAAGCGGACTGTTTAATATAAGCTTGAATGCATCTGAACTTCTATACATGGCAATTATCTCGGTTATGCCTATTTGTGGTATTGCGAATATTATGCTGGCAAACAACATCTGTGATATAGAGGATGATATAGCAAACAGGAGATACACGCTGCCTGTTTATGTAGGCCGCGAAAATGCGCTGAAGCTGTTTACGGCAGTCTATTATATTGGATATGCAGCTGTGATAATTGCATTGGTTCTAAGAATACTGCCCCTTCTATCCATCGCCGTTTTGACAACTCTATTTGTTGTTCATAAGAATATAAAGGCTTTTTATAAGCTGCAGACGAAGAAGGATACCTTTATATTGGCAGTAAAGAACTTTGTAATAAGCAATGCGGCTCTAGTTGCTACAGTATTTATAGCTGTGATATTCAACAGGTTATGATTTCGAGTAGATTCATTAAAGTGATAAATAGACAAAATTGTCAAAATAGTGGCAAAATATAGTAGAATCTGACAAAATTGTGTGATAGTATTAAATAAAAGGATTATGTTTAAGCATAATCCTTTTATTTATTTGTAGGGGGGATGGAACTTGCGTAAGAAGGAACACAAGAAGGCTCAAAAAAAACAGAAAACAAGGAAGCCGAGTAATGGTTTGCTTTCTACCATAACAAGCAAGGTATATCTTTTATTTATAGTGATGCTGATTAGTCTGATGGTAGTTCAGGGAATCAGTTTTGTTAGCATGCAGAACAATATCGAAACCGTTAATGAAATACAGGGCAAAAGCTTAAAGACCCTTATGCATGCAGACAATTTAAAGCTTTATGTGATCCAAGTGCAACAGCTGCTTACAGATGTAGGAATCACCAAAGGAGCTGAAGGCTTTGGGGAGGCCGAGAAGAATACAAAGCTGTTTGCTGATACCATAGATCAGATAAGCAAGGACAACCCGCAAAGGGGACAGGAGCTTATCTTCATCCAACAGAACTACAACTCATTTTACAAGGTTGGAAGAGATATGGCCACTGCCTATATTACTGGAGGGACAGAGGCAGGAAATGAGGCAATGGGGCGCTTTGATGAATATGCCACCAATATAAATGCAAGGGTTGATACCTTTAAGGAAAATGCTGAAAAAGATATGCAAAACAATATAAATAAGATGAAGGAAAGCACGGATCGTTTCCAAAAGATTTCACTATATTCCTTTGTTCTTGTAATTATCATATCTTTTGTATTGGTATTCTCCATCGTGCTGCCTTTAAAAAAGGATATCAAGGGTCTTTTGGTTTATATAGAGCGGCTTGCACAAGGGGATTTTTCAAAAGGCTTGGATAGAATGCCAGGCGGTGAAATGGGCGCCATTTCAAGAACCATCAGCAATATGAGCGAGAATATCAAGTCATTGATCGCGGAGGTAAAGGATTCCTCCATGGTTGTGAAGGATACAGCAAACAATATGACTCAGATAACAAAACATACTTCAGCTTCAGCCAATGAGATCGCAGCCTCTATCGAATCCATCGCTGACAAAGCCGGCAAGCAAACCGAAAGTACGGAGTTTGGGGTTGGCAAGGTGTTTGAGGTAGCTCAAAATATCGACAGCATCTCTTCTGCAGTGATCCAAATGAACCAGTTGGTGGAGCACACAAATGGAATGACAAGCAAAGGTATAAATACAGTAAATAATCTTAAGGAGATTAATGGCAAGTATATAGAGTCTTCCTCTAATTTAAACAGCATTGTTGTGGAAGTTGCTTCCGATATTCAAAAAATTGATAGGATTACAGAGGCTATAACGGAGATTTCACAGCAGACTAATCTATTGGCGCTTAATGCCAGTATAGAGGCTGCAAGAGCTGGAGAACACGGCAGAGGCTTCAGTGTTGTAGCGGAGGAAATCAGAAAACTCTCGGATCAAACCAATGAGGCGGTAAATCAGGTAAAAGAAATTATAGAAACCATCCAGCGTAAATCAAACTCATCTGTGAAGGCCATCAAGGCATCGGAGAAGCTGGTGGAAAACCAAAATGCTTCTATTATGGATACTTACAATATCTTTAATGAGATATTGGATGCATCACAAAAGCTTCTTGTTACAGCCAATGATGTTGGGCAGCAGAGCGTTGATACAGCCCGCAAGAAAGATGATATTCTGGATATTATGAAGGCTGTGTCCGATACGTCGGCAACAACCTTTACATCTACTCAAGAGGCATTGGCTTCAGTGGAAGAACAATTGACTGCTACTGAAGAGGTGGTTGAGCAGGCGCACGGCTTGGAGGATTTATCTCAGTCTTTGTTCAATGCAGTAGAGCGTTTTAAAATTAATTAATAAGAAAGAAGAGATCATCTTACAAAATTTGATGATTTCTTCTTTTTTTTGCTATGTTTTCGTTACAGTATATGGTAAAATTGTGAATGATTATTAAAGTTTGTGTAGGATTGACAAGAAATTTGTTTGAGAAATTATATAGGAAAGATTAGGTGAACTCTTATGTGGAATGTCTTGAGCGGGATTCTTGGCTTGGACAGCAAGATGCCTGCTTACTTGACTAAGGAATACGATGAGCAAATAAAGCAGGAGCTTATTACGTTAAATATCAAAAGAGAAAGAATCCTGTCAGTAGCACTCATATTGTTTGTGACAATCATTATTGCTAGTATATTTCTTGCCAATGGCAGCAAGAACATAGACAATTACTTATCAAAGGAATCTATTCATATTCACTTTACACTTATTGTCATATCTATATTGTTTTTAATCTTTACACGCGATCTTAACAAGACAAATTTAAAAATCTTATACGCAGCACACAGGCTTATTGTAGTTGTTGTGTTAATTCTATGTGCATTTATAGGGATAAACAATGAACTGCTTAATCAAAGACCTTTTTCCTATATTATTGCCATGTACTCAATTGCCTCCTTGGTTGTTTTAAATAAAAAAGAGCGGCTAACTGCATACTTGAGCTCTTATTCCATATACATAATGGGCAATATATTTTTTATGGGCGTTTCATGGAGAATACTGGAAGGCGCAATTTTTACCTTGCCGCTTTTAGTATTGGCCCTGGTGGTTTCTACCATAAATTATTCAGCAATTATAAGAAACTTTATCAATCAGAAGCTGATAGAAGAGCAAAACAAACAGCTGGGCAGCAGATATAAATCTGTAGAGGATACCTTGGAGCAGCGCACAGAGCAGCTGAATCAAACCATGGAACTGGATAAGCTTCGAGCTGTATTTTTTTCAAATATCTCACATGAACTGAGGACGCCTTTGAATGTTATTTATACAGCAGAGCAAATGCTAAATTTGATATGCAAGGAGGAGAATATTCAAAATAGGCGTTCGGATATTATAAAATACAATGATATGGTTCAGCAGAATTGCTACCGCTTGATCAGGCTTATTGAAAACCTTATAGATATTACCGAAATTGATGCAGGACAAACCAACTTGAGATTGGGAAAGCATAATTTAGTGAAGCTGGTAAAGGCAGTTACCTCTGCTACGGCTGAATATATCAAGGATAGAAAAATAAACGTTGATTTTGCAAGCAGCACGGACAGCCTAATCATGGCTTATGATGATGCAAAGATGGAAAGGATTATGCTTAATCTATTATCCAATGCTGTTAAATTTACGCCCGAGGAAGGATATATACTAGTCAGCCTGCATCAGGGACCGCAAAAAGCAATCATCAGGATCCGGGATTCCGGAATCGGCATTCCTGCAGAAATGAAGCAGATGGTACTGGAACCCTTTGTACAGGTGGATAAAAGCATATCGAGAGCCAGAGAAGGAAGCGGTGTGGGCTTAACCTTAGTAAAGGCTTTTGTCGAGATGCATAAGGGAGAGATCAAGATATTAAGTGAAGAAGGAATAGGCAGCGAATTTACCATAGAACTTCCTATAAATCTACCTCCCTCAGTGGAGGAATATTCAGACTCTGCTGCTGACTATATCAGCGTCGAAAAAATAAGGATGGAGTTCTCTGATATTTACCATTAATTTTATTTATATGGATATTAATAAAAGTAATAACTGGTCAAAGGCCTGAAAAGCCTGGGTTTCCAGTATTATACAGCTGAATGTTGTTGGACAATGTGTCGTTTCATGATAGAATGTTTACGTATGTTTTTATTTATATATTTTGGAGGGTTTTTATGAAGGAGCTAATATTTGGTTTGATTGGTGGAACGGCTCTTCTGATGTACGGTGTCGATAAAATGGGAGAAGGCTTGGAAAAGGCCTCAGGACCCATGATGAAGAAGATGCTGTCCTTCTTTACGGGAAGAGTATGGAGTGCGTTTATCGTAGGTATTGTTTTAACAGTACTGGTACAAAGCAGTACGGCGATTACTGTACTGACGGTTGGTTTTGTAAATGCCGGTTTGATGAAGCTGCCTAATGCTGTTGGAATTATTTATGGTGCCAATATTGGTACCACCATCACAGCACAGCTTATGGCCTTCAGTTTCAAGTTTAAATTGACGGAAATAGCCTTGCCGGTGCTTGGTATAGGTTTTACAATCGCTTACTTTGCAAAGAATAAGACCTTAAAGAATGTCGGCGATGCTTTGATGGGCTTTGGTATGATGTTCCTAGGTCTTAAAATCCTGAACTCAGGAATTCCTTTTATGAAAGAAAGTGAGGCGCTAAGGTTCTTCTTTGCGAATTATGCGTCCATTCCATTGCTGGGAATCCTGCTTGGTGCCGTGGCAACCGCACTTGTACACAGCAGTAGTGCCACTGTTGGTTTAGTTATGGTGTTAGGTCAGGCAGGCTTGATAGACTTAAACACTGCGATTTTAATCATGCTGGGTGACAACATCGGTACTTGTATCACTGCTCAGCTGGCAAGTATGGCGGGTAATATTCATGCTCGTAGAACTGCTTGGGCACATAGCTTATATAATATTTTCGGAGTACTGCTGGTTGCCTTGGTGTTCTCACCTTTTGTACAGTTGATAGAGATATCTACGGCATATATGGCTGCAGCCTTTGGCTTTGGAAGCGGCATCGAGGCACAAATAGCCAACTCTCACACTTTATTCAATATCATAAGTGCCATAGTATTCTTGCCTATCACAAAATATTATGTGGCATTTCTTGAGAAGTTTATCAAGAGCAGAGGCGGCAACGATGACTACAAGATTCATTACCTGGATAAGCTGCTTTTGGATAATCCGTCCTCAGCTTTTAGAGCATCCATGTCCGAAACCATAAGAAGTGCTGAAGTGGCAAAAAAGATGCTTGTACACACCATGGAGGGTCTTTATGCCCATGATGCAAAGAAGCTGGATATGGTGCACAAGGATGAGCTGGTCCTAAATAAGCTTCAAAAGGATATTACATCTTATATAATAGAAGTTTCCAAGAGACCTTTGTCAGACGATGAGTCAGCTATGGTTCCTGCAATGGTCAACATTATCAACTATATAGAGAGAATTGGTGATCGTTCAGAGGATTTAGTCGACTTGATAAGAGTGGCAGAAGAAAGAGAAATCAAATTCAGTCGCGATGCTATAGAAGAGCTGAAGGACTTGGAAAAGATGATTATGGATATGTATAATGATGCTATTCAGGCTATGACAAACAGTGATATCGAATTAGCCAGCAAAACAGCTGCCATAGAGGATCAGGTGGATGAAATTACAAGAAAGCTTGCCGACGCACATTTGAGAAGATTGGAAGAAGGCAAGTGCAGCGTGGACGCAGGTGTAATCTATCTGGATATCGTAACAAACTTTGAAAGAATCGGTGACCATATCTACAAGCTATGCTTGAATTTATTGAACGGACTTCAGGGCAGAACAGAAGAAGAAATGCATCAGCCATAAAGTATGCGAACTCCCTTTGCAATAGCAGAGGGAGTTTTTTTATGAGGAAAATATACATCAATAGGGTATAATGGTATTATGTTACACTTTTTATGAGGTGATAGATTGGATAGATTGACAAAACGCCTTATTGTGCTGTCCTTTGACGGACTATCTACTTTGGATTTTGAATATATAAAAAGCCTGCCTAACTTCAGCGAATATATTGAGCGGTCTAGCTATTGCAGGCAGGTTTACAGTATATATCCGACGCTTACATACCCTGCACATACGACAATTGTAACGGGCAAATACCCGAAGAATCATGGAGTTATAAATAATACGCTGCTGCAGCCTGGGCGAGAATCCCCGGATTGGTATTGGCATCGCAAACATGTAAGAGTAGACACTCTCTATGATCTGGCAATAGCCAAGGGTATGAATACGGCGGCATTGCTGTGGCCTGTTACTGCGGGTTCCAGAATCAGATATAACATGCCGGAGATATTTGCCAATAGGCCGTGGCAAAATCAAATCATGGTATCTTTACTCAATGGCTCGCCTTATTATCAATATAATATGAACAAGCGCTTCGGACACCTAAGAAAAGGCATTAAACAGCCTAATCTGGACAACTTCACACATCAGAGCTTGCTATATACCCTGAGACATCATGCACCTGAATTGATTCTAGTGCATTATACTGACCTGGATACCATGAGGCATTATAACGGTTTTCATTCGCCCTTGGCATATGAAGCCCTGCAAAGGCATGACATAAGGCTGGGGGAGATTGTGCAGCTGTTGAAAGAAATGAGCATCTATGAGGACAGCACGCTAGTCGTATTGGGGGATCACAGCAGCTTGGATGAAGACAAAATTATCAATTTGAATGTGCTTTTTAAGGAGAACGGGTGGATCAAAGAGAATGGTAAGGGTGGGATAGGCTATGAAGTACTGTGCAAGAATTGTGACGGCTCTGCGTATATCTACCTTAAAGATAAGCATGATGAGCAGCTCAAATTACAAGTAAGGGAACTTATAGAGCGCTTTAACGACGAACATGACTGCATTGAGACCATCTATTCAGCTGCTGAAGCGGAAGAGCTAGGTGCAGATTCAAATTGCAGCTTTATGCTGGAGGCTCAAAGAGGATACTATTTTTTGGATGATATAGATGCTCCTGTCATTAAGCAAATCAGACAGGGGGAGGCAGGTGTAGTGCCCCATGTAACTGTAAATACCCATGGGTACTCCCCCTTCAAGTCGGATTATACAACCGTATTTATGGCTGCAGGAAAAGGAATAAGAAAAGGAGTAGAATTGGCCAAAGCGAGTCTGATTGATGAGGGACCTACCTTGGCGAGGCTTTGGGATTGGAGCTTAAAAATACCGATGGCAGAGTAATCAATGAAATTTTAGATATATGATCGAGGGGGAATAAATTTGGATTTTATACTTCAAGGCTTGGCATTGGGACTTGCCTATGTGGCACCTATAGGCATGCAGAATATCTATGTAATCAATACAGCGGTGAGCAAGCGCAAAAGCAGGGCATACCAGGTGGCGCTGATAACCATATTCTTTGATATCACCCTGGCTTTAGCCTGCTTTTGGGGTGTAGGCTCTCTGCTTGTCAAATGGCAGCTGCTGAAGATGACGGTAATGCTGATAGGCGGCGGTGCGGTAATTTATATAGGAGTTCAATTAGTAAGAAGCAAACCGGATCTTAACAGAGAAGTGGATGTGGATAAGACACTGCTCCAGGTAGCAGCAACCTGCTTTATGGTCACCTGGCTGAATCCTCAGGCCATTATCGACGGTTCTCTGTTGCTGGGAGGCTATAGAGCATCTTTGCCTATGGGGACATCAGGACTTTTCATTATGGGGGTATGCTTGGCATCCCTAGCTTGGTTCCTGAGCCTAACTACCATTGTGGCAATCTTCAAGAAAAGCTTCAATGAGAAGATCATCAGATGGATCAATATCATATGCGGTGCTGTGATTATATATTATGGATTTAAGCTGATCTATAATTTTATGATATCAGCAGCTTAGCAGCAGGTGGATGCATATGTCAGTCATGAAGGGCACTTGAAGTGCTCTTTTGTTTTGCATAAGGGAGTTTCTGCGTCATCAGCGGGTGCTGTATGAAAAGCGTAGAATTGGTATAATAAGATTAGATTAAAAACTGGCAGGTGTAAATATGAATGAAAAAATTCTTGTTGTAGACGATGAATCAAGCATTGCAAGCGCCATTGCTTATGGATTAGACAAAGAGGGCTATCAGGTTGAGACAGCTCATGACGGACAGCAAGCCCTGGAGAAAATTAGAAGCTTTCAGCCCCAGGTGGTGGTGTTGGATGTGATGATGCCCAAGCTTAACGGCTTTGACGTGCTAAAAAGCATAGGAAACCGCAAGGGTATAGGCTTTGTGATGTTGACAGCAAAGAATGATATGGTAGATAAGATCCTTGGTTTGGAGCTTGGGGCAGATGATTATATCACCAAACCCTTTGATATGAGGGAGCTGATGGCTAGAGTTAAGTCTCTGCTCAGGCGATTGGAAGCTGCGGGGCAAGCAGCGCAGGACGAAATGATAGTGGAGAAGCTGCAGATTGTACTCTCTCAGAGAAAGGTGCTGATGGCAGGGGTGGTTTTGGATTTTACACCAAAGGAATTTGACTTGCTTGTACTGCTGCTCTCAAACCCTGAGCGAGTTTATACCAGAGATGAGCTATTGGACAAAACTTGGGGAATGGATTACGTAGGAGGAACTCGAACTGTTGATATACATGTACAAAGGATAAGAAAAAAGCTTGGGGAGCCTTACCAAAACATCATTCAGACGGTGCATGGCATAGGCTATAAGGCTGTAGGAGGTTGGAATGAGAACCAGCATAAAATATAAGGCTGCGATTTTTCTGGCACTATTACTCATGCTGACCTTGATTATCTCTAGTTATCTCGTACTTCAGGGGATTGCACAAAATCAGCAGCAGCGCTATGAAAGCTTGCTTTATCGAGATAGCCAGCTAGCCAATCTATACATTACGCAGGATTATGCAAAGACAGTGGAGATATCAAGAGAAACATTTTTCGTTCATAGGGCTTATGAGCTGGCGAGGCAGATTGGACAAATGACGGGTACTCATGTGATGCTGTATGATTTGGAGGGAAAGGAAATCGGCAATTCCTCCCCAGGACTAAGCGGCATGGAGGCAGAGGATATTATGCCATATGCCCTGTCGGGTAAAATCAGTTATCAGATCAGCCAGGAGGATCTTTATTATTTGTCTCCTGTGATAATCTCCAATCAACAAGTTGGCGTCATACAGCTTTATTACTCCTTGGAGGAAGAAAGGCATTTTTACAACACCATTAGGAATCTGTTTTTCAGTATAGGTAGTGTCATATTTTTTATAAACTTTATTCTAGGTTCCTTGTATTTCGGCAGAATCACAAACATTATCCACAGCTTGAAGGTCGCAGTGGACCAAATAAAACAAGGAGATTATCATTCTGTTCCACAGATAAGTCGAAGAGATGAGCTTGGTGATTTATGCCAAGGCATATACTATATGAGCAACCAGATAGAAGCAAATATAGAAGATATGAAGGAGGAGCAGCATAAGCTGACTTTGGCTGTTGAGAAGCTCAGGGCTTTGGAGCAGCAGCAAAGGCAGTTCATAGGCAGTGTAACCCATGAATTTAAAACCCCATTGACTGTAATAAAAGCTTATATTGATTTGTTGGAAATGTATCCCGAGGACCAAAAGCTGGTGCAGGATGCTAAGGAGAATATTGGTAAGGAAACACAGAGACTGTACGAGATGGTGGAAAAAACACTGCAGCTTTCGGCCTTAGAGAAATATGAGTTTGAGTTGGCTATGGAGAACATTTATGCTGATGAGCTGCTGAATGAGATCTGTTCCAGGATGGGTGGCAAAATACAAAAGCAGGGATTGCAGCTGATTAAGGAAATAGAGCGTGTTAGGGTTTATGGTGACAGGGAGAGCCTATTCCAGGTCTTTATCAATCTAATCGACAATTCGATCAAATATAATAGGCCAAATGGAAAAATTATCGTAAGAAGCTATTCCAAGGACGACATAGCGCACATTGAAATAGAGGATACCGGTATTGGAATTCCACAAGATTCTTTAGATAAGGTTTTTGAACCTTTCTACACCGTAGATAAAAACAGATCGCGCCAATCCGGAGGTACAGGGCTGGGACTTGCTCTTGTAAAACAGCTGATAGAGAAGCAGAAAGGAACTATTTCCATTTTGCGCTCCAGTGAAGCAGGCACAGCATTTTTAATAAAGCTGCCTCATGAAAGATAAAATTTACATATTAGAAACATTTGGAGATATTTTAGAAATAACCTATTGCTATGATATAGACATAAACAAATCGGGAGGAATGAAAATGAAGAAAATAATAGCAGCAGCACTGGCAGGTGTTATAGGCATAGCAGCTCTAACAGGCTGCGGAGTACGAGATACAGGCAGTAGGACAGTCATAAAAAAGGAAGATAAGCAGATTGTAGTGATTGATGATAAGAACAATGTGGCCCAAAGTGAAATTGCCCTTGGTAAGATATTAAGCTTTGAAGATATCAGGGTGCTGGATTGGATTAGTGAAGACGTCATTTTGGTGATGAAAGAGAATAAAAATATGCCGCAGTTCCAAGGGGAATCAAGTATGGTATATCCAAAGAACTTTTATGAGTTTAATATAAAAACAAAAGAAGAAAAACTGGTGGCGGAATCAGAGTTGAATATGAGCAATGGCATATTGTCGCCTGACAAGAAGCATATTTTTTATAAAGAGGGAATTGAAGAAAGCCTAACAGGCTTTATATTTAATAGAGAAACCGGAAAAAAGATCCAAGTGACGGAACGGGACAGTATAAGCTCCTATGAAGGACAGTGGCTTGATAATAATAATGTTATCCTTTCCTCTTATTCTGAAGGAAGAATCCTGCAAGTGGATGTAGATGGCAACAGAACAGAACTAGGTAGGCCGGCAGAAAGATTGATATCCAGTACCATGAGGATTGGAAATTCAATTTACTACACTACGATGGATGAGAGATTCTTTATACAGGATTTGGATGGAAATAATAGAAGGCTGGTTATGAAAAATGTGGTATGGATCATTCCTTCTCCGGACAGAACCAAGTTTGCCATGGTAAAGCGAACTGCCCAAACAGAGCGAACCCTTTATATAACTGACCTTGAAGGCAAGGAGCTTCTCAAGCTGTCTAAGGCGACTCAGATTTACGGCGTCAATTGGTCCCCTGACCAAAGCAAGCTGGCTTATATCACTATGGAGCCTGATACCAACTCAGGGGGCTTGTTTGTAGCAGATGCTGAAAGGGGCAATGTCACGCAGCTTTCCGTAGATATCAAGGATGCGGCAGATCCGTTAAGATGGAGCCCATCAGGCAAGCAGGTATCCATTACAACAATGGTCTGGGGAGAAAGCACTTATAAGTTTATAACAAATCTTTTGCAGTTAAAATAAAGCTTTGACTAGGAATGCCTGCAAAGTAGATAATAACACTGAGGTGATATGAATTGAGAAAAGCAATTGCAGTTATTGTTGCATTGATGGTTTACTAACCAGGCTGTGCAAGCCAAAAGAATATGGTAGAAAATGCAGAACCTGCTCTGCCAAGCAATAATCAACAGACCCAATCGCAGTCGGAAGGCACTAAAGCTGGCGGCAAAGAGTTTGTAATGAAAAATCTTTTTGAAAAAGGATATTATGATTATCAGGGTAAGATGAGGGAGGATATGGTAATTCTAATGAGCCTATATCCCCAGGAAAAGGATATAGTGGGTTCATACTTCTATGAAAATGAGAGAGAAGAAACTACGCTGAAGGGGAAGGCGGAGGGAACAAAGATCATATTGTTTGAATACGATGATAAGGGACAGAAGACAGGCTCCTTTATAGGAACAATGGAAACCGTAGATAGGATTGAAGGAATTTGGACCAGTGCTGACGGAAAAATGAGCTACCCCTTTGCTCTATCTCTTAGCAGTATTCTCCCTGGAGCTGAATATGGTAAACGATACGCAGTTGCTGTCAGTAATGCTAGTGATCAAGAGGTCGAAAACTATGCGGGCACCATTCAAGATTACATCATGAATAGTGAGAAGAAGTTATCGAAAGAAATGCAATACCCTATCAATGTTAAGATAGACGGTAAGGTGTCAGAAATAAAGAATCAGGATGAATTTATCAAAAACTATGACAAGATTTTCTCTCCTGGTTATAAACAAAGCATGAGTCATGCATTCACAAAATATATGTTTGCGAACTGGCAAGGAGTTATGTTTGGTTCAGGCATGGAGAATATGTGGATCAATGAGGTGAAGCCTGCAGAAGGTAGCCCTAAGCTGATGATCACCGCTATCAATAATTAGGACACAATAATAAATTCATTTAATGGAATTATATCTGTGAAAAGGTATATGAATTGAATGAGATATGGTAATATAAGACAAAGGGTACTTAAGGTACTCTTTGTTTTTTTAGGGGGGATTTGCATGAAAAGGCTCACTGATAATGTTTATTATACTTCTCATAATGCAGACACGGACAGGCCGGTCATCGGACTGGTAAATGGAAGCCGGCACAGTCTTATGATAGATGCCGGGAATTCTCCGCACCATGCCAGAGAAATATTGCAGGCAGTGGAACATCTGGGTGTGAATAATGCAAAGTATCTGGCCGTTACGCACTGGCATTGGGATCATGTATTTGGCATTCATTATATGAATCTGCTGACTATATGTCATCAGCTGACAAATGAGAAACTGAAACGGATGCAGCAGCTTGAGTGGGATGATGCTTCATTGGACAAGAGGGTGGCCGCCGGTGAGGAAATCGAATTCTGCAGCACCATGATGAAAAAGGAAATGCCATCTCGAGAAGGGCTTATCATAGGAGCCGGGGAGATTACTTTTGATAGCAAACTAGAGATAGATCTTGGAGGCATTAGCTGTATCATTGATAATGTAGGCGGTGATCACGGGGCGGACGCTAGTATCGTCTACATCCCTTCAGAAAAGGTTATGTTTCTGGGGGATTGTCTGTCACCAGACTTATACTCAGGCCTCCGCAGCTACTCCGACAAGGCTCTGGAGATGCTTCGCAGGATAATGCAATATGATGCAGAAATATATATTGCGGCTCATGATGAACCCTTTGGTAAAGGAGAAATGCATCAATTCTTTCAAGAACTGATGAGAGTAGAAAAGACAACAAGGGGAGTTATGAATAGCGAAGAAGCGGTTGAACGCTTTAGACAAGAATATAGGAGAGAGCCTAATGAGGATGAAGCGGAGACTATTCAATACTTTATAAATGGAAATATGAAAAAATAAAAGACAGGTTTTCCTGTCTTTTTGTTTTAGAAATGAAAATCCTTTGATAGGTATCTTCTATATCTATCTGTAAAATTCAACTTCATAAGCCTGCTGGTCCACGGCAGCCGTCCTAGGCGCTCAATGGCATAATCCGCTGCTGCGGTGAGGATAAATGCAAGTAGTGCATATAAAATGATATCAAATATAAAGTTAACTGGCAGTTTTTTATTGAAGGCTGTTACAAAATAAATGGGTGCTAGTTGCATGGCCAGTATGGTGATCAACCGCACAGTGGAGGTTTGCACTGATTTTGAGGAACATACATTAATGCAGCGTTGACAGCCTTCGCAGCGCCACTTCCATACAGGGGAGTTTTTTCTCATCTCGATATTATGTACAGGACACAATCTGATGCATTTTCCGCATCCATTGCACTTTTCATCGGCGATGAACACTTTGCCTAACAGCCTTCGCCCAATGGAGGCATAAGCCCAATTGACGACCTTGCCCAATAGATAAGGCAGTGTCGGCGGAGTTCTCAAACTGACGGTATCGCTTAGGATTTTCTCTGCTATCTCTGCCACTAATAAATCTTGAGATACATTGATTTTGGTTTGTGTCTCTTCATTGGGAGGATTGAAAAACTGGGTCCAATTCTCCGGATAGCCCAGAAGCTCAGTGATTTGTATTTTAAAGCCCCTTTTTCTTAA
>Ga0196972_1000501_pt1 | contig 19705 bp, 15 predicted proteins | sample S1v_2013CmetaG_FD_148618 | JGI IMG/M metagenome (GOLD analysis project Ga0196972, IMG submission 148618) | Soil microbial communities from Anza Borrego desert, Southern California, United States - S1+v_20-13C | ecosystem: Environmental > Terrestrial > Soil > Desert | place: USA: California...
CACGCCTTGCCGATGTGATACGCCCTGGCCTGGTCATTTATCTGCATGGTGACCTTGGAGCGGGCAAGACCACCTTGGTTCGTGGGTTGTTACACGGCCTCGGACATGTTGGCAAAGTCAAAAGTCCGACGTATACTCTGGTTGAACCTTATGTAATTTCTGGATTACCTCTGTATCATTTTGATTTATACAGATTTGTAGATCCAGAAGAGTGGGAAGCCTCGGGCTTTCGCGACTACTTCAATGCACAGTCTGTGTGTTTTGTGGAATGGCCTGAAAAAGCAAGTGAACTGCTGCCGCAGCCGGATATCGACATCCGGCTCGAAGCGCAAGGTGAGGGCCGAAAGGGAGTGATGACAGCTAACACCGACGCCGGAAAGCGCAGCCTGAAAGCCTATGGCGACTAGGGCCGTTTTTGCGCTGTTCGCGCTGCTCTTCACCCAGCTGAGCTTGCTTCAGCCCGCTCAAGCTGCCACCGTTATCAGCGAAGCCCGGATCTGGCCCGCACCTGACTACACCCGCATCACATTTGAGGCGAACACGCCCATCCAGCACAGCATGCTTATGCTGGATCATCCCAAGCGCCTGGTAGTGGACATGGAGAATGTCGAGCTCACCGATGCGGTCAAGACACTGTCGCAAAAAATCCAGCCCAACGATCCCTATATCCAGCAGGTACGCTCGGCCTATTTCAAGCCTGGCGTTGTGCGAGTGGTCATTGATCTGCGCAACGACATCAAACCCGAAATTTTCGTGCTGCCACCCGCGGGCGAATACAAGCATCGTCTGGTGATAGACGTATACCCAACAGTGGACCCGCTGGTCGCCTTGTTGAACCAGCTCAATAGCCCTACCGACAAACCACTTAGCGTCCCCGGCGATGTGCCGGCGGATACGGCCGTGCTGGCTGATAATATACCGGGCGTGCCTGGCGCTGATACCGCAATCCAGGACAAGGATCCGATGGCGGTTCCGATGCCGCAGCCGCAGATACCCGATCAGCCGGTGTTTCAGATTGATCGCCGTTTCATTGTGGTTATTGATGCAGGCCACGGCGGGGAGGACCCTGGGGCTCGCGGTGCAAAAGGGTCATATGAAAAGCACGTGACCCTGGCCATCGCCAAAAGGCTTAAGCAGCTAGTGGATGCGGAACCGCATATGCGTGCCGTGCTCACGCGTGACGGCGATTATTTCATACCGCTGCAGGGCCGCGTCATGAAGGCGCGCAAGCTTAAAGCCGACCTGTTTGTTTCCATCCACGCCGATGCATTCATCAAGCCGCAAGCACGCGGATCTTCGGTATTCGCCCTTTCGGAACGCGGCGCCACTAGCGCTTCGGCCCGTTATCTGGCCAGCAAGGAAAACGAGTCCGACCTCATCGGCGGCGTCAGCTTGGGCGGCAAGGATCCGTATCTTGCGCGCACGCTTCTTGATCTTTCGCAGACAGCCACCATCAACGACAGCCTCAAGCTGGGCAAGGCTGTGCTGAAGCAATTGGGCGGCATCAATACGCTTCACAAGCATGATGTGGAGCAGGCAGGTTTTGCGGTGCTCAAGTCACCTGATATCCCATCCATCCTCGTGGAAACCGCCTTCATCAGCAATCCGGAAGAAGAGCGCAAGCTCAACGATGACAAATATCAGGATAAGATGGCGAAGGCGATCCTTACCGGCATCAAGAATTATTTCAGCAGCAATCCTTCACTGGTCAAATCGCGCATTGCCATGGAAGAGTCCTCCAACTAGCAAACCAGCCGCATAAAAACAAAAGCCGCATTCAAGCGGCTTTTTATTGTGGGGTACGTTCAGGCGGTAGGGTCGCCAGTCTTGACCTTTTCCATCCATTCCTCGGCGGGGATGATGCCGGCCTCCTGTGCTTTTTTCTTCTCCGCATCCGAGATCACATCCTGCACAATATCAATATGCTTCCAGCCGGCCATGGGGGTCTCGCATTCGACCTTCGGTACATAGCGCGAGGACTCCACACGCTCATAGCGATGGATGTAACGAGGGCAGTTCTGCCACATTTCGGAAAGCGTCACGCGTACCAGCATGTCGGCGCCGGGATATTCAGCCACCAGCGGGTCATCGCGCGACACGGAGGCCGTACCCTGTACCCGAATGCGATGCGGCTTTTCGAATGAGATGAAGAGCATGCCGATCTCATGATTGAGGTCGATATTGCCCATGGACATATACATGCCGTTGCCATCGTAATTGGGAAACACCAGGGTTTTCTCGTCGAGCACCCTGACGAAGCCGACACCGCCGCCCTTGTAGGAGACCGTAGGTCGACCGTTGTGGTCTGTGGTCGCCAGAAAAAACATGTCCTGGGATTCGATGAAGCCTTTCGCTTCATCGCTGAATTCGGTCACACAGGCGATTTCCTCGATGCGATCCGCCAGCTGGCGGGTGCCGAAATCGTCCTGCAGTTCACGGTGTTGTTCTCCGAATATACGGCTCATGGGTAACCCTCGTTGTTGCCTAAAGAAAGCAGCGCCACCGCTGCCCGTGCGGCTTGAGTATAAGGGCTTTCCGGCAGTGCTCCAACCCAACCAGAGGATCGTCGTGCTCGTGACTCGGGGATTGATAGTGGCTTGAAACAGGTCTTGGGTGACCGCTTGAGCTCAACGGGAAACGCGCGGCAACTCCACATCGTTCTGGATGGCGCGAGCGATATCATCGGCCGAGCTGGCCATCTGGTCCATCTCGTTGAAGAAGATGTCGAATGCTTGCTTATCCATCATCTCACGGCTACGCAGTATGGTCTCAGTCGCGTCCTGTACCTGCTCGGCCATGCCGGCGAGATTGAGTGCAAGACGCATGAGATTGGTGGAGGAGAGCTGATGCAAAGGGATCTGCTGCAGGCTGCGCAGATGAATCGCCACGCCTTCGCGGCGAAAATAATGCGTGCCGTTGGCGATGTCATGCACTTTCTGCGGGCTGTTGAGGCCCTTGACCGAGTACATGATGGAGTCCGCCGTCTCACGCGCAATCGTATTAAGCGCTGCTGCCAGATGCCGCGCGTTGGCAGCTCTTTCCTGCTCATGGACTGCCAGCAGGGCGCGCTGATGGGCTCGCGTCTGCCGCATGGCCAGGATACCCAGCAGCAACAGTGCCAGCACCGATACCGCGGCATGCAGGATGGCCACCAGGCCGGGATGTTGGTCGAGGTAGGAGATAAAGGCTTGAATTTCAGGAATTTTGTTTCTCGCTTGGAAAGTCGGGGGAACGCTACATACTGTAGCCGGACAGATTTTGCATCTGTTTGCTGGGCCACCGAATGAATATGGCAGAGCAATAAAGCAGGGTAAAATCTCAGCCATGCCTGTCATCAAACTTCTGCCCGACCAGCTCATCAGCCAGATTGCGGCGGGAGAGGTCGTGGAACGGCCAGGTTCAGCGCTCAAGGAGCTACTGGAAAACAGTCTCGACGCCAACAGTACCGAAATCAATGTTGCCCTGCTCAACGGTGGCATCAAGCAGCTGCGTGTGGCGGACAATGGCGATGGGGTAGCGGAGGACGACCTCGCGTTGGCATTGACGCGTCACGCCACCAGCAAGATTTCCACGCTGGATGATCTGGAAACCGTAGCCAGCCTGGGTTTCCGCGGTGAGGCGCTGGCGAGTATCGCTTCCGTCTCGCGCACCCAGTTGACCAGTCGGCATCGTGATGCCCGCCATGCGTGGCGTATCGCGTCCGAAGGCAGTTTAATCACGCCGCCAGAGCCCGCGGCACTCGATGCAGGTACTATCGTCGAAGTGCATGATCTGTACTTCAATACGCCTGCGCGCCGCAAATTCCTCAAGACCGAGAACACCGAGTTCGCCCACTGCGAAGAAGCATTCCGCCGAGTGGCTCTCTCGCGTCCGGATGTCGCATTCCTTCTGCAGCATAATGGCCGTGCGCTGATGCGGCTGCAGACTTCAGAGCCGGACAAACGCTTTGCCGAAGTGCTGGGCGATGATTTTGCGGGTGAGGCCATCTCCATCGATGAGAATGCAGGCACCATGCGGCTCTGGGGCATGGCAGCCAAGCCGACCTTTTCGCGCAACGCGCGAGACACACAGTACGTGTATGTCAACGGTCGCTTCGTGCGCGACAAGCTCATTGCACATGCCATCCGTCAGGCTTACCAGGATGTACTGCATCATGACAGGCACCCCGCATTCGTGCTGTTCCTGGAGCTCGATCCGGCGCTGGTGGATGTCAACGTGCATCCCAGCAAGACCGAAGTGCGCTTCCGCGATGGGCAGTCCGTACACCGATTCATTTTTCATGCGCTGCACAAGGCGCTGGCGACGCCTGCAGGTTTTGGCGCCCAGACTGAGCAGAGTCCTTTCCCATCCGCGGAAGCAGTGAATTACCCGACCTGGCAATCACAGATGGATCTGCGCGCGAATCAGCCGCAGGATTTCTATAAGGTGCTATTCGGCAGCAAGGAGGACATGCAGCGTGAATTCGCCAGCCCGGTTTGTTATGCCGGTGAATTGGAAAACGAGCCCGAGGCGCCCGCTGATTACCCGCTGGGATTCGCCATCGCCCAGCTGCATGGTGTGTATGTGCTGGCGCAGAACAGGCAGGGCCTGATTGTCGTGGACATGCATGCAGCGCACGAGCGCATCATGTATGAAAAGCTCAAGAACGCACTGGATCAGCGCGAAGTGCCCATGCAGCCATTGCTTATCCCGGTGAGCTTTAATGCCGATCGGTTGGAAGTCGCGACCGTCGAAGAGCAGATCGCAGCTGCAGAAGGTAATCTGCACAAACTGGGTTTCGATATTGCCGTGCTGTCGCCCACAACGCTCGCCGTGCGTGCGATTCCCGTCATGCTGCAGGGGGCCGATGCGGTGGCACTGGCGCGTGACGTGCTGCGCGATCTGCGGGAATTCGGCGCGTCACGTGCACTGACCGAACAACGCAACGAATTGCTGGGCACCATGGCTTGCCATGCCGCCGTACGCGCCAACCGCAGCCTGACCATTCTCGAAATGAATGCGCTGTTGCGCGACATGGAAGCCACCGAACGTTCAGGTCAATGCAACCACGGCCGCCCCACCTGGTTCCAGATCACCATGGCCGAGCTCGACAAGATGTTTATGCGGGGCAAGTAGATGGAATGGGCCATCACCAATTTCATTGCCGCTTTCCTGCTGCCGCCGCTGAATCTTCTGTTGCTTCTGGGTGCCGGGCTGTTGCTGCTGCGGCGTCGGCCAAAAACCGGAAACGCACTGCTCATCATGGGGGTCGCGCTATTATGGCTTCTCTCTACGCCATTTGTTGTGGAGAGCGGCATGCGATGGCTGGAGTCGGAATATAAACCAGTCATTCATCCTAATGCCCGCGATGCTGAAGTCATCATCGTGCTCGGCGGCGGGTTGTACTTCAAGGCACCGGAATATGCCGGCGGCGAGACAGTCAGCAATGTGACGCTGCAACGCCTGAGCTATGGTGCGAAACTGCATCGCGAAACCAGCCTGCCTATCCTGGTCACAGGCGGGGCAGTCAACAAACATCTGCCTGAAGGTGTGTTGATGCAGAAGCGCATGCAGGATGATTTCCAAGTTCCAGCGCGTTGGGCTGAGGACAGGGCGATCAATACCTTTGAAAATGCGCAGTTCAGCGCAGCGATCCTCAAGACTGAGGGTATCAGCAGGATTTATCTGGTAACCCATGCTTGGCACATGCCGCGCTCCGTCATGGCGTTCAGGAATGCCGGTTTTGAAGTTATTCCAGCGCCCATGGCCTTTACCACGCGCTATCAGAACGATGTGTTTGCCTTTCTTCCTTCCTCTGGCGCACTCGTCAATGCGTACATTCTTACCCATGAATTGATCGGCAGGGTCTGGTACCGATTGCGCATGATGGTGTCCTGATGGCAAAGGCATTGCCACCAGCAATCTTCCTCATGGGGCCGACCGCCAGCGGCAAGACCGGATTGGCCGTCGAGCTGGTGCAGAGATTTCCATTTGAGATCATCAGCGTGGATTCCGCGCTGGTGTATCGCGGCATGGATATCGGCACTGCCAAGCCGGATGCCGCCACGTTGGTACTCGCGCCACATCATCTCATCAATGTCATCGAACCCACTGAGGCCTATTCGGCAGCGCAGTTCCGCAACGATGCGATCGAGCTCATGGAGGGAATCACTTCCCGCGGCAAGGTGCCTTTGCTGGTTGGCGGCACCATGCTGTATTTCAAGGCGTTGCAAGGCGGCTTGAGCAACTTGCCGGAAGCCGATGTGATCATTCGCAGCCGTCTGGAGGAAGAGGCGAGAGACAGAGGCTGGCCCGCCATGCATGCGCGGTTAGCTCAAGTGGATCCCGAAACCGCGGTGCGGCTGGAGAAAACTGATGCCCAACGCATCCAGCGTGCGCTCGAAGTATGGGAAATCGTCGGTCAACCGATGTCGGCGTTATACAAACAAAGCGCGGGTACTGTATTGCCTTACCGGCTGCTCAAGCTGGCCCTGGTGCCTTCGGATCGCGCTGTGTTGCACCAGCGCATTGCGTTGCGTTTCCAGACCATGCTGGAGCGGGGACTAGTGGAGGAAGTGCACAGGCTACGTACGCAATATGCCGCGCTGACGGCAGACATGCCTTCAATGCGCTGCGTCGGCTACCGCCAGACTTGGCAGTACCTTGATGCGGAATTCAATTTACCCGAGTTGCTGGAAAAGGGCATCGCCGCTACACGTCAGCTTGCCAAGAGGCAGCTAACGTGGCTGCGCGGTATGGATGATACGGTTGAGCTGGATTGTCTGGGCATGGCCCTGATTGAGAAAGCAGAAACCATTGTAGAACAATTCACTAAGCATATTTCTTAAAGTAATTATTGCTTATTTTCTGCCAGCATCTGCATGCGCTTTGCAGCTTCCAGGCATTCTTCCAGCGACGCCACCAATGCCAGTCTCACAAAGCCCTTGCCCGGATTGATACCGTGCGCATCGCGCGCCAGATAACTGCCGGGTAGCACCGTTACGTTATAGTCGCGGTATAGCCTCTGCGCATATTCTGTATCCGGCTGGGGCGTACGCGCCCACAGGTAAAAAGCAGCATCCGGCATCTCCACTTCAAGCGAACCGCTGAGTAATGGCGTGACCTTGCTGAATTTTTCGGCGTACAGTCGGCGGTTTTCAACCACGTGCGCTTCATCGTTCCATGCTGCAATGCTTGCTGCCTGCACGGCTGGGCTCATAGCGCAACCGTGGTAGGTGCGGTACAACAGGAATTTCTCCAGGATTTGTGCGTCGCCCGCTACAAAACCCGAGCGCATGCCGGGTACATTAGAGCGCTTGGAGAGGGAGCTGAACACCACGAGCCGCTCAAGACCGCGCCCGAGCTCGTGTGCAGCCTGTAACGCGCCTATTGGCGGTTCAGCTTCATCGAAATAGATTTCGGAATAACACTCATCAGCTGCGATGACAAAGCCATAGCGATCCGCCAGGGCAAATAGCTCGCGCCACTGGTCCAGGCTCATGACCTTGCCGGAGGGATTGCCGGGCGAGCAGACATATACCAGCTGAGTACGCTGCCAGATATTGTCAGGCACCGCGCCAAAATCCATGACATGGCTGTTTTCCGGCAGGGTATTGATGAAATAGGGCTCCGCGCCAGCGAGCAAGGCGGCGCCTTCGTAAATCTGGTAGAAAGGGTTGGGCGCTATGACCACGGGCGCAGGCCTGGAGTTGTCAATGACGGCTTGCGCGAAGGCAAACAGCGCTTCCCGGCTGCCGTTGACGGGCAGAATCGCCTTCTCAGGAGCCGGTGCCGGGATGCCGTAACGCTGGCTCAGCCAGGCTGAGATGGCCTGCCGTAACTCGTGACCGCCTGCAGTCGTGGGATAATTCGCGAGACCGCTGAGGTTGTCCGCCAGCGCCTGTTTGATGAGGGGCGGAGTTTCATGCTTGGGTTCGCCAATCGATAAATTGATGGCTGAATATCGTGCGTCCGGTGTGATGCCCTTGAACAGGTCGCGCAGGCGCTGGAATGGATAAGGCTGGAGTTTGTCGAGATTTGGATTCATAGGCCGGAATTATAGTGACCTTCATGCACAACACAAAAACAAAACCTGATTTCCTGGCCACCGGCGGCCTGCTGATCGCCGCCACCAGCTGGGGCATTATCTGGTATCCCTACCGTCTCTTACAGGAGGCGGGCGTCTCCGGTGCGGTGTCAACCTTTTACACCTATAGCGTGACCTTGCTGATCGGACTCGCCATCTTTGCGCGCCATCTGCCGCAGATGAAAAGCACGTTGGGCTCCATGCTGTGGCTGGGCCTCGCAGCCGGCTGGACCAATCTGGCTTATGTGCTGGCCATCCTCGACGGACAGGTGATGCGCGTCATGCTGCTGTTCTATCTTTCGCCCTTATGGACGCTGGCACTGGCACATTACTGGCTGGGTGAACGTACCGGTCCGCTGGGGATGGCGGCTATCATCACTTCGCTGGCCGGGGCATTCATCATGCTGTGGCAGCCTGCGTCTGGGTTCCCGCTGCCGCAGAATACGGCCGAATGGCTGGGATTGTCAGCCGGCATCGCCTTTGCCCTGACCAACGTGCTGACCCGACGCGCCAAACAGCTCACGTTGCAGGCCAAATCACTGGCCGTTTGGTGCGGCGTTACCCTGGTGGCGTTGCTATGCATGCCTATACTGGATCAGGGTTTCGTCATGCCGCAGGCGGTTCCATCGGGTTACTGGCTCATGATCCTAGGAATTGGTGTCGTGCTGATGATTGCAACGCTGGGCGTGCAGTACGGCATCACGCATACCCCCGTGACTCAGGCTGCGGTGATTTTCCTGTTCGAACTGGTGGTCGCGGCCATCGCTGCCTACTGGCTCGCCGGGGAAAGCATGGATCTGCAGGAATGGATAGGCGGCATATTGATCGTGTCGGCATCACTATTCGCCGCACGTGCAGAGAAAGCTTAGACACGTCGCGCTGTTTTCAATACAGTAGCGCTACAACAACTCAAGCACGAGCGGTCATGAAGAAATTCATTAGGGAAAATCTCGTTCTGGTCATGGGCATCAGCTTGCCCTTGCTGCTGGTGCTCCTGTTCTTTCTGACCAGCGTGCTGCCCAAATCGCTGGGTACGCCGCCGCAGTATGAACTGCTGTTTTCCGTTGTCCGCTATGATTACCAGACAGCTGCGAGCCGCGATTTTGAATTCATCGTGCGCGACGGGGTGCTCAAGATACGCACCGGCAAGAACGATAGCCAGAATCCCACCCGCTATACACGCAAGCTGTTGGTCTTCAACGCAGCCCATGACGCTGTGAGAGAAATTGCCTATGACCAGGGGCAGATCAGCAATCTAGGGGATCAAAGTGAAATAGTATTGCCTGAAACGCAGGGCTTGACGATAGACACTTCCAGCCGCGCGCCCGACGGCTACAGCTTCGAAGGGCCTAACTACAGCAACGGCGGTCTGATGTCAGAGGTATTTTTTGGCGGCTACCGCAATCAGGGTTATCGCATCATCAAGGGAAAGTCCGCCTACCGCGTGCCCAACAGCTTCGGCGAAACTTACTACGCTGGCAACCTGCAGTTCATCGGCTGGCTCGTCAATAAGCCGGGCAAGTGAGTCATCGTGGCAGATAGGGAAGAAGCACTACTGGAGATCGCAAAGCTCGCCAGAACCCATGACTTGACCCTGGATGACATCCGGCAGGCGATAACTGCTCCGGACAAACAGAAACAATCGTCAGGCATTGTCGGGCGGCTTTTCAGCTATGTAGGCGGCATCTTCATCTTCGCCGGCATAGGCGTATTCATCTCGATGTACTGGCGTGATTTCAATTCCGAGGCGCGTGTACTGGTCACGCTGGGTGTGGGATTTGCTGCGTACATCATGGCGTTGGTGTGTCTTGGCGACAAAAGCTACCAACGGGCGGCAACGCCGCTATTCCTGATCTCATCCATCCTGCAGCCCATGGGCATACTGGTCATGCTTGATGAATATTCGATGGGCGGCGACCGACGCTACGGCATCCTGTTCATGACGGCCTACATGCTGCTGCAGCACGGCTTGACGTTCTGGGCAAAGCAGCGAAGCCTGCTGGCTTTTGGGGCCATTTTCTTCGGTGCTGCGTTCTTCGTGACGCTGTTCGATATGTGGGCATTCAAGCCCAATCTCATTAGCACCGTCATCGGAATTTCACTGATATGCCTGGCATATGCGCTGCATCAATCCCGGCATGCGGCCTTAGCAGGATTCTGGTACCTCGTTGGCTCCGCCATGTTCCTGTGGGCGTTGTTCGATCTGATCAAAAATACGCCGCTGGAAATTGCGTATCTTGGTTTTGCGGCGCTGATGATCTTCCTAAGCACATATGTCCGCAGCCGAGCCATGCTGTTCGTCAGCACGCTGGCCATGCTGGGGTATATCGGCTATTTCACGGCGGAACATTTCGCCAATGCCGTCGGCTGGCCGATTTCGCTAGTGATTATCGGGGTTGCGTTGTTCTACCTGGGGTCGCTGGCCGTCAGGCTCAACAACAAATACATCAAACAGACGCCTTAGCCGCCGAAACCGCCGCGCGCACCTTCCTTGGCGAAACGTATCTTAAGTGAGAGGTCGTTACGGGAATCGGCCGTTGCCAGCGCGTTGTCTTCACTGATCTTGCCGGCGCTGAAGAGCTGGAACAGCGATTGGTCGAAGGTGCACATACCGATATCGTTGTTATTCCCCATGACTTCCTTGATTTCTTCCAGCTTGGATTTCTGGATGAGATCGGAAATGTAGGGGATATTGATCAGCACTTCGATGGCGGGAACGCGCTTGGCTTGGGTACCCGGCACAAGCCGCTGCGAAACGATGGCGACCAGGTTGAGTGAAAGCCCCAGCAGCAGTCCAGCCTTGCCCTCGGGCGGGAAGAAGGAAATGATGCGCTCAACGGCCTGGTTGGCGTTATTGGCGTGCAGCGTGGCCAGACACAGGTGGCCGGTCTCGGCATAGGCCATGGCCTGTTTCATGCCTTCCATGTCGCGGATTTCACCGATCAGGATGACATCGGGCGCCTGCCGCATGGCGTTCTTGAGGCCGTTTTCGAATGACAGTGTATCGATGCCGACCTCGCGCTGGTCCACGATGGATTTCTTGTGGCGGTGGATGAATTCGATCGGATCTTCCAGCGTCAAGATGTGGCCCGTGCTGTTCTCGTTGCGGTAGTCGATCATGGAGGCCAGCGTGGTGGACTTGCCGGAACCGGTGGAACCTACTACCAGCAACAGCCCACGCTGGCGCATGATGAGATCCTTGAGGATGGGCGGCAGACCAAGATTCTCGAAAGTAGGAATTGTGGCCTTGATGCAGCGGATCACCATGGCGACATCGCTGCGCTGCCGAAACACATTGACGCGGAACCGTGCGTTATCGATAGTGGGAATGCTGTAGGCGAAATTCATCTCCAGCGTTTCCTCAAACTCCTTGATCTGATCCTTGCTCATCAGCGCGTAGGCGATTTCCTTGACCATGCCGGGCGCCATGACCTGGTTGTTGACCGGCAGGGTCTTGCCTTCTACTTCCATATGGATGGCGGCATCGGTGCTGAAGAAGAGGTCGGAACCGTTTTTCTCGACCATGAATTTGAGAACTGGAGTGATATCGATGGCGGCCATTTATCGTTGTCCTTGTTAGCTGGGCTTAATGTATCACAAGCCGCATGGCAGTTGCCACGCAGCTCAGTCCACGCTGAAAAAGGAGGCCGGCTGTCCATCTTGCCAGCGCTGCCACATATGGCGGTAAGCCTGCTCCAGTTTCCTGGTGAATACCGGCATATCGAACAGTGGCATGCTATCTCTGGACGCCTGCAGCTTATGCTTCACGGATTGCAGCAATGCGGGTTCTGTGGCCAGCCGCAGTGCGAGGATTTCATATTCGGCCAGCGATGACGTGATAAGCTCGGGCAATCCGGCTGCCTGCAGCAGACTGCCGGCAACGCGCGAGGTAAAAGTTTCGCCCGGGCAGGTGATGACTGGTACACCCATCCACAGCGCATCGCTAGTTGTGGTGTGGGCATTGTAGGGCAGGGTGTCCAGAAACAGGTCAGCTAGTGCGTGGCGCGCCAGGTGTTCGGCAATCGGTACACGTGGTGCAAATACCAATCGATCGGGATCAATGCCGCGCGCCTGAGCTTCATTACTCAGGTTCTGCTTCGCCCAGCGGTTGCACTCCAGCAGCCATAAAACACTTTTAGGCACCGACTGCAACAGCCGCATCCAGACGTCGAACATTTGCGGCGTGATCTTGAAAGTCTGGTTGAAGCAGCAGAACACAAAGCCAGGTTCCGGCAGGCCTGCATCTGCCCGCGTCGGTGTCTTACCAACCGGACGATTGCGGTCATTGGGCTGGTAACAAGGCAGCAGCGCAAGTTGTTCGTTGTAATGCTCCGCTTCATCCATTGGCGTGATAAATGGATCACTGAGCAGGTAATCGAACAGCGCTTTTCCCATACTGCCGGGGAAGCCCAGCCAGTTGACCTGTATGGGTGCAGGCCGCAATGCGAGGAGCCCGCTACGTGTGCTTTGCGTGAAGCCGGTGAGATCCACCAGGATGTCTATGCCGTCCTCATGAATCTTGCGGGCAGTATCCGCAATCGATAGCGGTGTCACATCGGAAAAATGGTCAAAAGCTTGTTCCAGCCGTTTGCGCTCAGGCGTTGCGTCATTGCGCCCATAGGAATAGGCGAAAATCTCGAACTGCTTGCGGTCGTGCAGCTCTATGAGCTCGCTGATAAGAAAAGCCAGAGGGTGCAAGCGGAAATCTGCCGACAAATAGCCGATACGCAGCTTGCTCCGTACATTTCGTGCGTGCGCAAACGAATGTTCTTGTCTTTTCGGGATGAGCAGGGCATAACGGTTGTTGACCCAGTTCTCAGCGCAAATCCTTTGCTCTTCCGCTGTGGTGCACGGCATGGAGAGGAAGGCAAACGGCGATATCTGGGCCTCAGGAATTTCCTCAACCCATTGCCTGATCTCGGTGATGTCCGCTTCCAGCCCAGCCCAGTCGCAGGCATGCTGCTTCTGGTGCACAAGGTGGACTTTCGCGTGATATAGCTGCGGGTTGAGCTGCAATGCCTTTTCATAACAGGCGATGGCTTCGTCCAGCCGCCCCAGTTCTCGCAGCACATTGCCCAGGTTGTTGTGGATGTCGGCATCATGCGGCGCGAGCTTGAGCGCCTTTTCGTAGCTGGCGACGGCTTCAGCGGATTTGCTGAGCTCCCGCTGCGCATTGCCAAGGTTGTAATAAAGATGCGGCTGCCCGCCGGCGAGTTGCAGCAGCTCTTCATACGCGGCTTCGGCTTGCCTGTACTGACCCGCGGCGTGATTCTGGTCCGCCAGCGACTGAAGCGCATGGCACAAGGCATTCCAGGCATCCAGGTCCTTGGGATTGCCATGCAGTACCCGGCGGAAGCAACCCGCTGCTTCCTCGTGCCTACCCAATTCCTGATAGACATTGCCCAGGTTGGTGTGGATGTCGGCATCATGCGGCGCGAGCTGCATGGCCTTGAGGTAGCTGGCCAGCGCAGCTTCAGGCTGGCCGGCAGCGCGCAGGGCGAGGCCGTGATTGTTCAGGTAATCCGGATTATCCGGAGCAAGCGAGATCGCCCTTGCGATGGTGTTCGCGGCCTCCGTATGGCGTTCGGTCTGATGTAGCAGTATGCCCAGCAAATGCAGCGTATCGGCGTGTCTCGGGTTCTGCGACAGCAGTTCACGGTAACAGGCTTCCGCTTCGACGAAACTCCCGTCACGGTGGAGGTCGAGTGCTTTCCGATAGAGCTGGGCGAAATTCATGTGGACATTTTACCGTAGGGAAAGACCGCCAGCCCTTGCACCAGGCGCTTGAGTCCGTACTTGCGCAGCAGGAAACGGTTGGGGTCGAGCGCTGCCAGCAGTGCTGCGTCGACCGGCGCAGGTTCGCCGTTGATGGCGCAGGCCAGCATTTCAGCGCACAAAGGCGCATTGATCAGCCCCTTGGAACCATGTCCGGTATTGACATAGAGACCGTCCAGCCAGGGGAGGGCGTGGGGATCGCTGTTATGCCGCGGAGGTTTGGCATTGATGGCATCGGCATCGATCAGCGGTCCGGCCATGGGAAGGTAATCTGGAGCCACTGCCCGCAAGGCCGCGCGGCCTTGCGCAGGCTGATTCCTGAGCTGTTGATGCAGGTCGGGGGGAAGCCCTCGCAGCATGGACAGATTGGCTTCATTGTCCCTGGCTCGTATATCCAGCCCGGTGTCATTGTCGGAGAAGGTCGCGCCCAGGCAGTGCAGACCCTTCACCGCCGGGCTGATATAGCCATCGGTGCAGACAATGGTTTTAAGTTGCGCGCTGTTTTGTGTGGCGGGTACACAGGTGATTTGTCCTCGTACCGGCTGTAACGGCAGGTGCGCACTCTGGGAAAATTGAGGGGTGTCGTTTGCCCCTGCGAGAATGACCACCGATGCTTGTGCCAGCATCCCGTCTCTGCTCCATACCTGCCACATATCTTCATGCCGTTTGAGCTCAAGCGCGGTACTCATGGTCAGGATATGAATGTTTGGATGGTCCGCCAATGCGCGGCAGAATGCGACCGGATTTACCCAGCCGGCAGATCCCATGAATAGTCCGTCATGCATCAGCTCTACACCTGCGATACGGCTGGCCTCATCGGCGCCTACCCATCGCACAAGCTCGTGCGGCAAACCTTTGGCGGCGACAGCCCGGCAGCGTGCCAGCTCACGCTCATCAAAAGCCAGCTGCAGTAATCCGCAAATTTCATGGTCGCTCGTTGGAAGCTTTGATCGCTGCAGCAAGCGGATGGTATGCAGAAAACCGTGCTGGGCGAGGCGACCCAGCGCAATATCCTGGCCGGTGAGCCTTGCATAAAGCACTGCCGCCGGATTTCCTGAAGCTTCTTGCGCCAGCTCTGCATGACGTTCGATCAGCGTGACCTGCCAGCCGCGAGTCGCCAGTGCATGGGCGCTGGATGCACCCGCGATACCGCCGCCGATGACGATGGCCCGCTTTTCAACACTATGGAGCGGTTGCCGACTACTATTGGATTTTCCGGCAAGCATTTCACGTTTGCTGCCGAAGCCTGGCACCTTGCGCACCTCAAATCCGGCTGCCTGCAGGCCGCGCCGCACATCGCCTGCGCTGGTAAAGGTGGCGAATGTGGTCTCGCTGTGCGAAAGCCTTGCCATGGTATTGAACAGGTCCTGCTGCCACATCTCGGGATTCTTCGCAGGCGCGAAGCCATCCAGGAACCAGGCATCCGCGTGGGCCCGGAGCTGAGGCAGCATGTCACGTGCATCGCCGATCAACAGGGTCAGCGTCACACGGCCATTTTCGAACACCAGCTTGTGCCAGCCGGGAGCCAGCAAGTGATAATGCGCCAGCAGTTGACTGCTGAAAGGAGCAAGCGCGGGCCACAGGTTTAACGCATGCCTGAGTTCTTCATGCTGCAGGGAATATTTTTCCACGCTTACGAAGTGCAAGGCGGCGCCGGGTGGCGCCAGTTCATTCCACAACTGCCAGGCGCACAGGAAGTTAAGCCCGGTGCCGAAGCCTGTTTCGATGATGGTGAAGCTCGGTTGCTGCAATGCCTGCCAGCGTTCGCGCAGATGATTCTGCGCCAGAAATACATGACGCGTCTCCTCAAGCCCGCTATCGCGTGAGAAATAGACATCCTCATAAAGCGCCGAATAGGGCTGCCCATCCTTCCAGGCAAAAGTTGAGTCTGCGGTCATCTGTAGATCGATTGGATGATGGGGCTAGCGGGAATAGAATTGCGGTTTTTCATGGCCCCAGCATTTTATGACTAGTTGCAGCCATTCTGAAACAAGACCATCCGCCTGGCTTACCCGCTTCGCGCCCATGATCAGGCCATACGGCAGGGTGCTGGATGTGGCTGCAGGGAGCGGCAGGAACGCGCGTTGGCTCGCCGCGCAGGGCTGGCGAGTGGAGGCCGTGGACAGGGATGAGGCCGCGCTGGGCCTGCTGCAAGGTATTCAAGGTATCCAAACCCAAATCGCCGACCTTGAGAACGGGCCATGGCCATATCCGGGACAAAAGTTCGACGGCATCGTGGTCTGTCGCTATCTGCATCGGCCGCTGTTTCCGGTGCTGGCTGACAGCCTGTCGCCAGGCGGCATCCTCATTTACGAGACTTTCATGCTGGGCCATGAGGCTTATGGCCGACCAAAAAATCCGGATTTCCTGCTGCGGCCCAATGAATTGCTGGAGGTGTTCACGCCAGCGCTGACCCCGGTCGCCTTCGAGCAGGGGCTTGATGAGAAACATCAGTCGGTAGTGCAGCGCATTTGCCTGCTGAATGGACCGGCCATAGCGATCCCCGCTTAGCTGCACCGACAGGTTGTTTGCAGTATACAAACCTGTATACTCGTGTTCGTTCACATGTTTCCAGGTCGCCCATGAAAAACACGTCTGCTCTAATAACGTTGGCATTCATTGTTATTGCCTCGCTGTGCGGCTGTGCAGCGCAGCCTAGGCAACCGGACCTCGTCACACAGCACATCGCCCAGGCTTCCGCTGCCGAGTGGCCGAGCTTCGGCCGGGATTATTCCAACCAGCGGTTTTCTCCACTAGCCCAGATCAACCAGCAAAACGTCAGCCAGCTGAAAAAAACTTGGCATTACCGCAGCGGCGTGTCAGCGACCTTCCAGGCCACACCCATTGTCGTGAATGGCGTCATGTATCTTTCATTGCCGCACAACCACGTGGTGGCGTTGGACGCCAAAACCGGGCGTGAATTATGGCGCTATGAACACAAGAAACGCGACTGGAAGTTGTGCTGCGGACCAGCCAATCGCGGTGTGGCGGTAGGGTACGGCATGGTATTCATGGGCACCGGTGATGCGCGTCTGATCGCCCTGGACGCTAAAACCGGTGAAATCCGCTGGGATATTGACGTGGTGAAGGCGGCTGTTGCTACCGAAGGACAGGAATCCCTGAACGCCAACGACCCGTTGAGCCAGGCGAAAACGACTGGCGGCACAGGTGTGGGCATCGCCATGGCACCCATCGTCTACAACGGCAAGGTCATCATCGGCATCACCGGCGTGGGTTATGGCTTGCACATCGATAGCCCGACCGTCGATGCACCATTGGGTGCGGTCATCGGTGTTGCCGGACGTTACGGCAGGCCCGGCTTCTTGGCCGCCTATGATGTGAAGTCGGGCGATCGCGTCTGGCAGTTCGACACCATTCCGCCTCACGGCTGGGAAGGCACTTTTACTCAAACTACTGCTGACGGCATCCGGCTCGAACGCGACATTGCTGCGGAGAAGGCCAGGGCGAAAGATTATCCCGACGCCTGGCGTTTCGGCGGCGGGTCAGCCTGGAGCACGCCTGCGGTTGATCCGAAGCGCGGCCTGTTGTTCTTTGGTACAGGCAATCCATCTCCCCAGATGGACGATATCTCCAGACCCGGCGACAACCTATACACCGTGTCGCTGGTGGCGCTGGACATCGCAACCGGAAAATTGCGCTGGCATTATCAGCAGGTGCCGCATGATATGTGGGGTTACGACCTCGCCAGTCCGCCGGTGCTGTTCGACCTCAAGCGTGATGACAGGACCATTCCTGCAGTCGGGCAGGCTTCCAAAACCGGCTGGTTCTATGTGCATGATCGTGAAACGGGCGAGCTATTGCTGAAATCCGAGCCGTTCGTGCCGCAGTCCAACCTGTTTGCCAGGGCGACCCCGAAAGGTACCGTGCTGTATCCGGGCATTCTGGGCGGTTCCAACTGGTCACCCACTGCAATGATTGAAGCACAGCAGCTGGTCTATGTTGCCGGCATCCATGCACCCATCCGTTACACCCTGCACCAGGGTGCGGCTCCGGATGGCCAGGCGGCCATTCGGTATACCTCATCCGAACCGACAGACGATGCTCGCTGGGGATTGCTCTCCGCCATAGATCTGGCAAATGGAAAAATCCGCTGGCAGCAAAAAACCGCGCAACCGCTCGTCGGTGGAATTCTCGCGACTGGCGGGAATATTTTGTTCATGGGGGAGGGGAATGGTAGGTTCAACGCTTATGCTGCCGCCAGCGGGGAACTGCTGTGGCACGACCAGGTAGAGGCTGGGGTCAATGCGCCGCCAGTCACCTACCAGATAGATGGCGTGCAGTATGTTGCCGTGGCTGCCGGCGGAAATTCGTTGTTCGGCTTTCCGCAAGGCGATCATGTTGTGGTGTATGCATTGCCGCAGCAACCCTGAATTCGGGTGTTTTTCCCTGTTTGAGATCGACGCAAGGGATTATGCTCGGCGCCATTAATAAAAAGAACCCAAATAGGGGGTCGTATAAAGTATCTGTCCGTATTGCCGGAAACAGAGCAGCTTTATATCGGGTCGCTCGACCTTGCCCTTGTTATCGCCTCGATTTCCATTCTCCTGTTGGTCATCTATGCAGCGCGTCATAAGCGCCTGCACCGTTTTCTCAATCGCCCAGCTGAAAAAGCCTCTGCAGAACTCGCCTGGAAAGAAGCCAATTTTGATCTGCTGACAGGTCTGCCCAACCGCTACATGTTCCTCAACAAGCTGGATGAGGAAATGCGCAAGGCTAAACGCGAACACAGGCCGCTGGCGCTGCTGTTCATTGACCTCGACCGTTTCAAGGAAGTCAACGATGTGCTGGGGCATGAGTTGGGGGATGTCTTGCTGCAAAAGGCCGCGCAGCGGATCGTCGGCTGCCTACGCGAAACGGACGCTGTAGCCCGTCTGGGCGGGGATGAATTCACCGTGCTGCTGAGCGTGCAGAATGAGCATAGCAACATCGCACGCGCGTATAACGGCATTCTTTACACGCTGGCGCAGCCGTTTCATCTGATGAGCGAGGTTGCCTACGTTTCTGCCAGTATCGGCATCACAATTTTCCCGGCTGATGCATCAACTGCCGCCGGGTTGCTCAAGAATGCGGAACAGGCCATGTATGCCGCCAAGGAGCAGGGCCGCAACCGCTTCTGCTATTTCACCCCTGCCATGCAGGTTGCCGCGCAGTCCCGTTCAAGGCTCGCCAGTGATCTACGCACGGCATTGTCTGACAAGCAGTTCAGCCTGGCCTACCAGCCCATCGTTGATCTTGCTACGGGCGAGATTCACAAGGCAGAGGTGCTGGTTCGCTGGAAGCATCCGGAACTCGGTTTCATGAACCCGGCGGAATTCATTCCCGTGGCCGAAGATATGGGGCTTATCGTCGAGCTCGGCGATTGGGTTTTCAAGGAGGCTGTTGTCGAGCTGGCGAGACTGAGAACCCTGCTTGATCCGCATTTTGAAATCAGCGTGAACAAGTCTGCCATCCAGTGTCACACTGGTGCCGGCGTGCATGATGACTGGAGCAGCTATCTGCAGGAGCTGGGCTTGACGGGGGACAGCATCACCATTGAAATCACCGAAAGTGTGCTCCTGGATTCCAACAAGGCCGTGGGAGAGAAGCTTGCCGGCCTGCGCAGTGCCGGCATGAAGATCTCGCTGGATGATTTCGGCACGGGTTATTCCTCGCTCTCCTATCTCAAGAAATTCGACATCGATTACCTCAAGATAGACCGCTCCTTCGTGCATAACCTACAGAAAGGCTCGGAAGACCACGCGCTGTGCGAAGCCATCATCGTCATGGCGCACAGGCTGGGCATCAGGGTTGTCGCCGAGGGGGTGGAAACCGTGGAGCAGTGCGATCTTCTGGCTGAAGCGGGAT
>Ga0196972_1000502_pt1 | contig 19696 bp, 16 predicted proteins | sample S1v_2013CmetaG_FD_148618 | JGI IMG/M metagenome (GOLD analysis project Ga0196972, IMG submission 148618) | Soil microbial communities from Anza Borrego desert, Southern California, United States - S1+v_20-13C | ecosystem: Environmental > Terrestrial > Soil > Desert | place: USA: California...
TGATCACGATCGACGTCGACTTCGACGGCACGGTGTTCTGGAACGGCGCGACGGTGGATGACGCGACGCTGCAAGGCAAGCTGCAGAACGTGGCGGCGGTGGCGGCGGCGGAGCAGCCGGAAGTGCACCTCAAGCCGAACAAGCTGGCCGAGTACAAGGTGGTGGCGCACGTGATGGCCTCCGCCCAGCGGCTGGGCGTGACCAAGATCGGGCTGGTCGGCAACGAGCAGTTCGTTCAATGACGGCGGCGCCAGCAAAATTGTAAAAATCCCTTCAGATCAAGACTCTAGCATCCGGACCCGCTAAACTACGCGGTTTGCCGGATCGGCCGCCTGTTCCGGCGGGCAGCGCCGATTGAAACTCAAACATGCGAAAATAGCCGGCTTCGCTTTCGGCACTGCGGACGCCGTGTCCCACGAGGACTTGCCGGCCGCGCCGTTCGTTCATTCGTATCGTGTCTTGAATAATAGGAACCTGAAAATGATTCGCCGTCCCTACGTCAAATCCGCGCTGATCGCCGCCGCGATCGGCACGCAATTCCTGTCGATCGGTTCGTCCGCGCACGCGCAGTCCTACCGTTCCGAAACTCCCGCCGCTCCCGCCGCCAATCCGGTCGCCGCTCCGCAAAAGGCCGACCCCGAGAACGCCGTGCGCCCGGAAATCGGCGTACTGCTGCAGGCGGCGCAGGATCTGTCGCAAGCCAACAAGTTCGCGGAAGCGCACGCCAAGATCGACCAGGCCGAGGCGGTACCCAACAAGACGCCTTATGAGGCTTACCTGATCGACCGCGTGCGCGGCCCGATCGCCGCCGCGGCGGGCGAGGACGCCATCGCGGCGAAATCGCTCGAGATTTCGCTGGCATACGACCGCATCACCTCGATCGAGAAGCAGCGCCTGATGCCGGTGCTCGCCAGCGTGTACTTCCGCATGAAGAATTACCCGAATGCGATCAAGTGGAGCACCGCGTATTTCAAGGAAGGCGGCCAGGACGATAACGTGCGCACCATCCTGTCGCGCTCCTACTACCTGACGAACGATTTCAAGCAAGCCGCCGACGAATTGCGCACGCAGATGCAGGTCGCCGAGAAGGCCGGCAAGGCGCCGCAGGAAGACCAGTTGCGCATGTTCGCGGCATCCCTGCTCAAGGCGGGCGATCGCGAAGGCTACGGTCTCGCGCTCGAGAAGCTGGTGGCTCATTATCCGAAGGAGGATTCCTGGGCCAGCCTGCTCAGCAGCCTGTTCTCGAAATCCACCTTTTCCGATCGCTTGACTCTCGACGGCTACCGGCTGAAACTCGCGCTCGGCCAAATGGAGGATGCGAAGGAATACCTCGACATGTCCGAGCTGGCGATGCGCGCCGGTTTCCCGGCCGAAGCCAAGAACGTGCTGGAAGCCGGCTACAAGGCAGGCATGCTCGGCACCGGCGCCGACGCGGCCAAGCACAAGCGTTTGCGCGACGCGGCGGCCAAGAGCGCGGCCGACGACCAGAAGACGATGGCGCAGGGCGAAGCGGCCGCGAACAAGAAGGCGGACGGCACGGGCCTCGTCAATCTCGGCTATGCCTTCGTGACCAACGGCCAGTTCGACAAGGGCCTCGAGCTGATGGAGAAGGGGATCGCCAAGGGCGGCCTGAAACAGCCGGAAGAGGCAAAGCTGCATCTCGCGCTGGCTTATGCCCAGGCCGGCAAGAAGGCGGAAGCGATCGAGAAGCTGAAGACGGTGCAAGGCGCCGGCGGCACCGCCGAGCTGGCGCGCTACTGGACCCTGCATCTGAATCAGTCCAAATAAAGTCCTTTCCTCGCGTTGTTCGCTCCGCTCGGCCCGATCGGCCGAGCAGACCACCGGCGGGCTCTTCTCCTGGCGAGAGAGCCCGTTTTTCGTGCGTGGCCGCCACGGAAAGGCCGATTCCCGCGCCCCGACGCCCGTGTTTTTCCTCTCGATGAGGTTCCGGCGCGACGATTCGCGCCATCGCCCTCATGGTGTATTGATAATACCACTTGAATACCTATTGACATCCACTTTAAGCAGGCCTAAAGTGCGTTCAGTGACGCACATTTCAGCGTGACGCGCGTGCCGCGCAGCGGCAGGGCGCTCAAAACGGACGAGGCTAACGTGGGCACAACGTATGAGTATCTGATCGGCATCGACGGCGGCGGAACCGGTACGCGCGCTCGCGTCGAGCGCGCCGACGGCATGCCGGCCGGTTACGGCACCGCGGGGCCGTCGGGCCTCATGCACGGCGTCGACAACGCTTGGCGGGCGGTGCTGGCGGCGATCGAACAGGCATTCGCGAAGGCCGGAACGGCGCGCCCGCCCTTGGCCGGCATGGCAGTCGGCTTCGGGCTCGCCGGCGTGCATAACAAGCAATGGGCCGCCGAGTTCGCGGCGCGCAACCCGGGCTTCGGAGCGATCGTGGTCGAGACCGACGCGTTCGCGACCTTGATCGGCGCGCACGGCGGCCAACCCGGCGCCATCGTCGCGACCGGCACCGGCAGCGTCGGCGAGGCGTTGCTGCCGAATGGCGAACGGCGCGAAGTCGGCGGCTGGGGATTCCCGTCGAGCGACGAGGCCAGCGGCGCCTGGCTCGGCCTGCGGGCGATCAATTACGTGCAACGCGTGCTCGACGGCCGCGACGCGCCGGGCGATTTCGCGCGCGAACTCATCGCCCGCTGCGGCGGCGACCGCGACGGCGTGTTCGTCTGGCTCGCGAACGCCAACCAGACCGCCTATGCGCAACTGGCGCCGATCGTGCTCGGCCATGCCGACAAGGACAAGGTGGCGCACGACATCATGACCGATGCCGGCAATGAAGTCGCCAAGATCGCCGACGCGCTCGATCCATCGGGCGCGCTGCCGATCGCGCTGTGCGGCGGCCTCGCCGAACCGCTGCATGCCTACCTGCCGGAACGGCTCTTGAGGCGCATCGTCAAACCGCAGGCCGACGCCGCAGCGGGCGCGCTGCGCATCCTGCGCCGGCACCTGTCTCAACCACACTTACAGGGAGAGCAATGATGCCGCTCCAACTCGATGAATTCAGGCCCGATGCCGAGAGCGTCACGCCGTTGTACCTGCAACTCGCCAACAAGCTTTCGGAAGGCATACACAGCGGCTTCTGGCAGCCCGACGAAGCCTTGCCGTCCGAGCGCATGCTGTCGGACATGCTGAACATCTCGCGCGTCACGGCGCGCAAGGCGATCGACATCCTGTGCGAGCGCGGCATGCTGACCCGGAAGCGCGGATCCGGCACCTACATCACGCCCAAGCTCGAACAGCCGCTGTCGCGACTGACCAATTTTTCCGAGGAATTGCGCCAGCGCGGCTTCACGCCGGGCTCGCAGTGGCTGTCGCGCGAGACCGGCGTGGCCGCGGCCGACGAGATCCTCGCGCTCGGCCTGTCTCCCAACACGCCGGTGGCGCGCCTGAAGCGCCTGCGTACCGCCGACAACGTCGTCATGGCGATCGAGAGCACGACGATTCCGGCCCAATACCTGCCCAATCCGAAATCCGTCACCGATTCGCTGTACGGCTATCTCGAAGCGCATAACCTGGTGCCGGTGCGCGCGCTGCAGCATATCCGCGCCGTCAATGCGACGGCCGAGCAGGCGCGCCTGGCCAACATCAAGCAGGGCGCTGCGATGCTCTACATCACGCGCGTCGGCTATCTGGAAAGCGGCGCCGCGATCGAACTCACGCATTCCTATTGCCGCAGCGACTACTACGACTTCGTCGCGGAGTTGCGCAGATGACTTCCGGTTTGGCGCCTTGCCGACTGCTGGGCAACGTATTGACGCCGGATGGCTGGATCGACGGCTCCATCGAGTTCGGCGCGCGGATCGCGTGCATCGCCGGCGCGCAGGCAGATCCGGCTTCGAACGCGGGCGATTACATCCTGCCCGGCTTCATCGACCTGCACGTGCATGGCGGCGGCGGCCGCGACGTGATGGATGCCGCGGAAGCTGCCGCCGTGGACGCGGCCGCAGCGGATGCCGTGCACACGATCGCCCGCCTCCACGCGAGGCACGGCACCACCAGCCTCCTGGCGACCACCATGACCTCGCCGCTGTCCGACCTGGAGGCGGCGCTGCGGGCCATCGGCGACGCGTGCCGCGCGCCGCGGCCCGGAACGGCGCGCGTGCTCGGCGTGCATCTCGAAGGGCCGTACATCAATCCCGGCAAGCTCGGCGCGCAGCCCGACTATGTGCATGCCGCAACCCTGAGCGAAGTCGAGCGTCTCGAAACGCTGGCCCCGATCAAGCTGATCACGGTGGCGCCGGAAATGGACGGCCATCTCGAGCTGGTGAAGATCCTGAGCGATGCCGGCATGCGCGTGCAGATCGGCCACACGGCCGGCAGTTACGAAGACGGCGTCGCCGCGCTCGAGAACGGCGCGGCCGGCTTCACGCACCTGTTCAACGCGATGAGCGCCTTCCATCACCGCGCGCCCGGCATGGCCGGCGCGGCGCTCGCGCACGCCGAGTATTCGGAACTGATCCCTGACCTGCTGCACGTGCATCCGGGTGCGATCCGGGCGGCGCTGCGCTCGATTCCGCGCCTCTATTGCGTCACCGACTCGACCGCCGCGTCCGGCATGCCGGACGGCGAATACATGCTCGGCCGCCAGCGGGTCTACAAATGCATGGGCGGAGTGCGCCTGGCCGACGGCACGCTGGCCGGCAGTACGCTGACCATGGATCAGGCGCTGCGCAACTTGGTCAGCCTGGGACTCGATTTGGCCGACGCCTCGCGCCGCGTCTCGACCTATGCGGCCGACTATCTCGGCATGGACAACATCGGCCGCCTCAAGCCCGGCGCCGAGGCCGACATCGTCGTGCTCGATCGCGGCCTGCAATTGAAATCGGTTTACGTACAAGGAGAACGGATTGACCTCGCAGATGCTTAAGGAAGCGTGCGCCGCAGCCCAGCACGTGGCGTTCCAGCTCGGGCAGGATCGCGAGCGCTATGCGGAACTGGGACGCAAGCTGCGCTCGACGCCGCATTCCGCGGCATTGACCGTTGCCCGCGGCAGCTCCGATCATGCGGCGAGCTATTGCGCCTATCTCATCATGGCGCGCTTGGGACGCATCGTCGCTTCGCTGCCGATGTCGCTGGTGACGCTCTACAAGTCGCCGCTGGCGACGCGCGATGCGCTGGCGATCGCGATTTCGCAATCGGGCCAGAGCCCGGACGTGATCGAACCGATCCGCTATTTCCGCCACGGCGGGGCGACTACGGTCGCGCTGGTCAACGATGCATCGTCGCCGCTGGCCGACGCCGCCGAATGGGTGTTGCCGCTGCATGCCGGCCCAGAAGTGAGCGTCGCGGCCACCAAGAGCTTCATCGCCAGCCTGGTCGCCGGCGCGCGCCTGGCCGGCCAGTGGCAGAACGACACCGAGTTCTTCGGGCATATCGAGGCCTTGCCCGACGCGCTGCATGCCGCCACCCGCTGCGACTGGTCGAAGGCGATCGACGTGCTGGCGCCGGCCTCGAACATCATGGTGGTCGGGCGCGGCATCAGCTTTCCGATCGCGCTCGAGGCTGCGCTCAAGTTCAAGGAAACGTCGGCGCTCCAGGCCGAGGCGTTTTCCGGCGCCGAGATCAAGCACGGGCCGATGGCGCTGATCGACGAAGGCTATCCCTTGCTGATGTTCGCCACGCGCGGCCCGGCCCAGGCCGGCCTGATCAGGCTGGCGGGCGAGATGCGGGAGCGCGGCGCCCATGTCTTGCTGGCGGCGCCCGAGGATGTCGCCGAACGCGACCTGACGCTGCCGGTGGCGAGCACGCCCGATCTCGATCCGATCGTGGCGATCCAGGCTTTCTATGTGATGGCGGCCCAGCTCGCCGCCGAGCGCGGACTCGATCCGGACAAGCCGCGCCACCTGAGCAAAGTGACCAAGACGAGCTGAGCGGCGCGATCATGATGGAAGCAACGACCAGGGCGGCGCGGCGGCTCGCCGGACAACTGATGATGGTCCGGTTTCCCGGCACCGAACTCGACGCGGAGACCGCGGACTTCTTGCGCGAGAACGCGATCCGCGCCGTCTGCCTGTTCCGGCAGAACATGCGCGACCCGGCGCAGCTCGCTAAGCTGACGCGCGACCTGCGGGCCGCGATGGGGCCGAATGCGCTGATCGCCATCGACCAGGAAGGCGGTGCGGTGGTGCGCGCGACCTGGCTGCCGCAACCGCCGGCCGCGATGGCCCTGGGCGCGGCCGACGATGCGCAGTTGGCGCGCGCGGTCGGCGCGGCCGTGGCGCGGGGCGTCAAGTCGCTCGGTTTCAACTGGAATTTCGCGCCGGTGCTCGATCTCAACAACAATCCCGACAATCCGGTGATCGCCGAACGCTCCTTCGGCGCCGATCCGCGCCGCGCGACGGAACTGGCGATGGCCTGGATGGAGGGCAGCCTGGCCGAAGGCGTGGCCTGCTGCGTCAAGCATTTTCCGGGACATGGCGACACGCACGTCGATTCGCACCGCGACCTGCCGACCGTCGACAAGCCGCGCGCCGCGCTGGAAGCGCTGGAGCTGGCGCCGTTCCGCGCGGCCGCGCGCCACGCCCCGGCCATGATGACGGCGCATATCGTGTATCCCGCCCTCGACGGCGAATACCCGGCCACGCTGTCGCGCACGATACTCACCGACCTGCTGCGCGAGCAATGGCGTTATCGCGGCGTCGTCATCACCGACGGCATGGACATGCATGCGATCGCGCATCGCTATGGAGTCGGCGGCGCGGCGGTGCGCGCCCTGATCGCCGGCACCGACATGGTGATGGCGCTCGGCACCCGCGCAACGCAGGAGGAGACGCTGGCCGCCGTCGGCGCCGCGATCGCGGACGGCCGCCTGGCGGCCGAGGAACTCGCCGTGCGGCTGGAGCGGCTCGACAGGTTGGCGGGCGATTATCCGTGCGCCGCGGGCGGGTACGAGACCGACCCGCGCGACCGCGCGCTGATGACCAGCGCCTGGTATCGCGCGTTGACGCCGTATGCGGGGCCGCGCGCGCCGCGCCGCGGCGCGCGGGTGCGCCTCGTGGCGCGCGCCGACGTCGTCAGCGATGGCGTCTCGGAAGCCGGCATTCCGGCGCAACAAGTGAAGGCCATGCTCGAACGCCTGTACGACGTCGATTGCGTGACCTTCGACGATGCCGAAGGCTTCGATTGGAATGCGTTGCCGGCGGACGGCCGTTTCGTCATCCTCGCATCGACTTCCCGCATGCGCTACGGCGCCCGGGTGCGCGCTACCTGGCGGCCCGATCTGCACCTCGCGCTGTGGAACCCTTTCCAGGCGCTCGACATCGCCGCGCCGGGCTTGATCACCTACGGTTCCGCCGAACCGGCGCTCGATGCGGTCGCGGCCTGGCTCGCGGGCGAGATCGACGCCGGCGGGCATTGCCCGGTGGCCGGTTTCTCTTAGAGCCCGTTTCGATGCGATATGCCAGGAAGGCGATCGGTACCGAGCGGCCGGCGATCGACTCCGTACTTCTACCTCTTCGGTAGCGAGGAGAGAATGTTGTTTATTCGATTTATGTCGACTGGTTTGACGAGGTGGTGGTCAAAGCCGGCTTCTCGTGTTTTGCGCACATCCTCTTGCTGACCATAGCCAGTCACGGCGATCAGCGTGGTTCTTGTCGCGTCCAGCGCCGATCGAAGCTCCTTTGCGACAGCAAAGCCATTCATGCCGGGTAATCCGAGGTCTAAGAAGATGACGCTTGGTTTGGCCTGTGTTGCAGCTGCAATCGCCTCGCTGCCATTTGTCGCGACCGTGACGTCGTTGCCAAATAGACGCAGCAGCTCCGCGAGCATGATAGCGGCATCGTGATTGTCGTCGACCACCAAGATGGCCCGTCCTGCGCCAGTAACCTCCGGCAATGATGACGGCGCCGGCAAGTCTTGCGCCGGCTGTTCGGGCGCCAGCGGTAGCGATATACGAAACTCGCTTCCCCGTTCCAAGCCTTCGCTGAACGCCGTGACGCTGCCGCCATGTTGTTCGACCAGTTGGCGGACAACCGTCAGCCCTACGCCAAGTCCGCCTTCCGAACGGGCAAGCGACCGCTCGGACTGCGAAAACACATCGAAGATGCGCGGCATTATCGCCGGATGAATCCCCATGCCATTGTCTTTAACAAGGATTTCTACGCGGTCGTCAATTTTTCTAACTGTCAAGCGAATCGCTCCACCGCGCTCGGTATACTTGGCTGCGTTATTGAGTACGTTGCCCACTACTTGCGTCAACCTCTGCAAATCCCCTCGAACATAAAGCGGCTCCGGAGCGAGTTCGGTAGAAAAACGATGCGCCTTTTCGCTGATCAACGGCTCGCATAGCTCTATAGCGCGATAGACGACGGAATTGACTTCCACGGCCTCCATCTTTAAGGTGATTTTTCCGGTGGAAATCCTGGCGACATCTAATAGCTCGTCCACCAGACGAATAAGGTGATCGACCTGGCGACCCAGAATATCTTGCGCATACTGGCGAGTTGCATCGGCGGTATTGGGCATCGCCAACAGCTCAAGCGCCGCGCTAATGGGCGCCAGGGGATTTCGTAGTTCATGGCCGAGCATGGCGAGGAACTCATCTTTACGGCGATGCTCCGCCATCAATTCGAGTTCTGCGCGCCGCCTACCCTCGATCTCTCGCGACAGTTTCACGATTTGCTGATTTAAGACAGTAAAGCGGCTTTCCGCTACATGCTTCGGGGTCAGCCTCAAGAGCAGTTGCGATGGCGTCATTCCCTCTTGGAGCCCATATAAGGCGCCTTCGGCACGAAAAGCGACCGATTCGCCCTCGCGTGATATAAGGGTAAGGACTCCAGGAACAAATGATTTGGTTCGCTTACAGTAGCGCAGATAGCGGTTGATTTGCTCTTGGGACTCGGAACATATGTCTGTCAGTGATGTTTGTCCGGCTTCGATGGCATACGCGGTCAGTTGATGTCTGGCTGCAGGGTTCAGCGCTAGGATCACACCATCGGTATCAAGGAGCAAAATGGCTTCCGGGAAAACATCAACGCACTGATGAAACTGCTTTAATGACAGCATGTAGGCCAACTAACTTGCGAAATACTCTCGTCCGTCGACTTCGCATGCTTCTGCCTGCGGCTTCAGATAAACGACGACTTTGCATTCCGGTGCGCCTTCGGCGATGGTTTTCTCGAGGGAGACCTTGGCATAGCCTGTATTTTCTGCGGCGATCACGCCGAAGACATTGGACGTCATCATGCACATGGCGGGACGATCAATGACTTTCTCAGCAAAAGGACATGCGCGATTGCCAAGGATAATTTTTTCGTCTGTCTGCTCCACAATAAAGAAGTCTCCTTGAATGCGCCTTTTAAGATCGACTAGAACTTCCGCGACTTGTTCTTTTGTAAGTTTGTCGACGCTCAAGGATTTACGATAACTTAAGTTGATTTGCTCACCGATATGTTGCCCTACGACACTGATGAATCCTGATGCCCCTTCCAAACCAATGACATCTTGAAGTGTTCCGGACAACTCGCGGATAAGCATTCGAAGAAAAACATCCCGTTCAAGATCAATCGGCAATTCTCTAATCGGGATGACGGAAGATTTTTTGATCATGGATGCTCCTGCAAGCAATGGCGCCGCGCTAAGCTAAGCAAATAACCGTGGACGGAAGACTCCATTAGGCACTCAAATTCCGCATCCGTTTCTGAACAATGGAAGATTTGTATGAGGATGTGCAAAGAGATCGCGATCTATCGAGTATCTGCCGCTCTTAAAACTTGCCTCACCAAGCCCTGTTCGGGAACAGGCTCTTGAACGAAACGCGAGTAAGCCATATGACGCGAACGGTTCACTGCCGCCTTGCCGCCGTCGCCGCCATGTTCCGCAGGGCAGGGCGCCTTCATGTTCTGGCTGCCGAACGCTCCAGCCCTCGAACGCTCGGCTTGCCCGCATCGTTCGCGGTTCATCACCAGGGCGAAATCGTGAATCAATCGGAACAGCAAGAGCCTCACGATGCGTCGGAACCATCAGTACATGGTCTGCCGGCGCGGGAAGCCCGACGGCAACACGGCCGTATGCATCCCAAGCGGAGCAGGCGGCGGATCGCGTTGTTGATTCCGCGAAAGTTCACGGCTCACTCCTGGCCGATTTTCGCCGCTTCCGGGATCAATGGCGCAGCCAACGTCCATCCCTGATCCGTCGACGCGCCCGGTTGCCGCTCCAATCGTTTGCCGCGCGCCGCCATGCGCGCCCGCTATTCGGCCATCCGCATGGCAATCTCCTGCGCCTTTTCCGCTTTGGATTGCCACAACGTTCCTGCGTTCTCGGATTTTCTCACTATGGTTTCCGCCTTGCGCTCGAAGGATTGCCGCGTTGCCCATCCGCGCGCTGGCAACACTGTCGCCATGGCGCGCGCCTTGCAGTCACCTTCGATCGCCGCAGCATGAGCCGCCGATCGGGACGTGTCGGACCACGAGGACGGGCGCGCCGAGTCCGCGCTACAGATCGCAATCGGATGGCAAGCCGCTCGGCGGTACCGAATCGACGCGCCGCATACCCGCCTTGCGCAGCAGATCCACTTCGGCGTCGATTTGTTGCGGAGACAGCTGGCGGTTCCGGGCATGGAAGACCCAGTCGATATCCTGTCGATAGAGGCGGGCCGCGTTCGCGCCCGGCAGCAGTCCGCCCGGGGAAAACCACAGGTTGAAGCTGATCGCCATCGGCACGACCGGATAATTGCGTCCGCCGTGCTGCGCGACCTGGATGCCGTCGATGAAAAAGCGGGTCTTGCCGTGCATCGCCTGCATCACCAGGGTGTGCCAGCCGTCGAGCGAACGGAATTCCTGATGCGCCTGGTTGAACGCCTTCCATGGATTGAGCTGCACCGTCTGCCAGGTGACGCCATAGATGCGGGTTTGGGGATCGCCCCAGCCGCCGTTCGGCAGGTATTCCCAATCCATTTCGCTGTATTCGGGATCGAAGTCGTGCCGGAGCGGACTGGCGGTATAGAAGGTCTGCACGACCACGTCGCCGTCCGGCCCGGAGGCAGGCGCATCGGCGAAGCGGACGCGCGCGGCGTAGGTGCCTTCCAGGTATTTGCGCTGGTGGCAGATCTGCGCGTGGGAGGTGCCGGCGGCAGTGCCGTCGGTGCGCGCCGCGAGGCGCAACAGGCGGTTGCGCGGTTCCGCCGGATCGGCGAGCGGGGCGACCGTTCCGGGGCCCCAGCGCGCGCCTTCGAGACCGGGATGGCCGGGCTTGTCGCGGACGATCCAGCCGCCGCCGGCGAGCGCCGCCGTGTCGGCATAGTCGAAATCGTCGAATAGCAGGCCGTCGTATTCCGCGGTCGGTGCCGCGGACCGCGTACTGCCCTGCGTGGCGCAGGCAGACATCAGGATCGACAGCGCGAGGGCAGATACGAATGCCGGTTTTTCCATGCATGCCATGAGCGCTCCAGCGACAAGTTGTGTTGGCGTGAAATTGGTGGCATTATGGCATAGCATTGGTATTCAAGTGGTATTAACACGATTCCGATAGATATCCCGATAGAGACTGGAAAGGCGATCCTCATGAGCGGACCGACAGATGCGATGACGGCGGCAGCCGGACACGATGTGGAACTCGACAAGCCGGCGCGCCGTTCACCCATGGGCTGGGTGCCGACGCTGTATTTCGCGGAGGGCTTGCCTTACTTCCTGGTCGCGACCGCCGCCGGGCTGATGTACAAGAGCATGGGCGTCTCGAACGAGCAGATCGCGCGCTGGACCGGCTTGCTCGGCTTCGTATGGGTGTTCAAGCCGCTCTGGAGCCCCTTCCTGGAAGCCGCGTCGAGCAAGAAATCGCTGGTGCTGATGTTCCAGGTGCTGGGCGGCATCAGCCTGGGCCTGATCGCGCTGGCCCTGCAATTGCCGACCTATTTCGCCGTGACGATCGCCCTGCTCGGCCTGGTGGCGATCTCCTCCGCGACGCACGACATTGCCGCCGACGGTCTGTACATCGCCAGCCTCTCGGCGCGCCAGCAAGCGATGTACGCGGGCTGGCAGGGCGGCTTCTACAACATCGCGCGCCTGTTCGCGACCGGCGGCGTGGTCAGCCTGGCCGGCCAGTTCGAGAAGGGCATGGCGGTCGCCGATGCCTGGAGCCTCGTGTTCGGGATGCTCGGCGTCGTGATGGCGCTGCTCGCGCTCTATCACTGGTGGGCCTTGCCGGACACGGAGCATGCGCGCCCGAAAGATGTGTCGATGCGCGGGATCGCACGCACGCTCCAGGATGTGATCGTCGAATTCTTCAGGAAGCCCGGCATCTGGATGGCGATCGCCTTCATCATCCTGTTCCGGGCCGGCGAAGGACAGGTGACGACGATCGGACCGCTGTTCCTGCGCGCCGCGCGCGAGGAGGGCGGGCTTGGACTGTCGACCACGGAAGTCGGCATCGTCTACGGCACCGTGGCGCCGCTCGCTTTCATCGGCGGCAGCATCCTCGGCGGCTACTTCACCTCCTGGCTCGGCCTGAAGCGCGCGATGTTTTACCTGATTCTCGCGATGAACCTGCCGAACATCGCCTTCTTCATCCTGAGCGCGGCGACGCCGGACGATTTCGCGGTCATCGCCGCGCTGCTGTCCATCGAAATGTTCGGCTACGGCTTCGGCTTCGTCGGGCTCATCCTGTTCTTGATGCAGGTGGTCGCGGTCGGCAAATACCAGACCGCGCACTATGCGCTCGGCACCGGCGTCATGCAGCTCGGCTACGTGCTGTTCAAAATGATCAGCGGCGACATCCAGGCCGCTCTCGGATACCGGCAATTCTTTCTGTGGGTGTTGTTGTCGGCGATCCCTGTGCTGATCTTGTCGCGCATCGTGCGGATTCCGGACGATGCGCAAGGCAAGTCTTAGCGCGAGCGGCGCTGTCGTGAATGACATGCCAATGCGTGTCGGGCCACGAGCCGGCCACAAACTTGCCAGGACGCTAAGACGACCGCCCAAAGCATGCCAATATGGCCAGTCTTTTTATCGAAATGGTCAACTATTGCTTGCCACTCGGAAATCTTGCTCAATATAATTGCCGTTCCGCTTCTTTCCTGTCACAGGTTTGAGGATCGACGCTTGCGATCATGCAAATTTCCCGCATCAATCGCTACGGCAAGGGGTACGTGAAAATGTCCCGCCGCGCGAAGACGGCAATGAAATGCGGTCCGCAATCCTGTGAAAGTATTGCTCATGCGATTCCGACGCGGCCGTTCCCACGGCCGCCCGGCTGTTCGTACGCTTCACATAAGAAAACAACGCAATGCCGCCAACGACGCGGCGCTGCAACCGGATTGCCGCATCGGCATGTGCCTGCTCGCCAAGTGCATGCCGCCGCGGCAAAAGACGGGCTGGCCGCGGCCTTACTCGGGTGGCGGCAAGCCAGGAGGGATGGCCGTCTGGCAGGCGGCCGGGTTGGAGACATGTACTGGGAAGAAGAAGCATGAAGCTTTCAAACAAAACGGTAGGCACTCGCCTTACCTTGGGTTTTTCATTGGTGCTGGTCCTGCTGATCGCCATGGCCGTGCTTGGCATCACCCGCATGGCGCAGATCCAGGAGCGCCTCGAAAAGGTGGTCAACGTCAAGAATGTGGAGACGCGCCTGGTGATCGACATGCGCGCGATCGTGAAGGACCGCACCGTATCCTTGCGCAACCTGTCGCTGCTCACCGATGCCGACGACATGAAGCCGGAAATCGACCGCATCAAGGAGCAGACGGCGAAATACGCGGAGTTCGAGCAAAAGATTTCCACGATGTTCGACGGCGAGCCGACCACGACGGCGGAAGAGAAAACCATCCTCGCCACGATCAAGGAACAGAATGCCGCGGCGGTCCCCCTGATCGAGAAAGCCATCGGCCTGTGGCTCGAGAACAAGCCGGAAGACGCCACCAAGATCCTGATCAAGGAAATCCGTCCGGTGCAGAAGAAGTGGATGGAGGCGCTCGATGAGCTGGTCGCCCTCGAGGACAAGTTGAACGAGCGCGCCGCGGTCGAGGCGCGCCAGGCTTTCGGCAGCGCGCGCACTTTCATGATTTCACTCGGACTGCTGGCGGTGATCGCCGGCACCGTCGCCGGCTTCGCGATCGCGCGCAGCATCCTGCGCCAGCTCGGCGGCGAACCGGTTTATGCGGCCAAGATCGCGGGACAGATTGCCGCCGGCGACCTGTCGGGCGACATCGAGACCAAGTCGACCGATCCGTCCAGCCTGCTGGTCGAGATGAAGGTCATGCGCGACAGCCTGGTCAACATCGTCAGCCAGGTGCGCGCCGGCACCGATACGATCGCCACCGCGTCGAGCGAGATCGCGGCCGGCAACCTCGATCTGTCGTCGCGCACGGCGATGCAGGCGGGGGCGCTGGAGAAGACCGCGTCGTCGATGGAAGAGCTGACGGCGACCGTGAAGCAGAACGCCGACAACGCGCGCCAGGCGAACCAGTTGGCGGCCTCGGCCTCGGAAGTCGCGCGCAAGGGCGGCGCGGTGGTCGGCGAAGTGGTGCACACCATGGGCTCGATCAACGAATCGGCGAAGAAGATCGTCGACATCATCGCCGTGATCGACGGCATCGCCTTCCAGACCAATATCCTGGCGTTGAATGCCGCCGTCGAGGCGGCGCGCGCCGGCGAGCAGGGGCGAGGTTTCGCGGTCGTGGCCGCCGAAGTGCGCAGCCTGGCCCAGCGTTCCGCCAACGCGGCCAAGGAAATCAAGGCGTTGATCAGCGACTCGGTGGAGAAGGTCGATAGCGGCACCAAGCTGGTCGATCAAGCCGGCGCCACGATGGACGAGGTCGTGGAAAGCGTCAAGCGCGTCACCGACATCATTAGCGAAATCACCGCGGCGAGCCAGGAGCAGAGCGCCGGCATCGAGCAGGTCAATGAAGCCATTCTCGACATGGAAAGCGTCACGCAGCAGAATGCCGCGCTGGTCGAGCAGGCCGCATCGGCGGCGCAGAGCCTCCAGACCCAGGCTTCGGAGCTCGCCAACGTCGTCACGCTGTTCAAGCTGTCGGCGGAGCAGCAATCCGCCTTCCAGGCGCAGGCTGCCGCGACGATGCAGCACGCCGAGCTGAGGCCGGTGCCCGCGCCTGCGCCGCGTGCCGCCGCAAAAGCAACACCGTTGCCGTCCGCGCGTCCGAAGAAGCTTGCGCTCGGCGGATCGCGCATCGATGATTGGGAAGAGTTTTGAGCGCGGCGCATGGCGCCGTACGAGAAACGCTCCGGGTCGTTCTTACTTTGAAAAAAGCATTTTTATGAAAACTCGCAATCTCCGCATTTCCGCCGCGTCCGCCGCCTTACTGCTGATGACCGCGGCTCCCGCCATCGCCGCCGACGCGACGGTGGACTTCAGCACGTGTTCCAAGCCCGAGTATCCGCGCGCGTCGCTGGTCAACGAAGAGCAGGGCACGGTGACGCTGGCCTTCCTCGTCGCGCCCGACGGCGCGGTCGCGGAATCGAAGATCGAAAAGTCGAGCGGTTTCAAGAATCTCGACAAGGCGGCGCAAAAGGCGCTGAGCGCCTGCAAGTTCAAGACCAAGTCCAAGGAGGCGACCTGGACCAAGATGGATTACGTCTGGAAGCTTGAGTGAGCCCCGGGAGAGGGATGGTCTCGCGGCCGGCAGGGCTGCGAATCGGAAAAACAATCGGCCGCGAATGCGGCCGATTGTTTTTGGTGCGCGGTGGACGCGGCGCGATGGATAACTCGTGCTGTCGCTCGCGTCAGCGTGGTTCACTTGCGGGTGTTCATTTTTTCGAGGTATCAAAATTCATTTGCCGCCTACGAGAGGCCATAATCATCATCATCGAGAGCCGTCGCTGATCGATCGCCGAAGAGGCGAAGAGCCAGGCTGTCCATATGTTTGAGCACCTCCCATGGTTCCGGTAATGTTTTCGCAAACTCCACAAGACCTTCGAAAGCCTCTGCTTGTCGATCGCGGGGAAGGAAGGAAATCTTATTGGCCACGGATTTGAGCACATTTCCTGGTTCCCGTAACGTTTTCGCCAACTCCAAGAGATCACGGAAAACCTCCATTTGGCGAGTGGGGCGGAGAAACGGAAATGTGTCGATTATTTCTTTGAGCAACGCCTCGCCTGGTTGCTTTGATGTTTTCACATCCTTCCAGAGTTCGTCGAAGGCCTCTATTCTTTGTTCGTTAGGAAGATGTTTAAGTCGGAGAGCCCGTACCATGAGCCTTGCCTCGGGTTGCAAGGAGGTTTGGACTGGCGAGAAAAGGTCATCGAATACCTTCTGTCGTTCATCCTCATCCGTGGAGAAATAAAGGTCGATGCTTATTGTATCGAGCACCTTGTCCGGATGCTCCAAGGTTGTCGCAGCCTTCAAGAGATCACGGAGGGCTTCCATTTTTCGACTATCGGGGAGGGACCGACATTTTTCGGCCATTTTTGCGAGCACCTTTCCCCGGTCGCCCGGCGCCAGCAGGCTTTGCTCATTCTCCAAGAGGGCGGTGAATGCCTTGTAGCTCTCGTCGCCGTGCAGTTTGGCGAAATTTTCGGCCAATCTGTAGAGTGGGCGCTGGCGGCACGAGCTCGGAATATCTTGGCTGCCCTCTATGGTGGTGTGGACCCCTCTTAGGATTCCGAGAAAACTTTCCGGTTTGTCGTACTCGCCCAAGCTAGAAACCCGGCTTGCCAATCTGCTTAATATTGCGCTTTCCTTTCTGGCGCGAATGATCTGATTCTTGTCGGGATGCAGATGATCTTGGGTCTTCTTGTTCGCCTGCATAAGACTGGCAAGCTCTTCGGAATGGAGATAATTCGATATCGTCGAAAGTAAATAACGGTTGCTGAGGGTTTCATGCCCGAGATGGGCGTGGGACTGAGTTCCTTGGTTCATGCTGATCATGTGAGTTCCTTTTGTTCGCTACTCGTTCTTGAGTCTGCAGCCAGCGACCGGAGATAGAGTTGTGTTTTGCTATTAAGGTTGATATTTCGCCGATAACCGTCGATCGGTGAGGCCGTTCATTTGTGGCTTTTGCTAAATCAACGTTCAACCCCTTAACACATTAATCTTGCTTGTATAAGCGCAATTCCGGCTGTGAGCCTGCTCGACCATGAGGCGAAGAGAGGGAGCGGATCAGGACGCGAGCGCATGCAGAAAAAAAATCGGCCGCGAATGCGGCCGATTTTTTTGCGCCGACACGAGATTCAATCGCGGCAGGCTAGGAGACGCAATTCCGCCGCCAGCGCCGGCTGCATCGCGTCGAGCTCGCGCGCCATGCGATGGAGCGTGGCGGCATCTTCAGCGCGGCGCACGGCATAGGTGTCGGACATCGATGCAGGTGCTTGCAGCAAGCCGCGCACGGCATTCAGCAGGCGGGCCAGCAGTTTGCCGCCGGTCTCGGCGGGCGAGGCGCGATGCCAGCCGAGCGTCGCGGCGGCGACGGCATTCGTCACCGAAACGGCCGGCGCGGGCGGGATGCCTCGGGCATAGGCATGATACGGAATGGCCATGATGTTTCCCTTTCTGATCTTTGAATCTGTTTTCCTGCCGAACAGTATAGGGAGGTGAAGATATAAATCAAATTTCAATATCTGATATGAGCAATATGATCTATGAATATCATCCTGTTGCTCGTAGCTAAGCTATTGAATTTACTAGGAATGTGGAAAGAGGCAGGTCTGGATGAATGCAAGCGCGGCGGCCGGGAAAATCTTTTTCGGTGTCTTAAACTTTCTAGGAGGCAGGGCGTCCAATGCACTTCTAAGTTAAGTACATATTTTTGTACATTGTACGAATTTCTGTTCATCCACTGCAAGTCTCTGTTTTGACGATGGTTTTTTTACTCCTTTGAAGTTCCTAAGGAAAACTGTGTATAAAATTTCGTACAATGCGATGGAGGGCATTCTCTTCAATCTGTTAAGCCTTTGATTTCATAGGACTATTCTTGCTGGCATCGTAATTGCTATTCCGAACGGAATTTGGCGTTATCTTGCCAAGCGTCTTTTGCGGTTCGACTCATCATTTTTTACAGGAGAGACAAAGTGAGCAACATCAAATACACCGAAGATCACGAATGGCTGCGCACGGAGGCGGATGGCAGCGTGACGGTCGGCGTCACGAACTATGCGCAAGAGCAGCTCGGCGACCTCGTGTATATCCAGTTGCCGGAAGTCGGACGCGAATTCGCGAAGGGTGACGAAGCCGCCGTGATCGAGTCGGTCAAGGTGGCCGGCGAGATCAAGATGCCGGCCGCCGGCGCCGTCACCGAAATCAATCAAGCCATCGCCGACGATCCGGCGCTGGTCAACCAGGATGCCGAAGGCGCCGCCTGGTTCTTCAAGTTCAAGCCGGCCGATGCCGGCGAACTCGACGGCCTGCTCGACAAGGCCGGTTACGACAATTTCATCGCCAACCACTGATTGATTGGCAAGGCGGAGTCCGGATCAAGCCGGACCCGCCGAACGATTTCCATCCGGCGCCGCGTTTTGCGCCCACCACACCCTGACGGACAGATTTTCCATGGACATCAACACCTCGCAACTGCGCCGCTCGTTCGATAGCCTCGAACAGCGCAATGAATTCATCGCCCGCCACATCGGTCCCGACGAAGCCGAACAGGCACAGATGCTGAAGACGCTAGGCTACGATTCGATCGATGCGCTGATCGACAAGCTGATCCCGGCCGGCATCCGCTCGAGCGCGCCGCTCGCGGTCGGCGAATCGCGCAGCGAAGCGCAGGTGCTGGCGGACATCAAGGCCATCGCCGCCAAGAACAAGGTGTTCAAGTCCTTCATCGGCGCCGGTTACTACGACACCTATACGCCGACCGTCATCCTGCGCAACATCCTCGAGAATCCTGCCTGGTACACGGCGTACACGCCGTACCAGCCGGAGATTTCCCAGGGCCGCCTGGAAGCGCTGTTGAACTTCCAGACCATGGTCAGCGATCTGACCGGCATGGAAATCGCCAATGCCTCGATGCTCGACGAAGCGACCGCCGCCGCCGAGGCGATGACGATGTGCTTCCGCGCCACCAAGGGCAACGCCAAGACCTTCTTCGTTTCCAAGGATTGCCATCCGCAGACCATCGACGTGGTGCGCACGCGCGCCCAGCCGCTCGGCATCGAGGTCGTGGTCGGCGACCATCGCGTCGACGCCAACAATCTCTCCTATTTCGGCATGCTGCTGCAATATCCGGCCTCGACCGGCGAAGTCTACGACTACGCCGGCGTGGTCCAGCAAGCCCATAGCGCCGGCGCGCTGGTGGTCGTCGCCGCCGACCTGCTGTCGCTGACCATGCTCGAACCGCCGGGCGAGTTCGGCGCCGACGTGGTGGTCGGCAATACGCAGCGCTTCGGCGTGCCGCTCGGCTACGGCGGTCCGCACGCGGCCTTCTTCGCCACGCGCGACAGCTTCAAGCGCGACATGCCGGGCCGCCTGGTCGGCGTGTCGATCGACAGCCACGGCGAGCGCGCCTACCGCCTCGCGATGCAGACGCGCGAACAGCATATCCGCCGCGAGAAGGCCACCTCGAACATCTGCACCGCGCAGGCGCTGCTGGCGATCATGGCCTCGATGTACGCCGTCTACCACGGGCCGCAAGGCCTGGCCATCATCGCCGAGCGCGTGCATCGCCTGACCGCGACGCTGGTCGAAGGCATGCGCAAGCTCGACCTCGACGTGCCGACGCAAGCCTTCTTCGACACCATCACCGTCAAGACCGGCAGCCGCACGCAGGCGATCCACCAAGCCG
>Ga0196972_1000503_pt1 | contig 19626 bp, 12 predicted proteins | sample S1v_2013CmetaG_FD_148618 | JGI IMG/M metagenome (GOLD analysis project Ga0196972, IMG submission 148618) | Soil microbial communities from Anza Borrego desert, Southern California, United States - S1+v_20-13C | ecosystem: Environmental > Terrestrial > Soil > Desert | place: USA: California...
AAGCCTATTGCTGATAGGCTAGCTTTGCTATTCTCTTTTTGCCTAAGAAATAATTTTTTATTAAAGTACTTGACTGCGATTAGCTGGTTTATATGATGGACGGGTGGCTCCAAAGCTTATCCCATAAGGTCTTACTCTAACTAACTGATTATTCACTTAAACTAATTTCCAACTTGAAATTCTATAAAATCTCTTGAAGTTGCTATTGTTGAGTCATCAGCCTTCGGGTGTTCAACCACTTTCCTTAATTCCTCCAACAATTCTTCTTTACACTCCCCAGTACTAGCGTTTATCATACGATTAAGCATCCAAACGGTATGTTCCGTTGGTCGCCTATGCAGTGATTGTATGAGTTGTTCTTTATATTGATAATTTTCGATGAAGTGAACTAATGGTCCTGGTGCCCCGAAATCAACACCCGGATTCTTCTCCATCAATTCGAGAATAGGTTGAATTGCATCATATGCGAAATCCTTACCTTCGAGTCGATCAGTAACTTCATATGCAACCTCAATAAAATTATCACTATTAACATTATTAGTTAATAGTTCAATTAAGCTGATCAATTCACCATTCATCTGAATTCTCCATTCTTCTAATTTCTATTTTTCAACATAACAAAGTAAATCACACCCGTCTGTCATATAACGTTCCGCACTCACGACGCCACTGAACCGGACCCCAAAGTCCTACCTCTTGGCAGCGCTTGTCGCCGGTGAAGGGGTGTGGGAGGGCACTTGTCAATTGCTGCCCAACTGTCAACGAGAGTGCATTGTTATCGGATGTGTGACGAGCGTATCATGACGCCTTGTGCGTCATTTCATTAGTTTAATAACTTTCCATCCTTATTCAAAATATATAAGTTTTTCTCCCAATCATGTATATATATCAAATCATCCCTTATTTCAAACTCATTACCACCTTCAGGGCTCACGAAAACATCACGTCCAGAAAAACTCCACTCAATTAGCCCTTTCCTACTAACTTTCGTAATTTCAATTTCACCATGGATCAAATATGCATTATCAAACTTAAATAACTTGAAGCATGTAATGCATGGTGTTCCAAGTTTCCAATTTATCGTAAGATTTGGTATTGATAAACTACAGATAAAATCTCCAATTATAAGTATTAGATTATCATCATCAATTAAAGTAGATCTTTCACCAATGCTTGTTATGCGTCCATTTGGTCCGATGACAATTACCTTCATTAGAAACCCATTTGAATTATGTATTTCAATACAGTATTTAGACGCATACATAGGATTGGTCCAATTTTGTTCATGCTCATTGAGCCAAATCTCTGCCTGATAATTGTTTATATTATCACTTGAACTAGGCGAATACTTTGTATACTCACTTATCTTGATAGTAAATTCATTCAAATAGTGTATTATCATATTACACCTCATCAGCTTTAGAAAATTAATTATCAACTTCCGTAGGGTATTATTCTCGTCAAATGTCCTATAACTACTCCACTAACGTATTTCGTGTTATATCAAAATACGGTATATAATACGAATTCTATTTCGTATATACCGCTTATAGCTGTTAAACCCACCTCATAAACTTATAATAAATTAACTTGTACACGTCACGTCAGCTTATCTTTTACAATTTATAACAATACTAGTTTCTCCTCCATGTTCATTAATTCCTTTATCGTCTAACTTTACAATCCTGACTTTCGTCCGCAAATTTCGACACCCAAAGGTATTCTAACTCAAAACAAAAGAGACCAACTTTTCAGTTGTGTGAGTTATAACATAGATTGTCACAAAACTAGCCCCTAAACATTTAATTTTATAAATAAATATGTCATTTTTTATATCATATACTGTCATAAGTACGTAAACTTATAATTTCAGTTGTCATAATATGTATCTTAAAGCTTAATTTCTCTTATATCTAACCACTTTCTAACTGCTGTGTCTAGTATTATATTCGCCTTATGTATATATTTAATGTCCAAAAACACAAAAGAATACGGTGCAGGTTTTTCACATAATTGTTTATGTCTTTAGAAATATAAATCCTGCACCGTCACACTACTTTTGCTACTAAAATAACTTTTTTCGTATTATAAACTAATCCATTTTTAACGACCTTATTATATCTTGTATTTCTTGGTTTCTACAAAAAAACGTCTTTGAGATCCCAGATTCTTCTGCAATACTAATATATGTTACAGGTTTATCGCTCTCTTTAAGCTTCTCTATAGTCTTTTTTATTGCTAAAATCTTTTTGTTGTACCAGATTTCCTTGATGCTTTCATTATGTTTATTAACTTTCTCCTTAATCCATTGATATAGACCTGGAATATTATCCTTAATCCAATTTGATGATTTATTGAGAAAAAAGCACACTTCTGAACAATTTATAATTTCTACTTTCTGTTCTTTCAAATTAAATAGAAGCCTTACCTTAATCTTCAACTTCTCTGTTAATTGTTCGATTCTTACTAACTTTTGTTTTTTTATAGCTTCATGTATAACCTCATTAATTTTGTGTTTATTTAATGTGCTGCAGCTTACCTTTAGCATCTCTGAAATACCTTCTATACTTATTGTGATATCATTTTCAATACAAAATAATATACAATTTTCGATATCTTGCGTCCAATCCTTTTTCGTCATCCTATGAATTTTTCTTTTCATACCTATTTCTTTATTAGAATCAAATAGCAAGAACTCTTGAACCTCTTTCATCGCATGATAATAATAATACTCAGCCTTTTTCCATCCAAATAAATCATATGCATTCTTCATTCGTTTTCCAGGAGCCGACGTAAGAATCTGGAAACATTCTCTTATATCATGCGATATGTTTAGAGGGGTATATTTGCTTAAAATAGATGCATTTATTAACTTATTATAGCTTAAATATCCTACGGCCTTAAATATTGTTTCAGGGGACCTTCCCAATTTCTTAACAATTGCACTAGGTGTCATCCCTGTCTCAAGTAACGGTTTTACACCATACCAAATCGTATTAATTTCATCATCTATAGAATTCCATTCATTATTCATTCGGCTATAACCATATTTCATAAAGCAACTCATACAAACTGAAGCATATTTGTATTTTCCAATCTTACACCTAAATTGATTAATCTCTTTCATATGTCTATTAGTCCCGTATGATAAACACCACGGTGCTAAGCAGGGACCTAATTGATGATCATAGTTAATGTGGATCAGTGAATCAATAAACAAGTCGGGTATTACTAGATCATGAAATTCTTCAAGACTATAGTTAATCTTTCTAATTAGAGAAAGTAGTCTATTAACGGTGACGTATTCTATTAATGAATTTTTCTTAATTGAGTTTATGAGTCTATTGATAAATCGGTTTTCTAGTTTATCATTTATATTATAAATATGTGCAATATAAATATAAGCTATAGCAATCCCAACAAGTCCCTTATTAACATTTATATTGCTTATAATCTGTGTATTATTGTTAAGTAAATAGTGCCAATCTTTATAGTATCTCAATTGTTCGTTTACAAAAGTTGGCTCTAAGCCCTTTGTAGATTCCTGTTCATAAAGAAAACGCCCGCATTTGTAACACATATATTCCGAAGTACTATTAGTAATATAAGGCTGTCTTTCCCCACATGCTTTGCATATAGAAGTCAGCATAGAATTATGTTTGTCACAAATCTCTATCTCTTTTATTTGCCATAGCATTGGGTAACCTTCATTGTCTCTCAAGCATTCTGGGCAAAACCGTCTTTCATCTTTAATAAGCATATATCTTAAAACATTCTTATAATCATTGATTTGTTCCTCATCAGAGTTTAACCATTTCTTATATACATTTATAAATGTCATATTTATTATTCGAGATTTCTCAATTCCAAGTAGGTATGATATCTTAATTAATTCTTGTTGTGAAAGTGATGTTGTATCTAAATAAAATGCTCTAGATGAAATTGAACAGTTATGCGCTATTGAATCCATAGTTACATAGCTAATGAGTTCGCTAATACTTATAAAATTTGCATGCGCAACTCTAGCTAAATATGCACTAAATATCTCATTCTGCTTTGGCATAAGTCTTATAGTAAATTTCTCGATCAAAATTACACTTCCTTTATAATTGATGATTTCAAAATATAATAAAGCATATAAAAAAATAACTGCATAAACGCAGTTATTTTAGTCCACATATTTACTTTTAGACCTATTATTCCCTTAAATTATAGTAATATAAGTATATTAACCTAACTTTAGTAAATTATTATGTTGCATTAATAAACTATGAATTCTTCTAGTGAGATCAGGCATGTCCCTAACAATCACGGTCCTATTTTTCCCAATATAGGAATATAGCTCTTTTGAACATACTCTTTTATTAATATTCAAGCTTAAATACTCCTCAACTTTTTTTGCAGCATAATCTCTAAATTCATCAATAGTTTGCTTTTTCTGATCACCTTTGTAATCAGCAATCAACTTATTACATCCCCAATTCCTAATTGTCTCAGGATATACTTGCAGCTTTTCACAAACCTTCCTTATTGTAATGTATTCTTTTTGTTGTATTAACTCAGTAAGAGCTCTTTCTACTTGAGCCATTTTTATATCAGTACTAAGTTTCATAACTCTTTTTCGTTGTTGCCTCTTCTCTGCATTTATTACCTCAATATTATACCTATATTGCAAAAAGTGCATATAGCTTGTCCAGTCTGTCCATTTCCTTATCTCTTTAATCTTGGCGCCACTAGTTACACTGTTTTTGAATTTATTGAGCAGGATAATATCTAACTTAAATGTTACTATGTTTGAAAGCAAAAACAATTCTCTACTTGAAAAATAAGCAATACATCGTCTGAGGCGGTCCTCTGTCATATTAATTGTCTTGGAGATTTCTTTTATTGACATCTTACTATCTTTGAATGGAAGAAGCTTATTATAAGAATCTATAAAATATGTTCTTTCAACTAGATTATTTCGCTCATCAAATGCGTAATCACACCCGCAATCAGGACAGTATAAATAATATACAAACTTAGTGCCATTTTCTCGTGTCTTAGATGATGTCCCTGACTTAATTAGACTTCCCTTGATTAAATAACTCTTGCACCACGGTGCACGGCAAGCTACCCCTTCAGATTTTAATCTCGCTTTTTCTTTTATAGAGTTTTGAAAGTTGTCATCTAAGTCCATATTAAGAAAACTACTAATTTCATAGTTGTATTTCCCCAATAACTTTTGTATAAATGATATATGTAATACTCTTTGTTGAGATAATGATCCTCTAGCATTCTGTAAAAGTGATGGCAGCAACAATTCATTTTCCAATTTGTCCTTAATTCTTTCTCTATTAAATTCCAATTTAAAGTCATTTAACAGAAATAATGCTTTAATAGCTAATTCATTAGAATTAATTTTAAATGTAGATGGTGCTAATAAATAGTTCCAAAATGAATAGCACCATTCTTGTGATTCTAAATCGAATACTTCTGCTATTTTCTCATTATGAGTGAGTAAAGAAAGGCCACAGTGAGGGCATCTTGTAATTTCCCTTACTGCTCCTCTATAAAGTATTATTTTACAATGTGGACACATATTTTCTAAAAGTCTTTTATGTGTCGTACAAAATTTAATGTCCGTAATATTCCAAACTAATCTATAAAATGGTTTTTCCTTAAGACAGTCTGGGCAGAAATAGTAACAATCTCTGATCATTTCACTTAGGAATCTTGATCTTTCTAAATCTCTATCGCAACAAAACTTGTCCAATGCATAATAAAACGTAGTACTGAGCAGCTCACATTTATCTAGCCCTGACACTTCCACTAATTTATCTATGTCAATCACATTAATAGGGGCAAAATCCAGCACGCATATATTGCTCATTTGTACATATCTATCTTCGGATTTCCTTACAAAATTCCAAAGTGCAAGTAAGTCAATACCATTTCCTTCTGCAAATCTTATCATAAAACTTGATAAAGATTCTCCTTGATAAGGGTGCAACCGCACCGTAAACTTTAAATAACTCATATTACCTCCAAGTTTAATTTACCCTTCCCGTTTCAAATTGATCTAAAGAGTAAAATAGTAATTAATCATTTTCTACTTGTTTTATGTACTCTTCACGGCTTAATTCTGTAATTATCGCAGGTACTTTGTTTATGCCAACAATTCTCGCCGCACAAAACCTCTTAAATCCATATAAAAGGGAGTACTTACTATCCTCAATATTCCTAACTACAATAGGTTCTATTATATTCTTTTCATTGTAAACTTTAAGCAAAATACCATTTAAATCGAGCACACCCGTACTTAAGTGTATCTGTTCAGTAATCATTATATCTTCTAGATTTAATTCTACTATCTGATGTTTTGTTTTAGATTTCGAATATACATGCTTTACTTCGCTAAATTCAAAGCTGCTTAAGGCATCCTGGATCATTTCTGAATTCTGAATAGCAGCTGTTTCTCTATTTTCGTTCTTGTAATATATTCTATTATCATCAAGGGAAAGATTTCTTAAGGCATGTCCAGCATGTCTATGCGCAATCTTATGAAACGTATCTCGATTATTAACTTTTACAAACTTAATATTGCTATTTATGTTATTTATGTGAAGAGCAAGTTGCAAATATTGCTCAAGTGGATTCTGAGAATATTTACAGCATAATTGAACTAAGCTCTGAAAGAATAACTTTTTTCTACACAATTTATTCATATTTTCTACAACATCTTGAACATCACATCTTATCTCAACGAGATCAACTTGTTCATCTATTTCTATATTATTAATGGCATGAATTATAGCAAGTAGTTCTGACTGTCGGCTATTCTCAGCTTCTGCGATACCGTATCCTATAGTATATTTAGTCGCACATACATTATAAAAGTATACAAAGCTCCATCCGGCTTTTCTATTCTCATATGCACCATCAGTATAAATTATTAATTTTCTCATCATCTTAACACCTCATTTTGAAACAACTTTACATTTATCACTTTCTAACATCTTATTGAATTCACTTTCTGGAATATCGCCTACTATATTTTGATATGCCTTATATAAAATATCTGCATTAATTTGTGCTTTTGTAATATCATTAAAGCTATCATCAAATACACCATTTAAGCGATAGGCCTCTTGAATTGTTTCTGTCACTATCCCGACTAAGCCCTTACTCATATGAAATATTAATAGAGGCAATTTTGTTTTTACATCACCAAGGCCTATGCGAGTTGATGGAGCAATTTGTTCCTCGATACTTCCAAGTAAGGCACAGAACCCTTCATCACAGCTTTGAAACTTTTCTAGTTTTAAATGTGTAAAACGTCTAAAATACTGAAAGTTCAATTGCCGCAATGCTGCAGTTTCAGGTGACCCCATGCATACTAGCGATACATTTGCAGTATTACCTATGTATTTTATTGCTTCCATTGCCTCAACATGTTTAACATATTTAGATGAAAGTATATAGTTCATCTCATCAAGTATTATCATCTGGACTCTTTGCTTCGCGATTAGCTTAAACGCTCGGTCTTTTACCTCCCCAATTCTTGGCTGGCTTTTAAAAGTAGGTGCACCCAAAGCTCTAATTATTGACTGATACAATTCAAGTATTGTAAACGGATCAGGTAATTCAACATAAACAACTGGTCTTATATCACATTCATCACCATTTTCAGCAATATTTATATATCCTGGACGTGAAGTAGCATAGTGCTTAGCAAGTTGACTTTTACCTGTACTTGATTTTCCAGTAATAAACAAGTGTCTCGGTGTATTACAGGAACCCATGAACTGCTGATGTTCTAATACAGAATCAAGCATATCCCATATTTTTTTTATGTTAGAATGCACAACGTAAAGCTGTACAATACGTTTGGCAAATGCCTTACACTCATTATCCTGCATTGCTCTCTGATTCACTCCCTGCCTTATTTGCTTCTTCAACCAATTCTTCTACAGTCTTTTCTTTATTTTGTGGTGGCATACTGGGTTGTATAGGTCTTGAAGAATCTAATCCCATTCGTTTTGCCACCGTAATAAGTTTCTTATTGTTTTTGCCCCTTTGTTCCATTTGGTCCTGAAGTTCTGCCAATGCAGTAGTTATTAATCTAGTACTAGGAATTTGGCTCCTTTTCACTTCCCCCTCAATACGGAGGCTTTCAAGCACTTTCTCATAAGTATATCTATTAACGCCAAGAAGTTCTGTAGCACTTGGTATTACTGCAGGTACCTCTACATATGTATCCGATTTAGGTGGTAATAAGTAAACTCTTGATATGTCATCATCATCATATTTAACCTTATATTTAATTTCTCGACTACTAATCAAATGTGAAAGCTCATCTGTTCTATATAAAACATTACCCAGGCGTATGCCATCTCTTGTGTATGGTTTATCCGTAGATGGTAATAGTTTGATTCTAAAACTTTCTTCTTCTGCTATATTCACAAACTCAGGAAATCCAGTTTTTTTCAATCCTTCTTCGTACCTGATTAAAGGAGTATTTTCATTTGGAGGTAACCCCTCGTGTACATCACACTGATAAATATCAGTAATATACTTAGTTACAAAATATCTAATATCATCTAGCGTATATGCTGCTTCCTTACTTGGTTCATAATCACCCCATTCTCTAAAGCTACTTTTTGTAGTACCGTCAAGCCTATGAATTAATTCTGTATCTAGTGTTCGAAAAAACCTTTCTATAGCCGAACCATAACGTGGAGTGCCAACCGGCCTATACATGACATTTGCTTTTAATACCTCATTAATAATTCTTATTACTCTAGGGCTTCTGAATTCACCACCATTATCAAACATTATATTAGTCGGAATACCATAAACACCCCACTCTTCTCTTGTACCATATCTCTCTTTTGCTCTCTTAAAAAAAACACCATGTTGCAAAGCTTTAATGGTTCGATTAATTGATGGCGGTTCTAACGAAATATATGCACACCATATTTCCCGGCTATATAAATCAATACCCGCTGTAAGCCAAGGTTTTTTAAGTACACGTCCGGTCTTTTCATCTATAACCAAAATATCTAACTCTTTATGGTCGATCTGAATAATATGAAGCGGGTATAATGCTTCATTGTTTGTGAATCCCCTTTGTATTGGATCAAATTTCTCTGATGCTTTTTTCCCTTTTCTTAATCTAGATAAAAGCTGCTCGTCCAAACGTTCTAACATCTTATATATTGTTATTTGCGGTGGCGTCTCGAAATTTCGTTTTTTGCATGATACATCAATATAGTCATAAACTGCTTTATACGGAATTCCTTTTGGATTAAGACAATGATTCTCAATTGATTCTTTAATTATTGGAATATATTTATCATCTAATCTTACTTTAAGAATATCTAAGACAACGTCTGGCTTACGTGGATTACATATGGGGATGCATTTTTCATCAGATCTCGACTTAGTTATATCACAATATTTAGGAATAAGTCCGACTTCCCCGTCTTCAAGACTATAACCATTCTCCACACCTCTATAATTCGATAAGTAACGTTTTATAGTTCTCTCTGACATCCCATATTGCTGAGATATCTTATTTATTAATTTCGCTTGAGTCAAACTATAGATCGTTTCATTATCATCTAGGAATCTCATATACTCCTGCATAAATAGATGGGCAGATTTTATATCACCTACTTTTGCTTTTGTCAAGAGAAGTATTGGTTCAATCATCTTATAACGTTTTGATACCTTTTCTCTACTCTTTTCAGATAAAGCATCAAGCTTATCTTTCAGTTGATTTCTTTGAATATCAACTTCCTTAGACATTGTGTCTCCAGGCATAAACGAAGGATCTCCTACTAGTTGGAAAAAATTCATTCTCAGAGTTTCTCCATCATCTTCAAGTCTTTTTATTACAATATCAGGCGGCTCAATCTGTAATACAATGTATTTTTTGCTATAGTAATGAAATATTGAATTAATTTTTAGTTGGTTTAATCTCATACAATCAAGCCTCCATAAAGTACGTTTTAAAATGACTCTCTTCAAATAAATTTACTGAAATCTCACTATTTATATTAATCTGCTTGGTAAGGTCACACGAGAATAGTCCAATCGCAATAAGATGATAGATAATAGGAATCAAGTAAAGTGTATTTGATTCACTCGATATATTTTTAAGTAACTCTACTATCTTCAGTTGTTCAGAACTCTTCATTCTAGACATTATCAGTGGTATATGCTGCTCATAATATTTTGAACGTTTCACAAAGCCGATTAACATCTTTATATTTCTAATTACTTCATCTGGAAGTTGCTTAGGATACACCACTTTATAATTCCATTTATGACTTTCAGCATATTTAAAACATGCTTTATTAACTGTTTCAATTCGTTTATCTAATGGGTCAGGTGCCTCCTTTATTTGATATAAGCAAGGTAACTGACCTTGTCTAAACACAAGCACGTCCGGTACATGTTCCCAACACCGTACAACTCCATTACTATCATAGTATGGTACGGGTACTTTTACTGGTTGTACATAATATCTTTTGGTTAGAATGTCTAGCTCAAGAAGAAAGTAAAAGTAGCATTCGTTTAGAGACTGATACTCAACAGCCCTTTCCATCTTGTTACTATAAAAAGATCCAATTATATGCGGATGTTTCCAGCTTATTTTGTTATCGACTTTCCTCTTAGGACTATACAACTGATCCTCTACCCCCCAAGTTTTGTACCTTAAATCCATTTCAAATTCCTCCAAATTAATCGCAACCATTATAATAAATACCAATGTACCACGTATGTAGTACATTGTATAAAAAGAAACCCCCTAAGAATATCTTAGGGGGTTAACTATATATACTTTACTGTTCGACGACATTATCATAAAGCTCATCCTTCTGGTTATTTATTTGTTGCGAAAGTTTATTTTAATAGATTCATTTCCACATTTGATGAATTTTATACATTATATCTTATCTTTATAAATAATTAAAAGAGTAAAACTGCGATCAATAATTCGAAATTTGATGAAAATATTATTTTAATTCTTAATACTCTAAACTACTGATAACTAGTTTAGTACATAGCCATTACTTTCCCAATCTTCTTTTCCGATTTACTCAATGGTTTTTAACCCAAATGTGTTTTTCAGATCGTTTATAACAGAGTTGAACTCACCATTAAACTTTTGATTGACTGAATCAAAAGAGCCTATTAATCTTTCATATATCGGGTTTCCAAATATCTCCTTTATGTCAATATCTCGTTTTGATGCTACATTTGAAGCAAAAACATCCTTGATTTTCTTGAGAATAACAATTTGCTCATCCGTGAAGTTGTATGTTTGAATGTACGAAAGATAATTCTTTTCAATACGCTCTTTAGGTGTTGGAATTTTCTTTTGTCCTAATGCGTGTAGCAAAAACTCCCATGCTGAGCCTTGAGGATAATCATACATTTTCTGTAAATGTCCTTCATCCAAAAAAGTGTTGGGAAGACTTAACCACTCAATAAAGCTTACAACTTCTTCCTCTGTTGGTTGGTAGTCGGGCTGTTGTGCTTTTTCTTTCAAATCAATTATTATAGGATCTAGACTCTTCTTTAACTCTTCTTCAAATATTCTTTTCGCTTCTTCAATTGGGATATTGTCCTTAATAACAATTGTATCACCATGTATTTCAACACGTTGTATTAGATTAGCTGGATCTGGGTTATCAATCAAAAAATAATCGCCTTTAGGACTGGTTACACCACCTATAGTGGTTTCTCTGCCTGCCTTTACAACTATCTCATTTTTCTTTAATGTTCCTTTACCATTATCCTGCATTCTTTTGCATAATCCAACAAAGTCCAGTACTTGAAAACTAAATTTTCCGGTCTTTGGATCAAGACGTGTTCCCCGACCTATCATTTGTATGTACTTTCCGACTGATTTTGTTAATGCAGCAAATGCAATATAGCGAACAGGTGGAATATCAACCCCTGTACTTAAAATATCTACAGAAACAGCTACATACGGTTTTTGATATGGTTTTTTAAACCATGCTTTTAATGTCTCGTTTAACTTGTCATTTTCAGAAATCACAGCCTCAGCATAATAAGGTTTTTCTGAATTGTCAGTTTCAAACACCTTATTTATTGCCTTTACTAACTCATAGCAATGTGCTTGACTTACGCCAAATAAGATTACCTTTTCGCCATATTGAGTATTTTTCTTTAATTCTTCTGCAATTCTTAAACAGTTTTCTTCTGAAACAAACTTACGGTTTAGTTGCTCTAATTTTAGTTTTTTTTCTTCGCCTAAATAAATCACATATTTACTTTCTGGTTCAAGTACATGATCAAATTCTACCCCATTTTCTTTAGCTTCTTCGACCAAAGAAGAAATTAATTCAATTGGCTTATATGGCGCAAGGAAGCCTTCATCAATTCCCCTGACCATATCAAATTGATAGTCTGGATCACCAGTTTCACATCCAAATAATTTATAAGTATCTAAGATTGCTAAATCCTCTTCATCAACATTTGAGTGCTCCTTAGTTACTGCTATTCTTGGAGTCGCAGTTAGTCCCAATCTTGGACATATAAAATGATCGAATATTAATTTACGATTTACATTAATACTACGATGACATTCATCAACGATTATTAGGTCGTAAAAGTTAGAAGGTAAATCACTATGTATAAGTTCTAACGTATCGATAACAACAGCATGAATACTCGCATGCCTTCTTGATCTGAAATTCGAAGTTGTTATCCAACTTGAAGTATATTTCCCGCTTATTAAAGAGAAACCTTCATCAATTGCTTGTTTCGCCAGCATGCGTCTATCAGCAACAAATAGTATTCTTTTAGCCAATTCACTATCTAATAATGCCTTTACTAAGGCAACAGCCGTTCTCGTTTTTCCAAGGCCTGTGGCCATATGAACCAGCATTTTTTGTTTGCCTGCTTTGAAATTCTCAATAATATTTTCAATACATTCTCGCTGATAATATCTTTCTTTTCCAACCGTTGGATCATAACCACCTGCAATAGTTGTATCAATAGATATTTCCTTTTTCGAAGCAACCTTTTTCTGTTGCTCTACTTTGAGTTTCATCTCTTCAAGACTCATGAAGGAGTTTACAGACTTAAATTCTCCAGCATCTAATCCACGCCAAGCATTATCATAGAACAATATACGTTCACTACTACAAGCATAAAGAAAACGAGGCTTCAATATTTTCGTTATAATTGTACGAAGCTTTAAAAGATCTTTATTTTCTTTATCTAAATTATTTTCAATAACTGCTAAAACTTCTCCATTTAAGTCTTGCAATACAATATCTGGACGTATATTTTTAAAGTTAGGAAAATCTTTTTTAAGATTTTCTGGGATATCGTATACCTGTTGATATAATAAGGTATCACCAATATTCCACCCATATTCGTTCACTAACTTTTGTATGATCGGCAGATCTGTTGAAGTTGCCTCATTAATTTTCTTACTCATAAGTAACCCCCTCTATTAATTTTTAATGTATTAAACGCCCCATACTTCAGCCAATATTCTACTAATCTTATACTCGGCTTCAGTTCTCATTTCACATATTCCTTGTAATAACTCCATTTGAGCATCGACTTTTTTAACAATAGAAACCTGCTCTTCTAAAGAAGGAACCGGAATTCTTGTTTGACGTATCTCAATTAAATGTAGATTACCAACCCCGCCATCCTTCTTAGTTCTCTTAATAAGTTGAGATTGTACCAAGCTGCTTCTCAAAACATACATTAAATATTTAGGATGAATTACCTCCGTTCTTGGGCGTAATAACGCCAAGCTCACATAAATACTGAACTCAAACTCTAACTCAGGAACAATTTTACATTTACCGATAGTCCCATTTTTTGATAGTAAAATGTCATTTACCTGCGGTAAAACTCTTTTCTTAAGCTCAGCATGTTCCTCTTCTGAAATATACATTACATCAGAAAAATCTATAGGACTTAATTCATCAGATACATTTGTAGCAGATAAGAATGCTACTCCTTTATCTGTATATTTTGGTGTTTGATGCGTACCATCTGTAATTACAAAACAAACTTCGGAGAGAGACATAAGATTATCACTTATAAAAAAACCATTATCTACTTCAAAATTATTAATTAATTTATTTGCACCATCAATTATTGCCTTTTGCTTTTCGATTTCGGCAAGAATTGCAACTTGCTCATCAATTGATGGAAGCGGAATTTCTAGAGACTCAATAAAATCTGGCTTACTTCTCCCTTTTATTCCACCAGGTTTGTTCTCTGATACATACTGAATAAAGGATTTATCACGTACCATTAAATGAATGAACTCAGGAATAACTCTAGTGCGGTCTACTTCATATACTAAATAGTCAAGCGATGTTAATACCTTACCATAATTGTTTATTGCTGTAGCCCCTTGATGAAAATTAATCTTAGAAATTATTAAATCTCCTAACTTTGAGAACTGTAAGTCTATTCCTGTTTCGCTATTATTTCGAAGTATCATTATCCCATCTTTAAATCTAATCTTTTCAACTATTCTATAATCCTCGTTGAAGTTCTCTAATTTCAAAACATCTCTCTTGAGCTTTATTATCTCACCAAGCTTCTCCTTTTCATATTTTGCTGTGCTTTTTAAAATTTCTTTGATTGTGTAAATTTCCTTATGCTTTGTAACAATGTTTTCGTCAATATTGCATATATATTCTCGAACTATGTCTAGTTCTAAGGCATTACTAGGGCTGAGTTTAGCTAAATACGGAATACAGTACTCTGGCTTACTATTACATAGCTTTTTATAAATTTCATCAAGAACATTTATACCATTAGTTGCAGTCTGATCTATTATTTTAGCCCATTCTGTTAGTTGACTATCACTTAGTGTACTTTTATAACTTGCTAGATTAAATGAATAATTATGGGCTTTATCAATTCGCTTAGCAATTTCATTTTGTATGCGATTTTCTAGCATCTGATCAAAAACTTTCAATTCCATTTGTTTATCAGCATCATTAATCTTCTTTGCCTTTATTTTCTTGTCTAATTCTTCTGCCTTTTTAGTCCGCTCTTTTTCGCCCTTATCTTCCATATCAACACGTGTTTCTACACGAATTTTTTCTTTTATTCTTGGATCAAGTATCTTTATCCAATTTGCAGGGATACAAAATTGATTTTTTGTCTCAGGTGGCTTATTTCCATTTTTTACATACTTATGCCACAGATTTAAGCATTCGACCAATTGGTTCCCATGTTGTTCTTTACGATTTGTCCCCATTGTATATCCATCGTTAGTAACTTTATAAAACCAAGTCCAATCAGTCTTTCCGCCTTTTGTAAACACTAGAATAGAAGTTTTAGGGCCCTGTCCATTTTTACTTACAAACACTCCTTGAGGCAAGGAAATAACGGCTTGCAAATTTGCTTCCTCTAATAATGCTCTACGTAACGCTTTTGCACTAAACTGATCCCATGTAAGAAAACCTTCCGAAACCACGACAGCGCAACGTCCCCCCTGCCTTAAATGTTCAAACATAAGTTTTACAAATAAAATTGTAGTCTCAGACTCTTTTGAAAACTCGCTCCAAACATCAGGATATGCTTCTTGATCACGTTGTGCACCAAAGGGTGGATTTGCAAGAATCGCTGATTTACTTTCATGATCGGTGATAGGTTTATATTTAGCTAATGAATCACCTTGCTCAATATTAGCAGGGTTTAGACCACGAATATAAAAATTAATAGCAGCCATTTTACGAATCATACCCAAATATTCAATTCCAGTTACACCACTACGGTAAAATTGCATTGTTTGTTCAAAACTAGGAAACCCAAGCTGATTAGATTTAAAGTAATTATCAAACCACTCTCTTAGTTCACCATGAGCTTTTTCCCCTGGCCATTCACGTTCAGGATCTACTCTTCGCATCACAAATTCAAAAGCATCAAACAAGAAACCACCAGTACCACAAGCTGGGTCAAAAATTATATCATCAAAAGTTGGTTCAATTATAGCTGTCATAAACTGCCGTATATGATCAGGGGTGCGAAACAACCCAACATCCTTAGTCCCACCTGTTTCACTTAAAGCTGATTCAATCGCGTCTCCCAACAAATCAGTCTTTAGAAGACGTGCTTCATCAATATCATTAGCAACAATACTTATAACTTCCCCTAAGTTACCACTATTCACATTGTTTGTAAAATTTGAGTTGCTAAAAACTTCTTCTATCAACACTAGCTGATCTTGTACCTTTTGTGGTAAATTTCCTTTAAATACTTGCCTTGCGCTTTGTAATATTGTTGAATAAAAAGGAAAAAAATTATCATTTATTTCTGAAAGAATTTGATCATTTGAAACCGTTGGTAAATACGAAAATAGACGATTTTCATTTGATTCTTCTTTTCCCGACTTCGGATTTAGCCATTTATAGTCAGTTGAAAATAAAGCTCGAAGAGGTTTGAACTCTTCATCTTGCTTGATTTTAGTTTCAAATATACGTAATAAAAGTAGTTCAATTATATATTCAACCCGTTGAACTGGAGTCCCAGCTGGTCTTAATTTATTATGTAATGCTTTTAAAGCATTGTTCGTTTTATTATCTGCATAATGTACTGTGGATCTTCCCATATACTTATATCTCCTTAAAAGTTAGTTTATTATTAAAAATGCTTACAATAGTAAACATAGATTAATCTTGCTACTGTAATAATTCTACATTATTTGCTTTGTTATAACAACAACCCACTCTTTACATAATTCTCTTTATCTATAAATAAATATAGCTGCATAAACATAGCAGCCTTTTTATTTTATCACTAAAAATATTATTGTTATAGCAATTATTATCCAACAATATTATTATATTTTTACTCAAATATCATTCTTTCCATTTTAGAGTTACTGTCCTCGGATTATTATCTTTCTCTACAAATGGAATTGTGGAAATTACTGCGCTTATAGCAGATGCACCCCTTCTTTGGTAGTTATCATTTATCTCCGCACGCGTTATTTTACCTAAATTTCTAAGTTTAGTTAGTACTTGACGAAATATCTCAATATCATAGTTTCTATATTTCCCATTGGAGTTTATTATTTTTAGTCCATCGTTATTTACATCGATAATTTTTATAAATGTCTCTTTATAAACATGCTTTACTTCTCTTCCACATAGACTTTTAATGTGAGTGTTCCATACATCATAAAACCAATCCTTTGGCATATCGCTTGTATATTGATAAAGTAAATCTTTTGTAATAGATAAAGTTTCAATTTGGCCAATTAATGCTTCTTTCCCAATTATTTCAACATTTAATTTTCTTGCTGCATTTTCAGCATTTGCTGTAATATCGCTAAGCGTAATTATTATAGCTCTAGTACAGTCATAATAAGCTGCTGCTCCGAAAGTATGATATACCATGGCTAAATTAATCTTTCTACTATCATACTTTTTTACCTGAACAGCAATCGATTCCCCATTCTTTTTTGCTAGAATATCAATTCCAATATCATCACCTAAGGGAATATGTTTTGTTTCATAACCTTGTTTACTTAATAATAATACTATTAGCCGTTCAAAGTCTTCAGGTGTTAGTGTTTCAATATCAAAATTATTCATAACCCACTTCCTTATATCGAATACCTTTACCGTTAAATGAAAATCTCTACTTAATAGGAACATATACTTTTTTCAGTGGCATAAGTGATTTTGTTTCTACCGGAAACCTCTCATACCACTCATTAATCATCTCAACTAGTTCTGAAAGATCCAACAGTTTTACTTGGTTCTGCTGAGCTACTGATTTTGCAGTAGCAGTAAATCCGCCGGTTGATACAAACAAACTGCTCGCTCCAATTGGATGTGAACCAAGAAGTTGTTGAATTTCTGGTGCTGATGAAGCCGAACGTCTATGCTTAACCTGCACCTTTATTATTGGTTGCTCAAACCCAAATGCATCTTTATGAGCTAGTATATCTACCCCTCCATCAGGTCCTTTGGGACTTACCTTTACTTGATATGACATTGCCTTTAAAAGCCCAGCCACCAAATCCTGCATCTGCCATGGATCAAGCTTATCTACAGCATCCTCAACTTTTGTATTAGCCTGTTGAATAAAGTTTTCATCCTCCAATTCTTCTATTTCATCATTCTCAATCAGTATTGGATTTCCCGCCAACAAGCCTTCTACTTCGTTACCCCACTGGCTTATATTGAAAACTGTTGAAATTCCACCTAGTGAGTTCTTTGCTCCCTGCGATAAAATGTCTCTTGAAATTCTTTTAGGATCCCACTCTACTTTAATAATATTAGGGTAATAATCACTAATTACTGATGGATTATACTCATACTTGCTAATTACCTTACCTATGAGGTATTCCCGGCTATCTTTTGCATATGTTACTACTCTATCTCCAACATTTATATCATGGCTAAACTTCCAGACTTGACTAGCCCATTGTATTCTTGTTCCAGGCTTTTCATCTTTATATTCATTATTAGCTTTCTGAAGTAGTTTTTCTCTAGACATTATAGATAGAGGATTACCTAATTCTCCCCAGCCAATAGACACAACTCCTTTAGATAGCCATTCGGGAATAAGTTCATTATTATCACCGGCTCGTACCATCCACCACTTACTCATCTATATTTGACCTCCTTAGTATCTTTTCTTATATTCCAGTTTGCGTGACTCTTAAAACTCATCATCTTGATCGAATTCAGGGCATAATTCTACGTGTCGTAACCCAAATAAAGGATCTTCCTTATTTATTAACGGATTAAGCCAATCAGCTTTTCCCTTCGCCCATTCTATATACTTCTTAATCTTTTCTTTCTCTTGCTCGTCAATAACAGCATTCAGCTTAATCTCTAGGGCACTCACGTACTCCATAATAAGCATAGATGCTCTATAATCCGCTGCTTTATTCTCTAAATCCTCAAACATTCGTTTATCAATTTCTCTTAAGTATCTCAAGTGTTTTCTTCGTTCTTCTTCTTCAGCCCATTTCTTATACTGTACTGCACGTTTTTCTCTTTCAATTCGTTTATACTCTGCTGTTACAATCACTTCGATTATAAAGTCTCCTATAGATTGCTCAATCTTCCTCTTCTCTGTATCATTCCAATTCTTACGCTTTGCTTCTTCCTCATCTATTCGCAGTGTCAATTTATCTGTATCAAGGTAGTCATATTTTGGTGCATAAACGTGTCCATAGCGTTCTTTGTGCCTTAATTCATCCTCAGTGTATTTATGGGAAACTTGCTTTTTCTGCTGAATCAATGAAAAACCTATTACTTCATTTTCTATTATGAACTTGCCGTCCTCTGTTACTATGTATGCTAACATAGTAACAGCTTTATAAATCATATCCTTAATTCTTATAATTCGATCCGTTATTTCATCTTTCCTTTTTACTTTCGAGTATTGGTTCTTCACAAACGGATGCAATATTGGAGCTTCAGTCAGGACAGCAATTCCCTCACATAGTGCCTTGATTTGACCACTTTTCTCATCAGATAAATGATTTAATCGTTCATCTTTACGATTTATTTGCTGTGCATGATTTTTTTTATGGTTCCATACAACTATCCGTTCTCGCTCTTTTTCTTCTGGTAAAGGTGTTTGCTTCACTTCAACTCC